>Ga0206838_10247_pt1 | contig 13843 bp, 7 predicted proteins | sample Alteio_BWOrgCont_26_FD_152879 | JGI IMG/M metagenome (GOLD analysis project Ga0206838, IMG submission 152879) | Enriched cells from forest soil in Barre Woods Harvard Forest LTER site, Petersham, Massachusetts, United States -... | ecosystem: Environmental > Terrestrial > Soil > Temperate forest >...
AAAATAGTGTATCTCGGTAGATTGTTGTTTCTCTTTAGTCGCCTGGCGCTCGTCGTTCCTTCTAGTTTTGCCCAGTGCCCCGAGAAACCTTATGACGGGCATATACCGACAAGGGTATTCCAGCCCATCCTGCCCCAATCGGCGACAACAGCATCTCTCGTGAATCCGATTGGCCGGAATCCCCTGCCCCCGGTGCTGAAAATAGTTGCGATGGGTGACTCCGTAGTTTGGGGAAACGGGCTCACGAATCAGGAGAAGTTCATTGAACTGACTGGGCAGTCTCTTGCTAATCAAACGCAACGCACGGTGCAGATCGTGTCGTTCGCCCACTCCGGAGCGAAATTGTCGGATACCAGCGGCGGTTTCGTCGACATCATCTCCTCCGATAACAACACTCCTCAAGGAGATCTGAACGCCGGCTCTCCCACCACGAGTCAACAAATCGACTGCGCCTCGCGCGATCACGGCGATGCAGAAGTCGTGGTGATTGACGGATGTATCAACGAGGTAGGCGCCTATCAAATTGCGCTGCCGTTCCCTTTTAACTCAACCACGAAGGAGGATGTTGATCAACGGGCGTTTAAGTGGTGCTCCACGCCGATGAGAGACGCCGTTACCAAGGTCAAGAGCAACTTTTCTTCCGCCACAGTTATTGTTCTCGACTACTACCGCGTTGTTTCTCCCGCGAGTTCACCAGTTCGGAAAGTGAACGGCACAGGGAGTAATGGATCGTCTCCGAGCGAGTTGGATCGTGTCCTCAAGGAGGAGCTCAAGCTGGAACAGTCGGCCGCCGGAGCGCCAGCTACCCGGAGCCTTGGTGCACCGAGGCCGCAGGCATGGCCCGAAAACTCCGCTGCTTTTTTCATGACCTCGGAAAATTGCTTCAAATGGGCAATAGCCGGTCGAGTGCCTCTCTCGAACGCGGGCTCGGATCAGGATCCAGTCTGTCCTGTGACCACCTCAATGCCCGTACAAACTCCCGATAGCGTCAAAAACGGCGATCGAGTATTTCTGGCCACTGTGCCTGACAAGGACGAATACGCCTATGGCGCCCCCAAGAAGCATCTCTGGAGCCTGCCTATTCGATATTGGTTCTTCGGGTTTCACGTCGCAAGGTCCGATGACATGTACAAAATCCGGTGGCCATTGTGCCAGAACCATTATCAGGACGATAAGGACCGCCTTGTTTGCAGCGTAAATCCGATCGCCCACCCGAATGTGCAAGGAGCGAAGGCTTATGCGTGCTCTATCATACACGATCCGAAGCTACCGTGCGAGAACGCTTCCGGGATACTTGATCAGGCGTGGCGCCGGCCTTAGCTCCCTGGGAAAGGAGGCACTTTTGCCGATTCAATGGGTTACGCTCGCTATAGTTTTCACTGTGGGGGCCTCTTCCGTCCTCGCGCAGGAGTCAATCTCAAATCGCCTGAGGAATGACCAGAAGCGCATTGACGATCTTGTCAAAAAAGATAAGAACTCGGACGCCGCCGCGCTCGCGGACTCTTTGATCATTAAGGAGGGGAGCGCGCTACAAACAAATTCGGCTGCTGTAGGTTCCTTCCTCGCCGCAGCCGGAAACGCGCACCTGCGCGCGGGTAGTTACGAAGCCGCTTCCGATATGCTATTCCGCGCTATTCGTGTGCAGGAGAAGGTTACCTCCCCGAACGATCCGGTGATCGTCGGCTATGCACTTAGTCTGGCGCACGCTTATCAGGAGCGAGGTGACTACGTAAAAGCCGAGGAATTCTTCTTGCGAGCGGTTGCGCTTAGCAGGAGATCAGGAGGCCGAAAGGATCTGTGGACTGCTTTGAGCGACCTCTCGAAGTTCTACACAGACCGTGGGAATTACGCCAAAGCCTTACCTCTTGCGGAGGAAGCCTTTCGCCTCGCGTCTACGTCGGCTGGGGCTCAAAGTCCAGAGGTCGTATTTCCGCTTAGAAGTCTCGCCGCGGCGGCCGCCGGCGAGAAGAAATATGACGAAGCATACAAGCACCTAGAAGATGCCTTGGCTGTATTGGAAAAGCACTACGGAGACAAAAGTCCGGAACGCCTTCCGGTTCTGAACGACTTGATTGTGCTGTTGTTTCAGGAGTCAAAGCAGTCTCGCACGTACGATTTCTATCTGAAAGCTCACGACACGAAACTGAAAGGGATAAGATCAACGCAGAACTATGGTAAGATTCTCAACAACCTTGGGACCATGTACACTTTGTCAGGGCAGTACGATGAAGCCTTGGCTATGTTCAAGAAGTCAACGGAGACAGACCCAAATCAGCTTGATTCGTTGAACAATTTGGGTGTTATTTACCATAAGCTGGGGCAGAATCAAGAGGCGATGAAAGCATTTGACGGGATCAACAAGTACAATATACGCCGCCCTACAGTAAGCGCCGCGGCTGCCCTCAACGGGCTGGCCGCGGCGCCTCCGCCGCCGGCCGAAGTGGCGTCCATTACGGACAAGGTGCAGCGGCAGATCCAAGTGGAGAGATTTGTAAGTGTCGACGCCCCGTCGACCATTCGTGAGCAGGATGAGTTTGAGTTGACGGCCGCTCTCACCGAAAAGATGACATCTCCCAATGTCAAAGTCTTTCCCGGCGTTTCGAGCCTTTTGACACCGGATGGAAGTCTCGTACTCTCGCTTCCCGAATCGACCGAGGTTGGAGTCTGGCCGATCGACGTCATGATCACCGCTCCTCAATTCGAGATCATTAGCGGCAAGGATAGAGCGACCATCATGCTGCCGCGCGTCGGGGATTCAGATACCGCACGCTTTCGATTGAGACCGAAACCGGGCAAGGACCTGGGTCCGGTTGCCGAAATCATGGTAACGTTCTGGTACAAAGGCGGCAACGTGGCAACCGCCGTGCGTCAGGTTTCGATTGTAGATCCCACAAAACCACAAGCGGAGGAAACTACTATATCGACCGCCAGCCCGAGCTCCATTCCAGCCTCGGTCGGCGGAAATGGAAACCGGCCTGACTTAACTCTAGTGTATAGGGATTTCCAGGGTGGAAAGATTTGCAGCGTGCTCATCGCGTCGCCCTACTTGGACCTGGATCAGAAGGAATGCGAGCCAAGCGACCAAACCGAGAAATGGGTGAAGAAAACGCTTGATGATCTGCTCACGAACGCCGGTCTCAACACAAGGACATTTAAGCCGGTTGATAACTTCGCCGGGAACCGACAAGGCAAGGAACAGCTTTTTGCGGCGTTCAATGGCTTTGGCAAAGATCTATACAACCATGTCGCGCCGGAGTTCGTGCAAAGGGCCATCCATATGCTTCGCGAACAATCGAAAAGCGGAACCGCGAGTTTCAAGCGGATTGAAGTTCATACCTCGGACCCGGCGATTCCTTGGGAGCTCATGATCGTCGACGACACCCATCTCGCCGATGGTCTAGGCTTTCTCGGAACTGAGGTCGAAATCTCACGCTGGCATCTACCCTCGTCTGGAGATCCACTACCAGCTCCTCCAGAGCAAGTTGGATTGCGCGAGTTGGCGATGATCGCCCCCCATTACGTTGGCGGCGAGTATCTACCGAATCAGCAAAGCGAAATTAATAGCATCAAGACCCTTCACGGATATAGAGAAGTACCCGGTACCTTTTTGGGCCTCGGGGCTCTCCTGCAGAATCCTCCGGAAGGGATCGTCCATTTCGCCGGTCACGGTATGGCCGACACCACAAACGGCAAATTTTCGATAATGCTCGAGGGAGATACGACACTAAGCTTAGGCCAGTGGCGCGGCTTAGTGAATGCAAAGCCGCAGACGCATAGCATCTATTTCTTGAATGCATGCGACGTCGGTCAGGCGGCGCAGATTGCAGATTTCGTCTACGGATGGGCTCCGACGGTCTTGGAGACTGGCGGGAGTGGGTTTCTTGGCGGAATGTGGCCGCTGTCCGATAACGGCGCGAGTCAGTTCGCCGCGGTGTTTTATGAATCGCTGCAAGCGAACGGGCAAAAAGGCCCCGTTGAAATCGCGGAACTTCTCAGGATGGCGCGCCGGAGGTTCGCTGAGACTGGAGACCCGACATTTTTGGGGTACGTACTATACGGAAATGTTGGCCTAAGCGTTGTCCCACAATAGGAGTTCAGACAGGTGCGACGCCGCCATTTCTGTTTCATTTTTTAACTTGCACTGTTATGAAAACGTTTGAGTGAGGCGGGAGAATGCGCAGAAGAGATTTCCCACTGTTAATTGCGGGCGCCGGTCTATCGTGCACGCGCCCTATCAAGTCGGTGCACGCGGGTGAGAATCCTCTAGCCCAAGAAAGCTCGCTTTACTCATTGGGATCAATCGCTATCGAAGCGCCCAGATACCGCGGCTAAGCGGATGCGTTAACGATATCAAGGGCATGTGTAGCGTGCTGATCGGAAGCTATGGATTTTCTAAGAACGACATTCTGATGCTCCTCGACGACAAGGCCACGTATGCGGGAATTCTCGACGCATTCAAGCAACACTTGCTTAAGCAAGTCCTGTCGTCGAAGGACGTCGTTGTGTTCCAATACAGCGGTCACGGATCGAGGCAGCCATCAACGACCAACGCCAGTGGGAAAGGCGAGACGATCGTACCCCACGATTCGCGGGACCCGCGTAACCTCGACATAACTTCCGAGGCGTTATCTTCGATGTTCACCGAGTTGGCCAAGCAAACCAAAAACATAACCGTAATCCTCGACAGTTGTAACTCCGGACGGATGGTCGCCACGGTTCGTGGAATTAATGACAATGTCGCGGTACGTGAAATCGAACCTCCAAAAGACCCTCCTCCAGCACCCCCGTTTGCAGCACCGGCGCGGCGCGACTTGGTGCCGGACCATAGCGATTTTCAACCCTTGGACGAAAGCTACGTGCTGTTGGCGTCTGTTCTTGCTTCCCAGCTAGCCAGTGAGTACAGGAGTGGAGGTAAATCGTACGGAGCGATGACTTACTTCCTGATGCGGGAACTTAGTGCCCCTCCCTCCAGGGCCACTTATCGGAACGTGATGGACATCGTCAGACTGCGGGTAATGGAGGCGGTCGCCGATGAGACCCCTCAGGCTGTTGGACCTAACGTCGATCATTATTTGTTCGGAATCGACTCGCCCCCATCCATCCCTTATACGTTGATGCAGCGTGACGGAGTTGTCATTCGTCTTCCTTATAGCGGAGCGGCCCACGGTATTGCCGAGGGGACACGCTATGACGTTTACGCAAATCCGCCGCAGGGTTCTACGACTCCTGCAGCTTCCATCGAAGTTGTGCGACTTAATCCTTTCGATAGCGAAGCTAAAGCCATCAGCGGCTCGGTTCCGGATATTGGATACGCTGTAATGCGTGAAAGAGGCATCAAAATCGGGCCGTTGGCAGTCTGGATCGACCCGTCTCCTAAGCTCAGCCAAGTCCGCACGGATATTGGTCATGCGCCTGAGTTTCAGGTTGTACCAGATCGGACCGCGGCCAACCTGCAGGTTGTCTCCGAGGGCAAAGGCATGGGTATTTATACGCCAGACGGGCTAGCTATGTTCGATCCCAAAGCGCCAATCGCAGAGTCGGCCGCCTTGCTGGGAGAGTTAAAACGCTGGACAAATTGGTTCGCCATGCTGGGGCTCGAGAACGTAAGCTCTGATATTCGGATCAAATTGAGGCTTGAACCCGTAGTGGACCAGCGCAGTGCGCCTCCACTCAGATTGCCTCAACTCGGAAAGCCCGAAATGACTCTCAGGGCGGGATCTGTGTACGAACCCGTTGTGAATAATGATACCGATGTAAGCCTCTATATGACCTTGCTTGGGCTTTTGTCGGATCGCAGTATTTCAGTGATTTTTCCAGCCAAAGCCAATGCCGAAGCAGCCTTTGAAGTCAAAGCGCACTCGGAACGTCGATTGCAACGGATTCGCGCCGAAATTCCGTGTGGCTTTAAGGCAACTGCACTGGGCGCAGTTGGAAATCCAGGCACCCCAGGGAAGAGCTGCGCAGCGGCGGATTCGGCAACTGGGTCCCAAGAGCGAAAGGCTGAGCAATCTGCAACTGGCTCTGCTGACCGAGGAAGAACCGAAGAACCCAGCACGACACGCGACGAGGTGGAAGCGGAAGCGCGGCGCGAGCGCATTGATGATCCAACCACGGCGCGCGCACCGGAACGGGGACCCCAGCCCCATCCGAGCCGCAAACCGCTACCGGAGGATCTGCCGCGCGTCACCAGCTTCGTTGCCTGCCCAGAACGCGCGTGCGCGTCCTGCGGTGAGGAGACAGCGGTGATCGGCTACGACGAAAGCGAACAACTGGATGTCGAAACCAGCTCCCTATTTCGTGCGCGTGGTCAAGCGTGAGAAACGAGCCCGCCGGCATTGCTCGACGGTGACGGCGGCCCAGCTGGCGGAGCGCATTGTCGAAAAGGGATTGGCGAGTGACACGGTGGTGATCCACACAGTGATCGCGAAATATTGCGATCACCTGCCGCTGTACCGGCAAGCGGGAATGCTGGAGCGCGAGGAAGGCGTCGAGCTCGGACGCGCGACGCTGGATGGCTGGGTGCTGCGCGTAGGCGAGTTGCTGGGTCCCGTTGTGGGAGCGATGCGGCGCGATCTGCTCGCCGGATCCTATTTACAGGCCGACGAAACACCCGTGCCGGTGCAGGTGCATGATCGGCGCGGAGAGAATCATCAGGCGATTTGTGGCAATACGGCAAGCCTGGCGGCGAGACGGTGTTCGACTTCTGTTTGGGTCGCGGGCGGGAGGGTCCGCGCAAGTTCCTGGGCCAGTGGGAAGGCATTTTGCAAACCGATGGCTATGCGGCCCACGACGATATCGGCGGGCCGAAGCTGCTGCATGTCGGATGTTGGGCGCACGCGCGGCGCAAGTTTGTCGATGCGGTGAAAGTGAATCCTCAGGATGCCGCGGCGATCGCGATGGTGACGCGCATGGATGCGTTGTTTCTGATCGACCGCGATGCGCGACACCGCGCCTGAGCGTGGATGAACGCCAAGCGCAGCGCCGCGAGTACGCCCGCGGAGTGGCTACAGGAGACTCGCGAAGCATGTCTGACGCTGGCGCGGCAAGCGTTGCCCGAAAAGCGCCGTGGGACAAGCGGCGGCGTACACCTTAAATATGTGGGCGAAGCTGCAGCGGTGTTTCGATTATGCGGAAGTGGAGCTGTCCAACAATTTGGCGGAGAACTCGATGCGCCCGGTGGCGCTGGGAAGAAAGAACTGGCTGCACGTCGGTGGTGCGCAGGCCGGGCCCAAAGTGGCGGCCATCCTTTCGTTGGTGGAATCCTGCCGCCGACTGGGCGGTCAAGGACTACTTCAACGCCGTGCTGCCCGGATTGAACCGCCGGACCCTCTCCGAGGTCGCCAATCTCACCCCAACACGTTGGTCGACCAGCCGCGCCTGATCACCCTGGGTTCATCAGACGCTTACGGTCGAGGATCGCCGTCGCTATGATGGGGTCGCCGAAAATCGAGCCCAGTCGCCGTAGCTTTTGTTCGAGGTCAGGATAATGCCCTCGGTGGTCACCTGAAAGGTGACCCTCATTGGCCGCATTTGGGTGACCACTGAGGAGAGCCTACACTCACTTGGAGACAATCACAGGGCTTTCAGTATCAGCATTCCGATAATACACCCGCGGATGCTGCAGATTGCGCTTGTACGGATCGCGTTCCGCGTCCTCGCCCTCAACAAATGCGAGCACGAAGTTCCGTTGCGGTTCTTCTCGCATCATGCCAGCCTGCAATTGAGGGACCCGCTCCACCGCATAGTCCAACCAGTCGCGTGCAGTCAACTTGGACATTTGGGGCCCACGGTACGCCTTCCTGGTTTTCAGCCCTTCCTCAATCAGAGCGAAGGTAAGTAGGCCATGCTGATACTTGCCGCCCGCTTCGATCGCGGCTTCCCGGCTTTGCGCAGCCGCCAGTACGTACATCCCTTTTTCGTATGCGAGTTGGGCCAGTCCGCGGGAATTCATTGGCCCTAAACGTTTATCCTGCATTTCCAGAACTTGGCCGGACTCACATGCGTCAATGATCAGAATGTTGTGACCGGCGCCGATCTTCTCGAAGGCGCCCTGTACTTCCTGGTCAGAGATGCTGTGGTTCTGGAGACTCGCAACTTGACTTGGGCTGCGTCCGGTTCGTGGCCCCATATAGCCCAAATCGTGAGGCAAGAGATAATAACGGTCGCCTACCGTCATGCCGTGACCGGCAAAGAATAGCAACACAAGGTCATCGGGTTGAGCGCGTTCGATCTGGGCGAGTTCGGTCGGGGCGCCTACGGGTAGCGGTCTGGTGTCGCCGGCAAGGCGCGAAAGGGCAGCCATGATATTCACTTTAGTGGCAGCGCCGTCTGGAACCACTATCGGAACCGGAACGAAGTTGCCGATCAGCCTGAATCTTTGGCTCAGAGTCGTCGCGACATCGCTCGCGTCGGCCCGAGCGTATCGAAGATTGAAGCCAGGGTTCGAGTAGGTATCGACTCCAACTGCTATGATAAAGGCTCGTGCAGATCTGAGTGATGGTCTTCCCCTCGCAGTGGTCGTGTCATCCTTACTCTTCAGACCGTCACGATTGAAGCAATAACCTTTGAGCACATTCGTGCCTGCCACCAACGGCACCGTCGCCTGAATACCTCGAGCAGGAATGACGCCGTGTACGAAGTGGACAAGGCTGTCGTTCCGAAAGATTCTACAATCCTGCACCCCGCTCCCTCCATCCGTCGCGTCAAGCGCCACTGTGGCGGAATTTGTCAAGACTGCGAGGTTTGGATTGAGCTGCCTTATTTTCACGACAGGCAAATGCGAGGCGCGGTAAACGGATAGATCCAATTTTGAACGGGCATCGCCCCGGGCGGCCAAAACGGCGCGCATCGCTCTACCGTTTCGCACAATATCGCCGAGCAGTCCGGGCTGGAAGAATTGGTTGAAGAACTGTTCCGGTTCATACAATTTCAAGAGATCGGAACGAAACTGAAACGGGACCGTTTTCCATGCAGCCGGTGTACCGTCGAAGAATCCATCAGGGGTAAAGGCCAACCAGTTGGAGTGATCGAGCCCGACAAACGTTCCGAGACGTGCTCCGGTTTTCGCATTCCACAGCATCACCGTCGAATCCTTCTGCCCCGCAGCGAGGAGCCCTGATGTGTTTAAGAAGGCGACACTCTCGACGGATGTAGTCTCCACGTCGAGGACCCGTTCCAGTCGTTTGTCCTTCAAGTTCCAGATGCTGATGGAATTCGCCGCCGCGACGGCTAGCTGAGAATCATCCGGCGAAAATGCCAGATCGTTGATGAAGCCCCAATGCTCGCCCAGCTGGTACGAGCCGGTGTCCGGTGGAGCTGTACTCTGCACGATTACTTTCATGTCCCAGCCTCCGGAAGCAACCCATTTACCCGTGGTCGAAAACGCAATAGCAGAAGCCACGCCAGCGTGCTTCCAAGCTTTGCTTCGGCCTGTGTACGGCGCAGCCCAGAGCTCGGCATTTCCGCTTTGATCTATCCAAGCTAAGCTGCGTCCATCAGCTGAGAAGACGATTCGTTCCACAGCGACTCCGTCAAGCATGCCACCGCGTGGTTTATTCAAAAAGCGGTGTTTCCGCGTTTGCATATCAAAAAGGCCGACCTGACCGTTGATATCGCCTAAGGCAACGTATCGGCCGCCGGGCGCTTCTGCGCTGCACAGCGTGGTTGTGGTCCGCCCGCTACTGCTTAGATTGACTCGCTGTGGCTGCGGTGGTCCAATGTTGGCCGAGTTCACGGCATCCCACGATTCCAAAACAGGGTCGTTGACGCTCATCACGACACCTGTCGGCGATACTGAAACCCGCTTGCTCCCGTGACTGGGCAAGGGCAGAAAAGCTTGAGGTTGTCCGGTATCCAGGTTCCAAAACCGAAGGCCGCCATCGCCTCCGACGGTCGCGAGAGTCTTGCTGGCCGAAACCGGAACAACGCGTTCGACCGATTCATCCTTGCCCGTCATCGGCGGTAGCAGTTGATGTGCCGTCAAATCAAATAACGAAACAGAAGGATCCTCTCCCCCCCACGCCATGAATTTTCCAGTCTTCGAGATCCGGACACACCGCACTGACTTCCTCTCAAGTGCAATGCGCTCCTCTTTGCGCGTCACCCGATTCCATAAGGTGACTGCGCCGCCGAGTGTGCCAATCCCAACCATGTCGGCGGCCTGGGTTACAGAAACGGAATACACAAGATCCTTCAAGAGCAATTGATCGATCTGGTGCCCGGTTCTTGGGTCCCATACAAGCACTCGGCCATTTTCTTCACCCGTGGCCTGAATATTCACTGTTCTACCACCCGCGAGGCTCTCGATTTCATCCGAATTCTTTCCCGTAGAGTGGTTTTCCACTCGAATGGTCGCAGTTTGATGACAGTCTCGTGTTGACCAGAAGCGAATCTCGGAATAGACAATAAGGCCCGTATCGCCTCGCGCCAACCCGCTGACCGGAGCGATTACAAGTTCGCCATCTGCGGAAAATGCGACGCTAAACCGTAACAGTTCTGCGGGAAGCAACTTGCAGGTGCAGCGCTCTCGATAGCTATTCAGGTCCCAGAGTTTCACTGTTTGGTCCCAACTTGCACTTGCCAGCAGGGGAGCAGTCGGTGAAACGGAAATCGCACTGAGTCGTTCGCGGTGGCCGTAGAGTGCAGTGATAATACGACCCGTATGCAAATCCCAAACTTTGAGGTTGTTGTGGTCGTCTTCGCTTGCAGTGATCAGTCTGTTCCCATCGTTGCTGAACTCTATCCCACTAGTCGTTACACCGGCATGAATGCTGTACAGTCGCCTATGCTCGCCGATAGACCAGATAACCACTAGGCCGTCTGTGTCTCCCGACGCAAGCAGCTTTTCGTCAGGTGAAAAAGGTAGCGCATGAACTCTGCCGGAATGTCCGTTTTGATTGGCGATGAGCACTTGATTGGGATCCGGCAACTCGCCAACGAAAAGATCGTCAGGCTGTATGGTCGTGCCGGGCCGATCCAGCGGGATTGTCACCAATGAATAGTCGCGAAAAACCGCTACGACCCGGCCGACGGCCACTCCAACTTGTGCTCCAGTACGATTAACAACCAGAGCGTCTCCCTCGTTGATTCCACTTCTGCTCCCCTTGTCTATCGATGCCAATTTGCCGTCTACTATTACGGGCCGATTGTTCTCCGTCATCACTTTGGCCACGATTTGGGCTGCGCTAGCGCGGCAAGGGGACCAATTGGCCATGATGGTCACAACTAGTGACAAAGAAACGCGCGATCCTAGCATCATGCAACTTTGGCAAACCAGCATCCACACAAATCGCTTGCTAGCGACATGCATGACTGTTATTTTCGAATCTCGACGACATGGCGCACGGAGGTCCAGCTTCCTGGACTCGACACCCAGCCCTTTGTGCCAAGAGTGGCATTCGTAAAGTTCCGGCTGCCTCCGCAAAAGCCGCCCTGAACAAACTGAAAAAAACCAACCGGTTGTGTTGAGGCGAACAGGATGAGCACATCGCGTGATAAATCGAGACAGTCCGGGACCACCGCTCGAATGGCGGGTAAGCGGCGCTCTGAGCGCCCCTTGACCTCAAATGCAGCGTTGGCGTCAGCTTTCATTGGAAAAATCACTCCAATGCTGCGATCTGAAGACAGACCGAGCAAGGTCATGTAAAGGGTCTGACTCGTGTCGTTGGTTACGACCGGTTCATACACCGAGTTCGCTTTGAGAACCATCTCAGGCCGGTCGAGTTGCGGCAGCCTCACCGGGGATGGGCCGCGGTCTTTAACAGGTTCAAGCCTCAGCGTAATTCGAATGTCTGAGGCGACATTATCCAAGCCAAGCATCGAGAACCAATTTGCCCATCGCTTCAATTCCTGGACAAGTCCTGTTGCGTCAAGGATCGGCGCTTTGCGGTCGAACATCGGAAGCCCATCCGGCGTGTAAACCCCCATGCCGTTAAGCTCCGGCACCACCTGCAGATTGGCCGCATTGCGATCCGCCAAAATTTGAAATTCTGGCGCTTTACCTAGGGCCAAGCGTGCTGGGTTGAGTTTGGGCGACGGGTCAATCCAGACAGCTAGAGGACTGGCTTTGATGCCCCTTTCACGCAAGACCGCATATCCAATCTCCGGCGCTTTGCCGCTGACGACTTTGGCTTCGCTATCTAAGGTGTTAACCCGCGTAACCTCCACAGCCGCCGCGGCGGACACCGACGGCTGCGGCGGGTCAGCGAAGACGTCGTAACGCGTTCCCTCGGCGATGCCGTGGGCCGCGCCGCAATAGGGAAGTCGAATGATGTTGCCATCGCGCCGCGCCAGCGTATATGGCACAACGGGAGGTGAACCGATACCGAAAACGTAGTGATCGGCATTAGGTCCGACTACCTGTGGCGTCTGGTCCACGACGGCCTCCGTTACGCGCAAGGCGACCAGATCCATGACGTTGCGGTAAGTGGCCTTGGCACGCGGGGCATTGATCTCGCGCAGCAGGAAAAACGTCATCGCGCCGTAGGATTTGCCACCGCTCCTGTATTCTTTGGCCAATTGTGAAGGCAGGACCGACGCCATCAACACGTAGCTATCATCCAGGGGTTGAAAGCCGCCCGGCGCCTGACCCAGCGAGCGCCGGGTCAGTGGTGTGAAGGGAGGAGGAAGGGCAGCATCGTTCGGAGGGCCGATCTCACGTACTGCCACAATGTCATTGAGTCCACGTACGACGCCTACCATACGCCCGGAGTGGCAACTGTCGAGGATTACCGTAATATTCTTTGTTCGCTTGGCTAACTCGCTGAGCATCGAAGACAGCGCTTCGGATGTGATGTCCAGGTTCTTCGGATTTCGGGAGTCGTAGGGCACGATGGTTTCGCCTTGGCCGCTCGCGGAGGTCGCCGACGGCTGTCTGGACCCGTGCCCGCTGTATTGGAAGACCACGATATCCCCCGGCGAAGCTTTGCTCAGCAGGTGACGGTTGAACGCTTCCAAGATTCCTCCATACGTGGCTTTCTCGTCGGGGAGCATTTGGATGTCTTCTGAACGGAACCCATAGCTGCCAATCAGTGCACTGCGCAGACCCTCAATGTCGTTTCGGCATCCACCCAACTGGGGTATATCCCGGTTTCGATAGTGGTCAATCCCGATCAGCAAGGCGAGCTTTTTCGGCCCGTTGTCCGCAGCACGGGTGCTTTCGCGCGAGCAGCTGCCCGCCATGCCAAGGCCAGCGAGGGCGAATGAGAAATCTCTTCTGCGCATTGCTTACCTCACCAAACGTTATTCTTATGATGGATTGCTTTGTGCCCATAAAGCCGCACCCACATGCCTTCGCGCAGCCCCATCCACGAAACGGATTCAGACCTCATAGACGATCGCGCCGTCGGGTCATAGTTGGCAAACACGGCGAATGCGGCGCACACTTCTTCAGTGCGACGGCAAGTAATTGTTTGGGGAGGAGCGATGTTCAGGTAAACAGCAGTCGCGCCGATGGTGGCTGCGCCGGACTTTCGTTTCCGGGGCCAAGAGAGCGACACAAATCCGGAATTACCGATTCCCGCAGTGCATTTGGTGACGCCGTCTCGGCCGGCAGCATCGCGCATCACAAACCGAGCGCCCAAAGCTCCGTAACTACTCAGTTCTCGGTCGGCCATTGGAGTAAAAATATATCAGAAACGCGCCTGATTGTGGAGAAGTTTCGTCAGAATTTTGCCAATGCTGCCCAAATTGCTTCCAACTAATGGTAAACTAAACCACTTACGCTTCGCGTGCAATCAGTTCCGCGCTGACAACGTCGAAGGAAGCTGCCCCTTCAATCGCATCATCCGACGGCCCGGCTTTCTTCCCAATCGATTGAAAGGCAAAATCGCGACTGATCACATCG
>Ga0206838_10219_pt1 | contig 13790 bp, 11 predicted proteins | sample Alteio_BWOrgCont_26_FD_152879 | JGI IMG/M metagenome (GOLD analysis project Ga0206838, IMG submission 152879) | Enriched cells from forest soil in Barre Woods Harvard Forest LTER site, Petersham, Massachusetts, United States -... | ecosystem: Environmental > Terrestrial > Soil > Temperate forest >...
TGAACGCGGTACGCGCATCGGTTCACCGGTACGTCACACGAAACCGGTGCTAGCGTTTTCACGCTGGAAACTCGTAAGGCTGGTCAACAGCAGATACACCTAATTCAGGCGCTATCCAATTTCGAGACTCACAGCCAAGCAAATCGCTCGCGATCTAGCTTCGCAATGGTGAGTTTCAGTAGCTGTGAGGTATGACCGCCTATGGATTGGTTGAAAAACAAGACATCAAAGAGTATCGATTGAAGCTACGCCGAATCAAAGCTCTGGAAGCTTCAGAAGCTGTGTTCAGGGGGAAGATCACTAATAGATCTAATCTCTCACGCGGGCGTAGCGATTAGCACAAGCCCGCTATAGCGCTTCCGAAAGCGGAGTGGGCAAGCGCCGCGACCGAATGCGCAGTCCGAGGTAAGCCGCAGGCGAAACCGAGGACAAGCAGCAGGTCGCGTTCAGCGCGCAGCCCACGGAGCGCCTATAAAAAAATAAAACTCAGCTAACGATCGATCATTGGCCAAGTTCTTATTTGTTATAAGCGCTCCGTGGGCTGCGCTCTCTTGACGCGCCAGCCCCAGTTTTTATTTTTTATAGGCGCTCCGTGGGCTGCGCTCTCTTGACGCGAGCCCCCTCCGCTTAGGCTAGCTGTGAGAACGTTTCCATAGCCAATCCGTTGCCGCCGTCAGCTGCCGATCCACTTTGGCTCGGTTTGATATGACTCGATCGGGATGAAGTCCAACTCCGTGAATGTTGACACCGGAGGGAAGAAAATATCTCGCCGCCGTGATTTTGATGGAGGTGCCTTGATCGTCGAACTGCCATATTCGCTGGATGATGCCTTTGCCAAACGTCTTGACACCGAATACGGTGCCGCGTTTATTGTCGCGCAGGGCTCCGGCGAGCATCTCCGCCGCTGATTTGGTCGATTCATTGACAAGAATAGCCATGGGCTTAGAGCCAGCCAAATGCGGCTCTCGCGATGCCATGCACGAGGCGCCATTTTCGGTGGTGACGATGCCGTCAGGAGCAACAGCGAGCTCTTCTTGATCGCGTTTTCCCTCAGACACGCCTTCCATACGAACGAAACATCCCTTACTCACGAACAGCGAAAATACGCGGGAAGCGTTGGCGATGGAGCCACCGTTATTGTCTCTCAGATCGAGGATGTAACCCCGTACCGGTCCGAGCTTCTTCAAGGCGGTGCGGGCTTCATCGATGACGTTTTCCGAGTTGAAGGTGTGAATGTGGATGTAACCCAATGACTTGGGTAAACGCTTCCAGGTCACGACATTATGCCGCTTCTCATCTCGGTCGCGCTGGGACGTTTCATTACCGTTGCGGAAAAAAGTGTATTCATCGCCAAGCGATTTGACCATCTGTTCGATGGCACTGTCAGCGTCAGCTTCACTATTGAGTTGACCGTCGTATCTATGCTTCCACTCTTGCCAATCGGCCAGTCGATCTCGATAGAGAAAGTAGCGATCGAGCAGATCCCAGACCTGAGAATACTCCATTTCATAGCCGTTCGGAACGGCATCAGCGCCGCCATAAGCTTGCGCCTGCCTGGAGTCAACAGCCGTGACTGCTGCCAAAGGCACCGTATGCGATGGCGTTTGAAACTTGAGCGATGGGTTGGGCAGCAAGCTGATCACCGCACCGGCGGCGGTAGTTATCGAGCAAATTGCGGTAAACCGAAGCGGGTTACGCATGGCGCACCTCCGGCGGGACCGGCTGCATTCAGAAGAAACGTGGCTGATTTGGGATTCTTGTATTAGGCATGTGTTCGGAATAGACGGGGGAACGGGTGGCGATGTTCCACTAAACCACTATGGCACACAAGTGGCTGCCTGGCTAGATCTTCACACTGTTACGCGGGCTCCGCTATCGTACAATTCCCCCAAAATCTCCTGGGAAACTGCCCATTGACACGGGCAAGCCGCCAGGGCGCCTGCTATGCCGGAAAGCCGCAGCCAGACCTGATTTTCAATACTCAAGATTCGGAAGCGGCGGCGCCGCCAACGGTGGCAAGAAACATGACCCAAAACCGCCTCATCGCCGAGTTCATCTACCCTGTATAGTAATAGGCGGCCGAGAAATTGGCTGATAGGCAAGAGGCTGTTTCCATCACCTTTTTGCCTATCCATCCAATCAGACAAGACGTCGGGCAGGAGAGGATGTTACTCCCAACCCGCCCGCGTCTCATTCCGGTTTCTCATTCTTGGGCTCCGCCCCTTCCGTTACTTTATGGTTCGGCGGAGCAGTCTCGCCTGACTTTGGCGCTTTGGCATCGAGCAGGGTCATCAGCAGAGCTTTTGTCTCGCTATGCTGCGTCTCCAGCCGCTCCGCCAGCGCCTTCGCCTCGTTCTTGTGCTCCTCCAGTTTATCAACCACGGCTTTGGTTTCCGCCAGTTGAGTCACCAGATGGTCGATCTGAGAGCGCAAGGCTTCCGCTTCGTGGCTAGACGAGCGGTTGAGCAGCTTCACGCGCACGATTTCGTGTGACAGACCGAGGAAGACACCGAGAAGGCTCATGCCCGCCACCGTGATAACAGCGGTGGCGAGTTTGCCCATGCCGGTCACAGGTGGGGTTCCGTGCCCATTGGTGGTGATGTTGTTCAGAACGAACCAGGCAGCATCGAGCCAGAAGTCTTTGTAGGTCTGAGGCTCGATGTGCGTGAGCGCGGCGGAAGAGGAAACTACCAGCAGAAACGCTGCCGCGCCGGTCACGTAGATAGGGTGCTCCGAAAACCGCTGCACCGTGAACTTGAGCACACGCCAGACGTGGGCCAAAGTACCGACGAGCTGAAGAACATCCAGCGGCACCACTCGGCTGAGCACGACCAGATCGTTGAGAATCGTGACCGGACCGGCAGAGTACTGAGGCACCCAGGTGATGCAGATGATCAACTCGAGAAAGTGCTCGCGCATGTAACGTAAAGGGCGCTTGCTCAATACCAGATAGAGCACGAACGTGAAGACGAAGGAAAACCAGATTCCCGCGCGCAAGAGAAAACGCGCGTGCCCCCACGACGTGTGAAGATAGGGGATAATCCAGTTAGCATCGACCAACTCGCCTGCCACCATCAGTAACACCGCCACGATCGATGCCAGACCGAGGAAGAAGTTAACCCCTCCCTCAGCGGCAAGCAGGGTGTTCACGACTTTGGTGCCGACTGCAAGAACAGCATTCTTGATACCGTTCTTGACCCAACACCCTAGATTCAACAGTCTTTCTTTGAACTTGTTGGCCATTGTGGACTCCAATAAAAACTCTGACTGCCGCGGACGGACCGGCGAATCTGATGATGATCGCCTGAATCCGCCCGCTCTATTTGCGTGATGCCGGGGGCGCAGAATGCTGACGGCTTCGGCACAGAAGCCGCCTCCTCCGGCATCACTGGTGATCAGGAGTCACACCAGTTTTACCGATAGGTTCAGCGCGCCATCAGCTTCTCAATGTCCTCGATCTCTTTGGGAACGCCGGAGGTGAGAAGGCTGTGTCCATCTTCCGTCACCAGCACATCGTCTTCGATGCGCACGGCGATGCCGCGATATCTCTTGGGCACGCGTCTATCGGTAGCGGAAAAATACAGTCCGGGCTCGACGGTGAACACCATCCCCGACTCGACCGGACGCTCCTTCGCTTTGCCGCTACGGGTTCCGTTCGTGCCGACGTCGTGCACATCCAGGCCAAGCCAGTGCCCTGTGCCATGGGGGTAGAAGGTCGCCAGAGTAGCCAGGCTCTTCTTGACCTTCTTTTTCTCCATAGCTGCCTTGATCGCCTTTTCCCCTCGCGCGGTGCGCATGCACTCGGGCAAGATGCCGAGTTTCACGAGCCCCCGACGAAGAACATTGGCGGCGATGGAATGCACTTTCGCCAGAGTAACACCGGGCTTAACGGCTTTGATAGCCGCTTTCTGAGCATCAAGAACGAGCTGGTAGATCTCGCGCTGGGCCGGGGAGAACTTACCGTTGACGGGGAAGGTTCTCGTGATGTCGGAGGCGTAGCCCTGATACTCACAGGCAGCGTCAATCAAGACCATCTCGCCGTCTTGCAAGATCCCCTGGTTGCTGACGTAATGAAGCACCCATCCCGAAGCGCCGGTGGCAACGATGCTGCCATAGGCAGGAGCAGTGGCTCCCTGGTCCAAGAACATCGATTCCATGGTCGCCTGGAGCTGAAACTCCGTCACCCCAGGAGCACTGCGCTTCATGGCGGCACAATGCGCCTCAGCTGAGATACGGCCTGCCTCTGCCATGATTTTGATTTCGGCAGCGCTCTTCACCATGCGCATTTCGTGCGTAATGTCTTCCGGGTTGTACATGGGGCGAGGGTACTTCTGCCAGACTTTCAGGAAGATCTCGTCCAGCTCGTCATGGAGCCCGACCCGGTAGTAAACGTGGTCGGCGTCCTCGAGTTGTTCAGCGAGAATCTTGGCGAAGTCACCGATGGGATGCGCCTCGTCAGCCAGGTAGTCTTTCTTGGCACCCTCGACGCCGGCGCGGAAACCGTTCCACTGCTCCAGGAGAGCATCGTTGGGAGGAACGAGCATGGTGAGGGAGACGGTTTTCTTGCCCACGTTAGAGAAAATCAGCACCGAATCAGACTCGCCAAAACCATTCAGATACAAGACATCCGAACTCTGGCGATACTGGTAATGCGTGTCGTTGCTGCGCGTGCGGGCGGGGTTGCTGACGATGACGGCGATGCTGTTAGGCTTCATGGCCGCCACGAACTTCCGCATGCGAGCGCGATACTGTACCTTGGAGATACGCAGCTTTTTAGCGCGCTCCGCGGTGTGCGAGCGAGCCGCACATTTCGAACCGTTGGACATTTGAACCTCGCAGGACATTTACCGGTATGAGCCGGTCAGAACGATTGTTGCACCACGATGTGGCGTCACAAAAAATCAAAAAGCGGTGAGCTGAGCTTTGGGAACGAGTTAGAAGCTCTGTGAGAAGAAACGAAAGGGACTCTTATACGTTAGGCGCGGGCGCCTGAAGCGTTCAAGAAATTAGAGATTAGACAAAAGCTACTTGAGCATCAGAATGTATTCGAAAGAACAATGAAACCCCAGGTTCTTTTCTCAAAATTGTCACAGGCCCTGGAAACTAGAGCTTGCCATGACCATTCTTGCCATACCGTTGGATGGAACAGGACTCGGCTTTGCGATTAGCGCAGGATCGCAACCAGTATTTGGGGAGCTGATGCAAGCAATCCCCAAAATCCGCGCTAGATTGCTCTCAAAGCTCCGCGAAGCATTTCGAACCAGTTGAAATGATGCTATTACGAAACACTTGCCTAGGTGGTTCTCCAAGAATCTGGTGTTACTTAGCCTGTTCAGATACGTTCGGATTGTATCTATCTTCGTTTTAACCTGGTAACAAGACACAGCACATTTCACTGACACATTCGGCGTTCCGCTCGGACAACCAGGTTCCGTCGGTTTAGTCCATCTCTTGTTGGACGACGCTAGAACGTGAAGACTGCTGCCGTTTCGTAAGTCAAACCCCAACCCACCAACCGACCAACGAAGCACCGCGAGCGGTGCAGATATGGAGAGTACGATGTTCGGACCGAAACTCCCTGCCAATGTGAAAGAAGGACTGGCCGACGCTGCTGCCGGCAGATTCGGTAAAACAATGGAAGTGCCGCTGGCCTACACCCCTGCGTTGAAAGCTGCCGCCGTGGCTCGGCTGGAAGCAGCGCTGGCGGAAGGTCGCTTTTCCCAGCATCGCTATTTGGACGAAAGGGCTAATGTCGGTTCGCCGGTGGCGTTTATCTCGCTCTGGGATCGTCCGGTCAATCATACAAACCGGCTCGAGACTCGCACCGAGCAGGCACCCGGCGGCGACCAAACCGATTTCCACATGTGCACCGGACTGTCGCCCTTCATCCCCTGGATCTTCGAGCCGATCTACCGTGGTCTGCCGAAAGACGAAGCTGATGCCTGGGCGATCGCCTTCTTCCGCGACCATCTGCCGGGCAACTTCACAACCAACGTGCCGGCGCTCTGGGGCGAACTCGCCGTCAAGATGCTCGTCGACTCGCGGATGGGCGTGCTCAAGTTCGCCGCCGGCGAAGCACACGCAACCCTCATCCAGAGCATCGCTCAGAAGCTGGGCTCCAAGCGTGACGACGCCGGCAAGGACCTGCAAGGGCTCATCAAGGTCGACGCTCCCAAAGGCGCCGTGCCCTGGAACGCCAGCCCTGCCTCAGAAGCGGCTGTCTATGCGGCCCTGGTGATCATCGAACGCACCCAGCATCTGGAGAAGAAGGAGCATCCGGCCTTCGCGAAGATGGCACTCGCATCTGAGATGATGTCCGGCATGGCGGCATCTCAGGCGCTACGGTCGGCGGCCGAGGCATTCGCTCGCGACGCCGCCCAAAACGCGCCTGAAGGCACTGATCCTCGGGTCTGCGCCGAAGCCGCCAAGGTCGCCTGCCATCAACAGCAGGTTGCCTGGCTGCAAGAAGCGATCCTGCGCACTAACGCGTACGGAACCGCCAGCGATTGGCGCAAACCCCTGGACAAGGCGGCGGGACTGTTGTCGCGCGTGCCAGGGGTCGGCGGTTTCCGCTCTGCGGTGCCCGCCACCGCCAAGCCGGTTCCGGCTGCCCGCACCGAGGGCAACCTGGACGACACTCTCGGCCGTGATCGCTGAAGGAGGTGCAATCATGGCGAAATCAAACAGTTCCTCGGCGCGCGGGCGTGACACCGAATTCGGTGAGCGCTTACGCCGCCTGCGTACCCGGCTGGGACTATCTCAGCGCGAGTTCGCAACCCGGTACGGTCTCAATGTGCGGTCGCTGGAAAAGTGGGAACTGGCCACAAGAAAGCCCGCAGAGGGAATTCTCTCGTACATAATCGTCATCGAGAGCATGCCCAATGATGTTGCCGAGCGTCTTGAGCAGGCAGCCCTGGAAGAAGCCGAACAAGAGCTTCTCTACAATCCGTCCCGGGAATAGGCGCCCGAGGACGGACAACTTGACCGCCTGGGCACGCTGGAAGGCCTGCCCAGTTCTTGCGGTTGGAGAAGGCGCGTCGCATGGGCGGCGCGTTGGTGCAACTTGAACTTTTCTTTCTTGGAAGGAACCACTGGAATGTTGAAAAAGCTTCTCGGAACTGCCGGTCTCGTTGGTGCCCTGTGGGGCGTCGCCAACGGCATCTTTGTCGCCACCTTGTTCTCTCTCATCCCTCACTGCCCGGCGGCAATCGGCGACATCATCGGCAGCATCGTCGGGCTCGCCACCCTTGTGGTGGGCACGGCCTGGTTCTCGGTCATCTTCGGCGCCGGCATAGCCGAATTTGCCACCGGCACGGTGTCTCGCAAGGGACTGATCGTGGCGCTCGGCGTCACGTTGGTCTCGGTCGTGTTCACCCACGCCCTCGTCGGCTGGGTCGGTCCCCAGGCATTGGTGTGGGCGCTCTACCTCCAGGTCGTCTGGAACTTCGTCGTCTTCAGCATCGTCGCCGCCATCGCTTCCGGCATCAGCATCGCTGCCGGCTTCGCCGCTCAGGCCGGCTCGGAGCTGCTCAAGGACCGGCCCGGCAAGTTCCGCTCCTTCTGATCTTCACGCTCGCCTGAGAACAGGCGGCTCCACCGGTTCCGCCCCGTTCTCCTAAATCTGGCAATGAGCAGGTGGCATCAGCTTCCCGCTCATCGCCATGACACTAGAAGTGGTGCCGGAGTTATTCCCGGCACCGCCTCCCTATTATTAAGTTCAATCGGCATTGAGCTTAGGAATGGGGTGCCGGTAGCCCCCTTGTGCAAACGCACACTCACTCTGCAACACCTCTAACAACAAGCGGTGCATAGGAAAGACGCCCGCTCCGGTTATCAAAAATTTTGCCACCAATTACTATCCCTTATAATATCCACCCCAAACCCTTACGGGAAGCGGCTCTAGATCCTCACGGTTATTTGAATTCAGGGTGAGCTTTTTTCATATCGAAGACTCTTTGATCGAACTTGGCCGCTTCTTCGATCTGACCACTGCGCCTGAGCGACTGGGCGAAGAACCGCAAGGCATGCCAGAAATATGGATCAGACTGCCAGGTAGGATATTTGCGTTGCAGGTCTTCCACGTACCCATCGGGATCGCTCAATACTCGACTTTCCATGATGGGCTCCCGGCTAAAGGCCCACCGTGTCTCCATCGGAGCCCCGACGACCGGGGCGTTGCCACTACTAGCAGTGGCAACCTTGGTTTGCGACTCCTTATCTTTGATCTCCTTCATCGTCTTCTCTTGCTGGTCGAGAGCATCAGTCAGATGACTGAGGAGATTGCCGGTATTGGCAGCATCGCCTTTGCCGGCCGAATCTTCGACCATCTGAAACAGAGTGACGTAGTTCTGCACCCCCACTTTGGCCGCCTTAAGTCCGTCTATCCTCTTGAGGGCAGCCAGTCGCTGATCTTTGAGAGGACCGTCTACCACCAGTGGTGCGCCTGGGATGCCGGGGGCCTTTGGCTCAACCAGGCTGACAGCGGCGAGAACCATGTTGATTGGAGCTTCTACCTGGGTCGAAAGAGCCTGGGGATCGATAGAAATTTCTCTATCATTGGTCTGACCATCAGGGTCGTTGAAGGTTATGCGAATGTTGCGGATAGACTTACCCTGATTGGCTTCCAGCACTTTCTCCGCTATGCGCAACCCTTCATATTTGACGTCTCGGTCCGAGACCCAGGGTTCCATTTCCACATTCACTGCCACGCTGTCGCCCCGGAAGGACACCTGCGCAGGCTGGCTGCCGGCACTGCTTTGCTGAGATTGGAGGTAGGCGGCGATGCGTTCGGAATCTTCAGTTCGATGCATCTGGGTTTTTACCGAGGAGAGCAGCTCCTCTTTGCGCACAGCCCCCGACCCGAAAGCTTTAATATCTCCGGCGCTCAAAGAAATCTCTTCGTAGTTGCTGAGATCTGAGCGCCCATAAAAATCAACTGTAACGCTGCCGACATCGCTTGGAGCCAGGTCCATGATCGTCTTGGCAATGAGGACGGCGTCGATTTTGCAATCTCTTTCATTAGCCAATTGATTTCTATAAGTAGCGATGGTAACTGCTTTTCCATTTACCGCCACCGACATGCTCGTGCCGGGCGGCAAGACCTGCGCCTTGTCTATTTGAGATTGAATTTCGCTTGCCGTCAAGGAAGAAGCCGCAGAACGATGTTTTTGGAAACCGGATGTGGTGGCAGTAGAGTTAGCCTCTTCCAAAGTTTGCAAAGCGGCATCCATCTTATCCAACTTGCTGCTCATCTGGGTTTTGTTGTCCGATTTGGCAGATTGCTCGAGAGTCGCGAATTGCTTATCGGCCCCGGCAGTGTCAACTCCGGCCACTATCAATCGCCTCAGCCGCGCTGCCAGAGCCTTTCTTTCTTCGAAGCTCTGCCCTTCGCTCACTTGCACCTGATCTTTGCCTGGCGTTCTGGCAATGTTCAATGCCGACAAAGAACGGGTCAAACCCTGATCCAGAGTGACTAGATCGCTTCTCGACAAAGTGACACGCCGCTCTCCCATTTGTTTACCAGGATCCACGAATGTGACTTGAACCGTCTTCACGGCTGCGTTTGGATTAGCCGCGAGAGCTTTCTCGGCGATCAACAAGGCTTCGAAACGAATGTCTCGACTCTGTACCCATGGTTCCATCTGAACTTCCAATTGAACGCTGTCGCCAACGATAACGGCTTTAGCGGGGCGCCGAGCCATGCGCTGCCGCGACGCTTCAATGAAACTGGAAATGCGCGTGGCTTCTTCGGCTTCGTGATGTTCAACTTTCAAGGAAGAAAGGAATTGCTCCTTACTCAACTCACCGGCGCCGAAGGCCTTGATGTCGCCGGCACTGAGATTGATTTGATCGAATGTGCTCGGGTCTTTGCGATTGAAGAAGTAAACGGTCACGCTGTTAACACCTTCCGGAGCCAGATCCATCACCGTCTTGGCGATGAGGACAGCGTCGATTTTGCAGTCGTCTTCGTTGGCTTTGCTGTTTCGGTAGGTGGAAACAGCAACCTGCCCCCGGGTGGAGCCAACCGCCACTCCTATGCCGGGCGCCAGCACCTTGGCTTTGTCGATAGCGGCTTGAATCTCTGCTGGCGTCACGGCCGCCAACGCCGACAGCTGACATGTCATTAGTAAAGTAGCCGCGAGCAACCCACGCGTTCTCATCCGCAATTTCTCCCAAGCGCCGCATTCAATCAGGAAAATTGTAACCATATTGAATCCGGTATAACAGGTCCAAAGCAAATCAACTTAGGGAAAAGCCTGTCTTTCGGCAAGGTTTACGGCCCTATCCACAGGCATTTTCTCCTTCGCATCGATCTTGTCATACAGCTGGGAGACGCGATTGACGTAATCAACGGTTCCTTTCCTATATTGGCTGGTCAATTCTGCGGCAGCTTGTTGAATAGCGGCTTTGCAAGCCATATCCATGTCATCACCCTGCCCTTGATACACGCGCCCGATAATGGATTGAGCGGCGGACTCGGCAAACAAGGATGCTCGGGCATATGCTGTGGAACAGATCTTGACGTGACCTTCTTCGTGGGCGATCTCGCGCTTGGTGGCGAAGTCGGTGAGATTCATCGTGACGACGAGTGAAAGTTGGACATCAGCCTTAGTTATCTTCAGAGAAACCAGTTGTTGCTTGCCAGTCTGCTTCTTGCCCACCACGTCGTATTCCAGAGCCGGCACGCAGTGAAACTGCCAGACCGTGAAAGAGGCAGGATAGCCTACCGTGCTCGGTTTATTGGTAATTTTGCGATGCACGGCCATTGGTTTCTTTATAACCGTAACCACCTTTGAGGAAGCAACCGTCGGTCCTGAAACGCTTGGAGAGGCGCACGCGATTGAGCCGCCGAGCAGCAAAGCCAATAGCAGCCATGTTTTTAGTTGATCCAGCCAGTTCATCATCGCTCTCACCCGCCAGTCTTATTTTACTCAGGAAAATTTCATTTCTTGGGCGATAGACTGGTTACATCTTCGATGAAGATACAGGTTCTAGGAAGATAGAGGTTTGTTGCCCAGTCGCATTTTGCCGGTGCCACTAATGGTGGTACCGGCGATCTGCGTTCGGGACGAGCGCAGCAATTAGTTGCCGATGGCGTCCATGGCATCAGCCACGACATAGAGGGAGCCCGTGACGCACACAGCATCATCGGCTGAGGCGATGGAGCGAGCCAACTCGATGGCGTCTTTCACAGACTTCGTGGACTGTGGATGCACCTGGTTCTCCTCGGATTGAAAACTCATTTGCTCGGACAAACTGTCAGACTCCATGGCTCGCGGATTGGAGCTCTGGGTGGCGATAACAGTTTTGCTCAAAGGCAGAAGTTCACGCCAGATGGCGTTGATATTCTTGTCCTTGTTGACGCCGACAATATAGATGAACTTTTTGCCCGGGAAGAAACGCTTGAGACCCGCCGCCAAAGCGGCAGCCGACTCATGGTTATGGGCGCCGTCGAGAATAACGGGCAGCTTCTCACCGGGCTTATTGGTGGGCGTACTCCAGTGCACATCGAATCGTCCCGGCAGCTTGGCGTTGGCGATACCACGGACGATACTATCATCGGGAATGTGGAAGCCGCGCTTTGCCATAATTCTCGCCGCTGTCATGGCGGTAATGGCGTTATCCATTTGATGCGAACCCAATAACGGCGTATGAAGCTCGAGAGGCAGATTGCCGCTGCCCTCCACCCGGAAAGTCTGGCCGTTGAGATCGTGCTCTTCCGATTTTACCGTGTACACCTTAGGCACATAATACATATCGGCACCGGCTTCCGACGCCTTTCGTCCCACCACGCTGCGCACGGCGGGATCCTTTTGGGCAGCCAGAATGGTGGCGCAACCATGGGTAATGATTCCGGCTTTGTTGCTGGCAATCTCGCTCTGGTTGGTGCCGAGAACTTCGATATGCTCCAAGCTTATGGGCGTGATGATAGCCAGGTCTTTGAAGTCGAAGACGTTGGTAGCATCGAATCTGCCTCCCATACCGACTTCTACGACCTGCCAATCGACTTCCGCCTCTTTGACCAGGTGGAAAAACAACGCCGTCAGAACGCCGAAGGTAGAGATCGAGCTCCCGGCAGCATGTTCCTCTTTCACAAAAGGCATGATCTGCTCGATGCCGCGAGCGAATTCTTCCTCGGATACTGGTTCCAACCCAAACCTGATTCGTTCGGTGTAAGAGTGAAGATGAGGACTGGTAAAGAGAGCTGTTTTGTAACCGGCTTCGTGCAGTATTGAGGCCAGCATGGTGCTGGTGCTGCCTTTGCCCTTGGAGCCCGTGACGTGAGCAGTATGACGACCGGTCTGAGGGTCGCCCATGCGCTTGAGAAGTGAGCGCATGGCATCCAGACTCATGGTCGGAACGCGGGCACTATAGGTTCCTCGTTCCATGTCAGGAAACGATTGGAGGAAAGCCACTGCATCCGAATATTGCATGATACCTGGGTTGCGTTTAGAGCAAAGACAACTGAACCACGAGTCACCATGGTTTTTCAACATGTTATGAGCTTACCTAGAAACAATTTACGCGTAATGAAGTCAGCAATCATGAATGCGTTAAGCATCTTACTGTTAAGGCAGAGCTGCTGACGTTTTCCGAAGTCACCAACAGGAAAGCAGGACAAAATGATTGTGACGTTTCGTCAAACTGGCGGAATCGCAGGGGTGCGTCGAGGCTGCCTCCTTGACACCTCTGCTATGGGCGAAATCGAAGCGCACAGGCTGATTGAGCTCGTTCAAGGCGCCGGCATCTTGAAAAGAAAATCGACGAAACAGCTTGGCAGCGCCCAGGATGTGTTCGAGTATCTCATTCGCATCACCGACGGTCGCCTGACATGTTCGGCCCACTTTGACGATACGACCCTACCGGACTCGTATCGCGACCTTCTGAAGCTGCTTCAGGAGAAATCTCCGATGGAACCGTAACCCAACCATGGATCAGTACCGAAGAGAATGATGAACTTTTGCTAAGGTGTTGCGCTAGGTCGGCGAGCTGTTCGGTAACTTAATTCGCTCCCCCACCATGTGAGAACTCCCCATTGCGCGCGTACGAGGTCACCTATCTAAGTCTCGCGGAGGCTGACTGTCAGAAGGCTCTAGCACTATCTAGCCCTCAAATAGGTTTCCATATGATTCATTGCTCACTCCTGCTACCACTTAAGTACATCTTTCGCTCTCACTCCGAGGTCAAGCCACACACGCAGAATTCTTTATTCCATCACTGACCGGCCAGAAGCTGATCAGGGAAGCTCGCGCTTTTGATGGGATGGGAACTGTCGTGCGACTGAAGAACGAGCAAATGATGGATGCGCAGACACGAGGGCGACTGTGCATAGCCGACAGAATTTCTCCTGGCCAAAAGCTATAGGAAGGCTCTGTTCAAGCCCTTATCATCGGGTAACCCAGAAGGAACCCACCAATGTCTGGTTTCAAAATTGCTATTCGTCCTGGCACTCCTGCCGCCGATGACGAACAAAGATCTCCGTTCGCGTGCGAAATCACATCCGAATTGAGTACGGCCGAACGCAGTCAGTTTGAACGCTTCCACCTCATCGGTGCCTTCTCCGCTGCTTGCAGTTCTTCGGCAGCGGCGCTGGTGTGCTCGCTCAACATGCAGGCGGAGAACAAGGGCTTCGGCGAAGATCCGTTTGTATCGGCGGATATGGCTCAGTCAAACGTGCTCCAAGGTTTCCAATACATGATCAAACCGGCGCTCAAAGGTTTTCCGCCGAGGATCAAGCACAAGATTCGCCAGCTATACTACGCCTTCTCCGTCCGCCTGGTGTCTGAATA
>Ga0206838_10248_pt1 | contig 13779 bp, 8 predicted proteins | sample Alteio_BWOrgCont_26_FD_152879 | JGI IMG/M metagenome (GOLD analysis project Ga0206838, IMG submission 152879) | Enriched cells from forest soil in Barre Woods Harvard Forest LTER site, Petersham, Massachusetts, United States -... | ecosystem: Environmental > Terrestrial > Soil > Temperate forest >...
TAGCGGCAATCGGTTGTTTCGTTCGTCAATAGTAAATCTTTAATGCCAACTGGATGTTTCTGGGTGGTTGAGCGCTGGTAATCTGCCCCATCGTCGATCCAATGCCGTTGTTCGGAGCGTTGTATTGAACGTGGTTGAAGGCGTTGATAAAGTCGGTGCGGAACTGCACACGGATTCTCTCCGATATTGGGAAATCTTTATGCACGCTCGCATCGACATCGGTGTAACGCGGCGTCCGCAGAGCTGAGAGCTGCGGTGCACAGTTCCCGAAGGTGCCAACTGCCGGCTGAGTGAAGTTGCCATTGTTGGTGAACCATTGCGTGCCTATGCCTGGTATCGGTGTGTTTTCGATCGACGGCAGGGAGTGGCAGTCTGCACGTGCGCCACGAGAGAAAGTGCCGGAGTTGTCCGCTCCACCAATCGGGATTGGCCAGCCGGTACGGAACGAGACGATCGGGCTCACCGCCCAGCCGCCGATCACCTCATCGATAGACTTGCGAGCGCTGCCGGCAATGAGCTTGCCGTGCCCGATGGGCAGCTCATAGACAGCATATGCCGACAATACATGAGTGGCGTCGTAGTAGCAGGGCGCCCACTCAGACCTCTGGTTATAGACATTCTGCCAGTACGCGGAAGCGCTCAGGGCATTATTCCATGCACCGTAATAGCCGGTGTTATCAGACATGCATTTGGAGTAAGTATAGGAGACTTGTCCCTGAAGCCCTTGGGACATATCCTTCTGCAGTTCGGCTTGCAGGGAGTTGTACTCCATATTCCCGTTTGCTTTCGTGCCCGAGACAGTTGCCCCTTCGTTGATTCCATTATTATCCGCTGACAGGAGGTTTCCATTACTGTCTGTCAGTCCGGGGTTGCCCAGCGCGCTGTAAAGATCCGGGTTCTTGGCAAAATAAGGGCTGTCCGTTGAACACGGCGGAGTGCTGCAGGACGAATTGGGGGCTGACACTCTTTGGCCAAAGTCAAAGGGAACCATGAGGTGAGTACCCTTTTGCCCCACATACCCAACCTGAAAGGTTGTGCCCTTCGCAAGTTGCTGCTGAACCATCAAGCTCCACTGATACGCGAGCGCAGGCTGCACGTTGGGATCCCACACCCGGAGTTGTGCCTGGGCATAACAGGCGTAAGCCGGTACAGCACATGACGGGTTGGACCCGGTGCCTACAATTCCATCGCTTGTATCCGTGAGCGGCAGGTCAGTGTTGTTGTAGACCGCATTGATTTCCGCCGGAGTGAACGGCGGGTTAAGGGGAAGGCGGAGGTTTGTGCCCGTACCTTCAAGGTAGGACGAAACTGTGAACGCGCCCCTTAGAACAGTGCGGTTGTTCAGCTTTGAGGGAGTCCACGCGAAACCGACACGCGGCTGGAAGTCTCTGCCGCCGTAAAAACCGTTATAGAGCGCTCCGCTGGCTCCATCCTTGCCAGCGAGTTGGACTTGTCCTGTGTTGATGTTGTAATTGGCCTGCTGGTCGTTGTCTTCAGTCCACGGCGTATGCGCTTCGTAGCGGAGGCCCAGGTCTAAAGTGAGGTTATCTGTCGCCCGCCAAGTGTCTTCGGCATAACCGGCGAATATGTTGCTGGACTGCTGCCATGTAGCGCCGGTGCTGATGCCACGGCCATAGGCTTGCGGGAGACCGAGCACAAAGTCCGCGCCTCCATCGCCCGTCCCGCCCCCGGCCGATGCGGAGTCGGAGGCGGTAAACTGTCCGTTGAAATCCATATAACCCAGCTCACCGTTATTACCGGCATAGAAGGTCAGGAGGGTTTCGCGCCAGTATTGGCCTCCAAATTTGAAACTATGCCGTCCATGCGTCCAGCTCAGGGAATCTTCAGCCTGCCAGACGTGGTCATTAAAGCTCTGGGTTGACTCCCCCGAGCCCAGGCTGTTGACTGTGGTGTTGGAAAAGTTGAGAGCCAGCAGGCCGGGCACGCTTGCAGGATTGCCATTTCCGATGCCCAGCGTGTTGCCCAAGTCGCCCACACCCGAAGCAAAGTCATTGCCGCTATTGAGGGTTATATGGCTCCAGCCCAAACGAAAGTCATTCAGAAGGCTGGGTGTCAACGTTCTGGTCCAGTCGCCTACCGTGTTGTAAATCGGCGCAGCTGCATAACTATTGGACAACAATGCGACTGAGTTGTCGGATGGATTGTTCTGAGACGCCCGGGTGAAGCGGTAAGAAATGTTGTCCTTTGAGTCGACCTTGTAGTCGATCTTCAAATCGCCCTGGTCAACATTCTCAGCTGAAACTGCGGTGTTGATCGCGTTATCTTGCAGGTTAGCATTTATAACGGCGGGGTAGAGACTGGAAGCGACTAATGCCGACGCTACCGGGCTGATCATAACTGTGGGAATCTTGTTATACGGAAAAATACTGCGCGTCGAGGCCGGGGTAGATTGAGGAGTGCATGGCGCTGTGAAGGATGCGCAGGGGTTGTATAGCTGACCCGCCCCCTGGCAGACCCCTGAACTGTTAAAGCCCCCGCCGCAAAGCGCGCCGAAGTCGCCGGTGCGTTCATCCGCTGTGAAAACTGTAATCTTGCTCGTTGAGCTCGGTGTATCGAACCGCTGCCCTTGATAATCCGCGAAGAAGAAGAGCCTGTTCTTAAGGATTGGGCCGCCGGCGGTAACGCCATACATGTTCCAGCGTACTGCGCTTTTCGGAACGCCAGTCTCATTGTTCGACCAGCTATTTGCATTCAGAACATCATTGCGAAAAAACTCCCAGACATCACCGTGAAAGCTGTTGGTTCCCGACTTGATGGTTGCGTTGACAATGCCGCCCTCAAAATTGCCGAACTCGGCCGGGGCGTTGCTGGTAATCAGGTTGAACTCCTCTATAGCATCCGGTGCCGGCGTGTAACCCAGCAGGTTGTCCGAAACCTGGTTATTGTCCATACCGTCGAGCAAGAAGTTGTTCGCCTGCTCGCGGTTGCCGTTGATCAGCGGGCGACCTCCATAACCGCCCGTATTGTTGCCGTTATTAAAGCTGCTGGGATCGGTTGAGACGGCGCCTGGTGCGAGGAGAGTAAGTTGAACGTAATTGCGCGAGGCAAGCGGAAGGTTATCGTTGGTCTCAGCGTTTATAACGGTGTTGACCTGCGCGGACTCCGTTTGCAGAACCGGCGCAGCGCCGGTCACTTCCACTGTCTCAGATACCTGCCCGACCTTGAGCGCCAGGTCGACGCGAGCAATCTGATTGACGGTAAGGACAAACGCCTCGCGAGAGACGGTGGCAAATCCAGTTTTCCCGACCTTGAGAGTGTAACTGCCTGCCGGCAGCTGTGAGATGCGATAGAGACCGGCATCGTCGGAAACAGCGCTGTAGCTGGTACCGCGATCCACTGAAATTGCTTTGACCGTAGCCCCGGGAACAGTCGCGCCGCCTTGATCAGTGATAGTACCGACGAGCGTGGCGGTCACCTCCTGGCCCCATACCGAAGGAGCTAGGAGCGTCACAACAACCAACAGGGAACCCAACAGCGAGAGTGCTTTCTTATTCATCTCAACCGCCTCCAGGAAAAGATTTGAACTGCGCAAATGTTTTAGTCACTCATTGATTTTTTGGGAGCAGAGATATATTTCTGCCAGTTCTTCCAATCCGCGTGCCATCTCGGCTCGCCGTATCGGTCTGGACAGTCCAGGCTACTTACTTTCGAAAGATTCGTAAGATTGACCTTTAAGCGTCCTCCCTTTTTTCTTGTGTTTTTTCTACATTACAGTCGACTCACTACGAATGAATGCGCGGCAATTCTATAGAAACATGGCCGAGTCCACGGACTTTGAAACTGAGCAATGCGCGGTAGCAGTCCTGTTTTCTGAAAACCTCTGTTTCTGATAGACAACACTTCATAGGGACATTTCTGATTAGCAGTGGGGAAGTAGCATCAGAAATCTGGGTCCTAGCGTAAGATGAATTTCAAAAAAAGGCAACTGTTTTTTTGACGTTTTGTAACGGAGTGCTATATAGCACATGCGCAATCCATATAGCCGTGCCAAAGCAAATGACTCGTCCTCAAAGCTGCAGAGTTGTGCAGCTTTTTGAAGACAAGGCGGAGACGGTAGTCGCGAGGGTACATTCGAATTGGGGACCAGCATCGGCATGGTAACGGATTTGGGGCTGGCTTTTGGTGCGGCGCAACCTGCCTCCAATACCCGCGGAATCGGGGGGTGTTTACATCGTCCGGATTCAAAGTTACGGTTTGCGCTATATAGCGATTAGCCCCATGTCGAAGAGTTACCCATAGCGGATGCTGTGCTACGGTAATCAGGAAGACTGGGGTGCAGTACGTGTCCCTCCATCCGGCCAGAGCGGCTTCATGCGCGGGTACGGGCTCCGGAAAAGAGCCAGAGACATTCTGATGCGATCGCTCCATGTATTCGCAGCGAAGAGGACGGATGATGCGGAACCGCAACGAGGAACCAATCTACAAGCAGATTCAGAACGCTATCCGGCGGCGGATCGACTCAGGACAACTGAAACCCGGGAACCCTGTTCCCTCAGAGCGCGAGCTTGCGCGGTTGCACAAGGTGAGCCTGATGACGGCGCGCCATGCGCTTAGCGAGTTGACGCGGGACGGGATCGTGGAACGGCGGCATGGTGCGGGGACCTTCGTAGCCCCGCCGCGGATTCAGTTCAACAAGCTCCTAGGCTACACAGAGCAAATGGCGAGCCTGGGGCTGACGGCCAATTCGCGAGTGATTACCTGCGGGATTGTGACCAAGGAGCACGAGATTGCGGCGCGCCTCGGAATGGCGCCGACCGCCCGGCTGGGCAAGGTGGAGCGTGTCCGGCAGGCAGGCGATGAGCCGGTAGCGCTGGAGACCTGCTACTGGTCGGCCGATGAGTTTCCGAACCTGTTGGATGCGCCGCTGGAGCGAGTTTCGCTGTTTGGCGTGATGGAACGGGAGTTCGGCGTGGGGTTGGCGTACTCAGATGAGGAAATAGACGCGACGGATGCAGATCTGCGCCTGGCGGATATTCTGGCGATTACGCGCGGAAGTCCGCTGCTGCGCATCAGGCAGCTGATCTTCTCGACGAAGAGCCGCGCGACGGTGTACGTTGTGGGATTCTACCGCTCGGGGCGGCACACGTTGCGCGTGCGGCGGTTTAGGTAAGGCCAGCAGCCGACCAGGGCCGGGCGGAGCGGCATCGTTGCGATTACGCACACGGGTCCGAATTCTGTTGTTAATAGTAGCCCAGGCGCCGATTAAGTTGTACCGCGGGCCATCCATGTCAGGGATCTTCAGTCCGCGGCCATTGTGCTTTCGCGCGTGCCGGCAGCGGAGATGTCCTTATAAAGCGACCCTTCCTTCATAATGACGTGCAGGTTCTTTTCGTGCACAACCAGGTTGAGATCTGTGAGTGGGTTGCCGTCGACCAGGAGCAGGTCGGCGATGAAGCCTTCCTTAATCTGACCGAGTTCATTCCCCATCCCCATGACCTGTCCGCCGAATCGTGTGCCGCACTGCAGCGCCTCGCTCGGTGTGAAGCCGAGCAGGTTGACGAAATGCTGCAGGTCGCGCGCATTGTCGCCCTGCGGCGATTGGGCGAAGCCGTAGTCCCCGCCGATGAGGACGCGGATGCCGCGCTTGCGAAGCTCAGTGTAGACCGCAGCGGTTGTATCGATGGTGCGCTGCATTTTGCGTCCCACTTCGGAGTCGCGATAGAAGCCAAACTTCTCGCCCTCATAGAGCGTGCAATAGATGATGCCAATAGCGGGACCGACAAAAATGCGGTCTTTGGCAGACTCGAGCAGATCGATGGCTTCTTCGTCGGCGGACTCGCAGTGATAAATTACGTCGATTCCGTTGCGGACCGCGCGTTTTACTGACTCTGCAGCACGGGCATGGCAGTTGACCCGTTTACCGAAGTCGCGAGCGACGCTCACCGCGGTCTGGATCTCCTCTTCGCTCATTACGGTCAGGCCGCCGTGCGCTGCGGGGCTGAGGTCATCTCCAGAAATGTTGAGCTTGATGTTGTCAACACCCTCGCGGCAACAGAGGCGGACTGCCTTGCGAATCTCGTCCTTTCCGTCGGCAATAAGGCCGAAGCTCTCGTAATACATGTGGGCTTTGCGTTCGTCGCCGAGGCCGCCTGTAACGGTAATCTCCGGGCTGCCAGCGCGCATGCGTGGGCCAGGGAATTCTCCGGCATTGATGGCGTTGCGCATCACAACATCGAGTCGCAGCTTGGATGTGGCCGCGCTGTAGGCACTGGTAAAGCCGTGGTCGAGAAGAGTCTTGGCATTGCGCGCCGTGAGCAGCATGTGCTCTTCAGGTGGAATGTTGCCGAGGTCCGAGTCGTTTACTGCTCCGCCGAATGAGATATGCGCATGGCCTTCGACCAGGCCGGGCATCAGCGTTCGGCTTTTTGCCTCGATTACGACTGCGCCATCGACTGCAAGGCGCTCGGGCTTGCGCGCAATGGATTTGATCTTGGCGCCTTCTACCAGCACGTCACCGGGAAATGCATCGGCGCCGGTGGCGTCCCAAATGCTGGCATTGCGAAATAGAATTGGTCTCATACCATCATCTCCATATCGATTGTTTGCGCCGGCCTATTGGTCGGCAACATAAGCACCGATGCGACCGGCGAGTCCGGGCGACAATCGTGCGATCACTAGTCCGTAGATTGTGGATAAGGCAAGAGCGCCAAGCGCGATCCACGGAAATAGGTTGTAGGGCCAAGTTTGACCGGGTTGAATGAGGCCCCAGAGCGGAAAAAGCATAACGACAGTGCCGGTGACCGGCAACAGAATGTGACGAAGAACATCAAGCTCGCTGCGGCGATGGCGAAAGACGTATACCGGCAAAGCAAGGTTGGTGAGCATGTAGGTGAGGATGACCGGTATGGTGCCCAGAGTTCCCGCGTAGCCGAAATACGTTAGCGGCGCAACGTTGCCGATGAGGCCGAATCCGAGGATGAGGGAAACGGCAATGGAAAGAAATATCCAGGTAGCGCTGTGCGGCGTTTGATGCTGCGGATGAATTTTACCCAGGAATTCAGGGAGGAGACCCTCGCGGCCAGAATTGAAGAGGATGCGTGCCTGGGAATTCACTAGACCGATCAGCGAGCCGAGGATGCTGGTGACTCCGGCGGCGTAGGCTACGGCGAGCAATGCGGGGGCTGAAGTGCCGAGACCATCAATGAAAGGAATCTGCGCTAAGCCGAGAGCGCGCGCGTTCATGCCGAAGCCAGCTTCAGTAGCGTAGGCCAGGAAAATGTAGAAGATGCCGATTGCGAGTGTTCCGGTGATGAGTGCGCGTGGGATATTGCGGCGCGGATTCTCTGTCTCTTCAGCGAGAGAAGCAGAGTTCTCCCATCCGATAAAAAGATAAACGGCAAGAGGAAAGCCTGCACCAAGTCCCGTGAGTCCTCCGGTCAGGTTGGAAAACCGAAATGGCGCGAAGGTGAGTGAGTGCGCGTGGGTTGCGATCATTAGAACGCTGCCAATCACGAGAAGTCCGGCTTCGAAGTAGAAGAAGACACCGGACCAGAATGTTGAAAGGCTGACACCCCTCATGACGAGCCAGCCTGTTCCGGTAGAGATAAGCACGGTGAGGATGGCCCAGTTGATCGACATCGAGAGGAATGTTCGCAGCGTTTCTGAGATCCAGACTCCAGCGATGGAGACCACCGTGGAAGCGGCAACGACATAGCCGAAGGTGAGAAAAACAGATACGGCCGCGCCGATGGAAGGGCCAAACGCTTTGCCCGTGAAGGTTACAAATGACCCGGTTGAGGGTGTAAGGCGGGAGAACTGCGCGATGGTGTTAGTGAGAAATAGAATGACGATCATCGCGGTGAAGATGGTTAAGGGAGCCGCGACGCCGGCGCCTCGAGCAATAACCGCAAAGCCGAAAAAGAAGCTCATGGCAGGGGCAATGCTGGCGAGCGTGGTTGCAACAATGTGATTAAGCGAGAGCGCATTCCGGCGCAGCCGCGTGCCTCGGGTCTGCGTGCTGGGTGCGGTTCCACTCATTGGCATTTTTTGAATGTTGCAAATGGCATGAATTAGCGCCTTTGAATTGGTCTATCGGGGTCATGGGCAAGTGCCGAAGGTTCCTGCAGACTAGCTGGGATCTCGGTTGCAACTGCTGTGTCGAGTGCCATGCGGATAGCGCCATACAGTTGAGCGTCTGCGCCCAAAATGCTGCAGCTGACCTGACAGTGAGCGCGATCTACGCGCTGGCGAAGCACTGCCTGAATCGCATTGCTGAGAGCCGGATGGAGGCCAATAGTTCCCCCGAGGACGAAGAACGGACAGCTGAGGACGAGCGAGACGTTATAGAGGGAATAGGCAAGGAGCCGTGCGGACTGCGAGAGGATTGCGATGGCCAGTGGATCGCCGTCTTCCTGCATTGCGTGGTCAAAGATCTGAGTTGCCGTCAGTTCTTGGGGCAGGCGAGTTTTTTTCGGGTTCCACTCGTGCAGCCAATGATTCCGAATGCCTTCACCGCCTGCAAGGCTCTCAAGTGCGCCGGGCTCTCCCGGCCCAGCTGGTTCCTCCTGGGTTCCGGGAACAAGCATGTAACCAATCTCACCGGCTGTCCAATCCATGCCCCGAAATAGAGTGCCATTCAGAATGATTCCTGCGCCGATGCCGGTACCGACTGCAAGAAATACAAAATCCTTTACTCCTCGCGCAATCCCCGCGGAAAATTCGCCCAGTGCAGCGAGATTTACATCGTTATCAACTGCAGCGGGAATACCGAAACTGGATTCAAGCATTGCTTGTAATGGAATGTCGCGCCAGCCGAGCAGATACGATGTGGCCAGGACGACTCCTGTGTTTACGTCTGTAACGCCAGGTGCGCCGGCCGCGATTGCGCGAAGATCGTTGCGCGACAGGCCCTTCTCTTTAAGAAGCTGATCGACGGCTTGCCGAATTAGATCCACGACCAATTGGGGGCTACATGTATCAGCGGTTGAAGCGGACTGTCTGGCGACGATGGTGCCGGATGAGTCTGCAAGGGCCACGCGCAAGTTGGTAGCGCCGATGTCGACGCCGACAACATAGCCGGTGTCATGCTGTTCGTGTAGTTCCCGCCCAACTACGTTGAGGTAGGACTGCTGTACCATCTTGAGAATTGCCTCGGAAATCCCGGTCGTTGCACGCGTTCTATCGCGTCGGTTATACAGTTGAGCTCATTGCGGTGCTGATGCTTTCCAATTCACGTCCCTTGGTTTCAGGGATGACGAATCGCGTAAACAGAAGAGTAAGGATGCAAAACGCTCCATAGATGCCAAAGGTGAGCGAGTTGCCTGCGGCGTTGATAAGAGAGAGAAATGTAAGAGAAACAATAAAGTTTGAGATGCCAGAGCCCAAAGTGGCCGCGGCAACTCCTCGGCCCCGAAGCCGCAACGGAAAGACTTCGGCGACCAGAATCCACGCGATTGGCCCCATGCTGGCTGCGAAGCATGTGATGTAGAGCATTAAACACACGGTAGCAACTATGCCCAGGGATGCTCCCACGGCCACTTGAAAGTGGAACGCCACAGCTAGGGTGAAGAGGGAAACGGTCATGCCGCCGACGCCTGCATAAAGAAGTGGCTTCCTGCCGATGCGGTCCACTAGAGCCAAAGCGATCAGCGTTGCAAGAACATTTGTAATTGCCACCAGCAGAGTGGCGAAGATGGCATCGGTGCTCGAGGTGATACCGGCCATGGTAAAAATCTGCGGGCCGTAATAAACGATGGTGTTGATGCCGGTGACCTGCTGAAGAACGGTAAAGCCAACGGCAATCACCAGTGAGCCGCGCACAGCAGGGCTCCAGAGAGCGCTCCAGCGGGTTTCAACCTGAGTAGCCAGGCCCTTGCGGATGTCATCGAGCAAGAGTTGCGCGCCCCCTTCATCGGTATACAAACTGAGTACCTGCTTTGCATCTGCCGTGCGATCTTTTGAGAACAGCCAACGCGGGCTTTCGGGAAGCGCGAGGATCGCGAACAGGAAGATGATTGCGGGGACCGCTCCAATGCCGAACATCATTCTCCAGGCATGCTGCCCGGCGAGCCAGAAGCCTACGAGATCGGCGATAGCGATGCCCAGAGTGAGGGCAAGTTGGTAAAGCCCGATCAGCCTGCCGCGCGACTGCGGCGGCGAAAGTTCAGAGATATATACCGGTGCGGTAACTGAAGTGAATCCGATGGCAATGCCAAGGAGCATGCGCGCGGCGATCAGGGTGCCGACGTTGGGAGAAAGCGGGGCGACGATTGAGCCGAAAATGAATACAGCGCTGCCCCATAGGAGCGTGTGTTTTCTTCCAATATGGTCGGCGATGGCGCCGCCATAGATGGCGCCAAGCATAGCTCCAACCAGCACAATGCTCACCACCAGTTCCTGCACCGTGGTCGAGAGGTTGAATGTACCGCGCACAAAAATAAGCGCTGCGGCTATGATTCCCATGTCGTAACCGTACAGAACGCCCCCCAGCCCGGCAACGAAGGATACCCGCCAGATAAAGTCGCTTCTCACCTGCGGATTCACATTGTTTTTATCCTGCTGCAAGCCATTGCCTCAATGTAATGGTAGTCTCGAAGGGAACATCGTTAACAACAATAACAAACTCTGTAACGCCGGTCTAGGAATTCAGATGAGCCAAACGACATCAGCCCCGCGTTGGATTTCAGGCATTGAACCGCCGAAGGAGCTATTGAGCGCGAGCGGGACCCAGATTCTGGAGCTTGAGTGCCGCCAGCAACCGGAACGACTGCATGAAATCATTCGGGCTTACAGTAAATCCGAAGAGATTTGCGCCGAATTGAAGGCGCTTCGCAGTTTGGCAAGAGCAAAAGAGCCGGTGATGTTTATTGGTATGGGGGGCTCACTCTGTTCGGCGATCAGCGGTTCCATTATGCTGCAGTGCCATGGCCGCTCATCGTTTTGGGTGGATGCGGGGGAGTGGCTGCATTTCGGTTCTTCTGTGTGGCAGGATGCCGCTTTATCGATCTTGCTGACAACGTCAGGCGAGAGCGCGGAGTTGGTTGAGCTGTTCGAGCGCATGGGAGCAGAGCGACTGGGCCTTATTTGCAACAACACAGCAAGTACTTGTTGGAAGCTGGCGCAGCATAAGTTGCCGATTCTGGCAGGACCAGAGTACGGCAATGCGACCAAGACCTATACGAATGCCACTGCTGCGGCGATCATTCTTGCTTCAGAGATGCTGTCTTACCGTTGGGAAGAGGATGCCATGAGGGCTCTGGAAGTTCTTTCCGGAAGCCTGAATCGCATTTTTGCGATGTGTGGGCAGATGGAAGAGTTCTGGCGCGGTACAGTGAATACCGAAGTGATTGGGCGTGGTTCGGCATACGGAGCTGCGATTATGGGGGCGCTGACGATTCGCGAGATGAGCGGGCATCGGGCCGCGCCGCATACAGGTGCAGGTTTTAAGCACGGGCCGATCCTGGATGTGGATTCCTCACACCTGGCAGTGATCTTTGCTCTTGGGCGGACACCGGGGCTTGGCCTGAAGCTAGCGCAGGAGTGCAATCGGCGAGGAGGTAAAGTGATTCTTGTATCGAGCGAGGACCACGCGCCCAGCGACCGTTTGCTCCCGGTGAAAATTGATGCGGTGCCTGAGCCTTGGGAGAGCGTAACTTCCATTCTTGTGGCTCAGGCGCTTACGCTTGGGATTATCGAAAAGACGAGTTGCAGGCTGCCTCCGCGCTTCCAGTATGGCCTAATGGAGCAGTAGATCTCGTCGACAAATTTGAAATAGCAGCGAGTTGATAGTGAAGAAGAAGTTATTTCCGATCGGCAGGCCGTCTGTCCTGCGGCATACGAACGCATTGAGTATCCTGGCGCTCTTGCGCGAGGCCGGCACTTGCTCGCGTGCTGACCTGGTTCGTGCATCAGGGCTGAGCGCTCCGACTGTAACGAATATCGTCAAGGATCTGCTTGCCGCGAACCTGGTTGAGCCTCTTGGCGAGGGTGAATCCAGTGGCGGTCGCCCGCCTGACATGATCCGGTTTAAGGCAACGCGTGGGTGCGTTCTTGCCGTGCAGCTTACCTCCGATGACATTCAGTTTCTGCTGGCCGACCTCGACGGGAATGAACTGGGCAAGCTGACGCTGTCACTGGCAGGTAAGAAGACGACGCCGGAAGCCGTTTGCGGTTACATCGGGACAGGTTTGAAGACCCTGCTTCTCAAGCAGGGAATGACCCGTGATCAGCTGTTGGTACTTGTGGCTGGAGTTCCTGCGATCACAAATGTGGAAGACGGTGTTGTGCTTGCAATCACCACACTGCAAAGCTGGCGCTCTGTCAATCTGCGCACGATGCTGGGCAAGATTGTGGATTGCATGATTGTTGTGGAGAACGACATCAATCTGGCGGCGTTGGGCGAGCGATACCGTGGAACTTCGCGCAATGAAACAGACTTAACCTACATCAGCATTGGCAAGAACGTTGGCGCGGGTATTGTTCTTAACGGCAAGATTCATCATGGAGCTCAATGGTCTGCCGGTGAGATTGGGTATCTGCGCTTGCCCAATACGTCTCGCAAGCAGCTGACGATTTTTGAATTCGGCGAACTGGAGTCAGTGCTGACGAGTTCAGGAATTCTGGAGAATTGGCGTGAACAGACAGGCAAAAGCCGTTCCTCGATTAGCAGCGCGTTGCAAGTTCTGGACCTGGCCATGGCCGGTGATGCAATCGCAGAGAAAATTGTGCAATACCGGGCGAGCATTGTTGCCGATATTGTTTTGAATCTTTCGTTGATTCTTAATCCGGCATTGATTCTTCTGGGTGGAGTTGTTGGCTCACACCCGGCCTTATTGCGTGAAGTGCAACATCAGCTGGAGGGCAGCGAGTTTGGCGTTACGCGTGTGCGCGCCGGCACGCTGGGAGAGGTTGCTGTGCTGTGGGGTGCGATTATGTTTGCTCTGGAGTTTGTTCCGGAAGTGCTTCTGCCGCCGGCTCTTCAGTAATTGTGCGTACCAGAACACGCATCCTGACCGGTTTTTTGAGACACTTCAATGCTTTTTGGAGGCATGTTTTGAAAGAGCCCATGCATTTTCTCGCTGTGCTTTCGTTTTGTGCTTTTTCATTCGCAGCTTTTGGCCAGGCAATCACCATTGGAATATCTTTGGATTCACCTGGCTTCAGCGTAAACCGCACAGCAATCGCCCCAGCAAGCTTTTCCCCATCACTTACCCACGAAGTTTGGTCGTCGGCCAGCGTTCCATCGTTCGCAAAGTGCGACCACACGGCATGACCGTCGCCCATTGCCTGGAATGTTGTCTGATAGCTGACCTCAAGTCCCGGCGTTTGCAGCGTCGCAATGGCAAACTGCCCATCCCATTCATTCGGAGCAGCACCCGCCCGCTTGCGATCGAAGACTATCCCCTTCATGTCCTGGCCGGGACTAGTGGTCTCGCTTCGGTATTCGTCAAAGTTCCCCTGGCTTGGAGCGTCGTCGAAGTTACTTGAATAAGTGCGGAACAATCCTGACATGTTGGACCAAGAAAGCAGCAGCGAAACCGTGACAGTACTGTTGGTGGGATTGTCCGCATGCCAGTGATACACCGCAACCGGATAGCTCGACTCACGGTAGTTGTTCGGAAGAACAGGGGAAAACTGCTCAAGCACCACATGCGCCGGAAACTTCTCCCAGTGGTAGTCGTACCATGACTTTGGATAAAGCGCGGCATACTCTCCCGCTCCAACCGGATAATTCCACTTCCAGGTCGACAGCTCGCCTTGCTCAGGATGATTCGTCACCAGCACCTGCGCAACACCAGGCCCTCCTTCAGCACGCTGATA
>Ga0206838_10251_pt1 | contig 13647 bp, 15 predicted proteins | sample Alteio_BWOrgCont_26_FD_152879 | JGI IMG/M metagenome (GOLD analysis project Ga0206838, IMG submission 152879) | Enriched cells from forest soil in Barre Woods Harvard Forest LTER site, Petersham, Massachusetts, United States -... | ecosystem: Environmental > Terrestrial > Soil > Temperate forest >...
AGCAGAAGTCTTGCCCACGCGTCAAGTCCAGGTCCGCAACAAAGTCCACGGGCCACTCGGCCAAGTCTCCGTCCGGATCTTTGTCGCCAACGATCGAATCAACCAGGTTCTGATCGAACATCTTGACCCAGCGGCCTGGAATGCCAAACCGCCCGGCAACACGCGCACCATCGCGGCGATCTTCACCCACATGCACAATGTCCGCACCAAGTGGATCAGGCTGACCGCGCCGCACCTGAAGGTTCCAGTTCAGCTCAACCGCGCGCACTGCACGTTGCTGCAGGCCCGTGCCGCCTTGGCGGAGAGCGCCGCTCGCTGCGCGGAGATGCTCGCTGACGCGCTCGGCGATGGCGAAGGTCGTGTCGAAAAGTTTCTCCGCGACGGCTGGGCCCAGCCGTGGCCGGCTGGCGTCGAAATGCTGTGCTACATGATTTCTCATGAAGCGCACCATCGCGGGCAGGTGTGTATGCTCGCGCATCAACTCGGATTCCCGTTGCCGAACAAGGTGACGTCGAGTCTTTGGAATTGGGAAAAGCTGTTCAAGGAGTGCGGGTCGCCTCGCGGCCCAGGCTACGACGCTTAACCAATCGTGCAAGCGCCGACCGCCCCACATGGGCTCCGATAGTGAAGATTATTCCGGCTTTTGAATCATTGAGCCGGTCGATCAGCATCCGCCATCGCCGGCGGAGCGGACTTAAGCTGGTCCAGCGCGGCCAGCACTTTCTGCCATTGTCCTTCGTCCTTTTTGGTATTCACGTCGGCGGAGCGATCGGAATAAAAGTCCAGGATGTTGTTGCGGAGGCCGGGACTCGCTTGGCCAAACTTCTTTTCCGCCAATTGGGTTACCAGCTTCGCGTAGGTATCGTCGGCCAGGGTGTACTCGGCGGGACGGGTTGGTTCGCCGCTATCGAGGTCGCGGTTGGGTAACTCCGGTGAGCGCAGGTGGGCGGACTGCAACAATCCCTTGTAGTCATCGAAGGTCTTGTTGATGCTCTTGATGTAGAGGTCCTCGGTCTTTTGAGTGGGATCGTTGAAGTCGAGGCCCTTGAACGGGCCGATCTTGGGCATGAGGCGCAGAATCGCGGCAAGAAAGCGCGTCCCGAACCCAGGCTTCTGATAGTTCGTACCCCATGTTTTCTCATAATCGGCGCGGGAGAGGCGGTAGAGGAACTTGCGCTTGTCAAAGTTGGGCGACTCGCTGGTCAATTGCTTCTTGTGCAACTCGAGCGCAACCGTGGTCATCTGCGGAATCAACCTTCCGATCGCCCAGCGATATGAGCCGATGGCCAGGTCTTGATGGGGAAGCACCTGTTTCAGGTCCATCCCATAGATGACAGGGAACACCCGTTCCAGGAGCGGCTCGGAAACCTCGAATCCGATGAAGTCATGATATTGTGCCGGTGCGTATCGATTCTTGGCTACCTGCAGCGTGTCGAACCCGAACTCCGTCTTGAGGTGCGCCGACTTGTCCTGCGCATATTTCACCGAGGGTCCGTAGCGGGCGCGCAGCTTGGGATAGCGGAGCGCAACCGCTTCATTGACCGCGGGGTGCCCGTCCACATCGGAGACATAGTGCGCCAGCGCTCCCAGGGCGAAGGCGAATTCCTTGGGATCCTGGCTCTGGCGGATCATCTCCTCCACGAAGTCGCCGCTGCGCACATAGTGAACCAGGTCGCTGAATTCCTTGCTGCCGAATGGATAATAGCCAAGGTCCTGGATTACGGAACCGCCATAGGCGTAGGCGTGGGCTTCTTTGATCTGGTCGTCGGTGAGTCCGGGGAAGCGCTTCTCAATGAGGGGGCGAATGTTGGAGGTCCACAGGAGGTCGACTACTTCCTCGTGGGTCAGAACGGAGTAGGCGAAGGCGGGTCCACTCGACAGAAGGAGAAAAGCGAAGAGCGCGATCGTGCGTTTCAAGTGCAAGGGCCGATCTCCTACCCGTCTCGACCGGATTCCAATCAGGGGCGCGGCGATGCGGAGCTTGTGCCCGCAATTATTTAGATGCGGTTGAGGAACATGAGAACGATGGTCAGCACCAGGATCGCTCCGAGGCCGCCTGTTGGATAGTAGCCCCAGTTTTTGCTGTAGGGCCATGCGGGAGCCGTGGCCACGAGGGCAAGAACCAGAACAGGAATCAAAAAAAGCACAACCATGCGTCACCCCGGATGATTTGCCGCAAGCGGAACTGAATGAACCGCTTATCCTTGCCTGAGAGATAGATGCCGGGCGCACCGGACGGAGTTGTTTGGACCAGGGCGGAGAGTGGAGGCGCGACTCGATCCGGAGGGGAATCCGCACATCTTTCCTATCCATATTCCCCCGATTCAGGAGCGTCCGCCGGGATCGATTTGATGCGCCTCCTTGCACGCGAAACGCGTGAAGGGCTCAAGTCGGACTTGGTGCATTGAAAGAAGTTGAGGGAGAATTGATAAATAACAGCTGCGACCTGCAAGAATTGCCAAAGATGACATCTGCAATGCACCGCGTTGCGCTGGTCGACAATCCAGCGTCCGGATCACTCTCGTCCCGCCGCGAAGAAACGGTACGTGCCACCCTCGAAGCGCTCGAATCGGCCGGCATCGAGGTGGAACACTTCACCATCGATGGGCCGGGCAGCGGCGCGAACCTGGCCCGCGAAGCGGTCAGCCGAGGATGCGATTCCGTCATCGTGTGCGGCGGAGACGGCACGGTGCATGAGGTCTTGCAGAGTCTCGTTGGCACCAACGTGGCGCTGGGCGTGGTTCCGTTCGGCACCGCCAATGCGCTGGCCGCGGACTTGGGACTGACGAAGTCTCCCGCCAAGGCCATTCGCGCCCTGTTGCAGGCAAAGCCTGTACAGGTCCCTGTCGGCCGGATCTTTTACCAGGATAGCGATGGCCACGAGAGGAGCCGGTATTTCACTGTCGCCGCCGGTGTGGGGGCGGACGCCTTGCTCATGATGCGCATGGATCCCTCGCTCAAACGCCGCTTTGGCTATTTCCTGTATATGGTGGAAGCCTTTCGCATCTGGGTCAGTCACCCGTTTCCCATGTTTCAGGCCCGGTTCGGAGCCAACGGAAACGGAAAGCCGCGCGAGGCCGAGACGTCGCAACTGCTGGCCGTGCGGGTTCGTTCTTTCGGTGGAGTGCTGGGCAAATTTGCCCCCGGAGCTACGCTGTATAGCGAGAATCTGTGCCTGGTCATCTTTAAAACCCGGAGCCGCCTGCGGTATATGCGCTTTTTGCTCGCGGTGGTCGGCAAGCGCCACACCTTTTCAGATGACGTGGAACTCCTCGAAGCCGATACCGTGGAGTGCGTGCTCCGCAATGGTTCGCGGTCGCGCGTCTACGTCGAGGCCGACGGGGAAGTGTTGGGACAACTTCCCGTCCGCATCGAGATAGCCTCCGAGATGCTGACGCTGCTGATCCCGCCCGATGCTCGGCCGTAGGAACTGTGCGCGGGCCGCGAGTCAGGCTTTCGCGCACGACGCCGCACAGATTCTGATCCCATCAGAGTACGGAGTTCCCGCGAATCCGAATGCCCGCCCGAATTTGCTGGAATCGAACAGGTACGGTGAGTCGTTCTGGTAGAGCATTTCGTATAACTTACCCACCAAAGGATTGAACCAGCCCACGACCTTCAGCATGGGTCGGCTCAGCACGCGGTACTTTGGCAGGACGCCGAAGGCCTGGGCCGCGGTTTCAATAAACTGCTTGCCGGTAAGTGCGGGGGCCGCGGTGGGTAGATGCCAGACCTGGTTCCATGCGCGTTCGCTTTCGGCCAGGGTAGCCAATCCGTGCGCCGCATCGGGGGTAAACGTGAGCGAATGCGGGACGGCATCGTTCACCAGCCACGAGGCTTTGGATCGTTTGGAAAAAAAGGGTCAAACACGAGGGTATTGGGCAGACCATGGGCCGCGCCCGGGCCGTAGAAATCGGCGCAGCGCGCGATGATGGCGGTCAGCCTTCCCGCGTTCACTTCTTCCATCAGCATGGTTGCGATGCGGGCGCGGATTCCCCCTTTTCGCGAAACCGGAGCGTACGGCGACTGCTCCGTCATCGGGCCTCCTACTCGGCCGTACATATAGACGTTGTCGAAGAAAATCAACCTGGCTTGCGCGCGTTTGCAGGCTTCAATGGTGTTGGCCATGATGCGCGGCCACTGCTCGTGCCAGACTTTCACGTCGTACTTGAGGCCTACGAGCAGGTGCACAATGTTCGATCCGGCGACGGCGCGGATGGCCTGATCCTCGTCCGAGATGTCCGCGGATACGACCTCTGCTCCGGGAGCGGGCCTTGCGTTGCGGCTCACGAGGCGAATCGGCGCGCCCCTGGCGGAGAGGACTTTGACCAGTTCATTGCTGATCGGGCCGCCTGCGCCCAGAATCGTTGTCAATGGCATAACTCTCCATGTGCGCCGGGTACGGGAACATCTTCGTTATAGCACTGCCGAATCCGGTTTGCGTTTTGGTCCGCTGTCGCGAAACCACGGCCTTGACTGCAATCATCGCAGCGAAGATTCCTCGGAGAAGCGCTTCATGGGTTTGCGTTCGAGTCTTTTGGTGTTGCCGATGCTTTGGACGGTTTCGCTTTTCGCGCAGCAGCCCGCGTGGCAGCCCGCGCCGGATGATATCACTCTGCCTATCTGGCCTAACGGCGTACCCGGTGCGGCGGCCCCCGCAGCCAATGCGCCGGCGGAGGTGGACACCACGACGGCCAAGGATGATCTCATCGCCGGCAAGCCGCTCATCCGGCTGGGCAATGTCTCCACGCCCACCATCACCCTCTACAAGCCAGTCAAGGCCAAGGGCGCGACGCCTGCCATCGTCGTGTTTCCCGGAGGCGGATACCGCATCCTGGCCATCGATCTCGAGGGGACGGAGGTGTGCGACTGGCGGAATTCCGCGGGCATCACCTGCGTGCTGCTGAAATACCGCGTCCCCGACTCTGGGCCCTATCCCAAATCCGCAGCTGCCTTGCAGGACGGGCAGCGCGCGGTCGGCATGGTGCGCCAAAAAGCGGCCGAATGGGGCATCGATCCGAAGCGCGTGGGCGTGCTGGGCTTCTCGGCCGGCGGTCATCTCGCGGCTGCCTTGAGCACCCACTTCGACAAGCGCCTCTACGACCCGGTCGATGCGGCCGACCAGCTGAGCTGTCGTCCCGACTTCGCCGTCGTGATCTACCCCGGCTACCTCGCCCTTGCCGAACAGAACATGGCGCCCAATCCCGAGATTCATCCAACCGCGGAAACTCCGCCCACCATCATCGTGCAAGCCGAGGACGACCCGGTGCACGTGGAGAACGCCACCACCTATTTCCTCGAACTCAAGAACGTCAAGGTACCCGCCGAGCTGCACATTTATGCCGAGGGCGGCCACGGCTACGGACTGCGCCGTACCGATCTTCCTGTGACCGCATGGCCGCTGCTGGTCGAGAAATGGCTGCACACGATCAAGATGCTTCCCAGCGCCGCGCAATAGCACCCCGCTAGAATTGTGCCTATGCTCCTTGCCGTCCTCACCATCTCAGACCGTTGCTCCCACGGGGAGATGACCGATACTGCCGGTCCGGCCGTCGTGGAATTGCTGCTTCGGCAATGGCCTGAGGCCGATATTCGCACCAGCCTGCGTCCCGACGATGAGATTGCGATCGCCACAGAACTTGGCCGATTGTGCGAGGAAGGGGCAGGCCTGGTCCTCACGGTAGGAGGCACTGGCCTCGGGCCCCACGATCACACGCCGGAAGCAACGCAGCGAGTCATCGATCGCGAAGCACCGGGCCTGGCAGAAGCCATGCGCGCCGAGGGCGCGAAGAGCAATCGTTTTGCATGGTTGTCGCGCGGTGTCGCCGGATTGAAGGGGAGCACGCTGATCGTCAACCTGCCCGGTAGCAAGCGCGGCGCCGAAGAGAGCCTGATTTCGATTCTTGTGCTGCTCAAGCACGGCATCGAAGTGGCCGCGGGGAGTCACACGCATCCCAAGTAATTGCGTTCGAAGCGACTAATTCAGAAACATCGTCCGGTAAAGCGTATCCCGCTGCACAGGCCTGAAACCCGCATCGCGAATGATCCGCCGCAGCTCTTCTTCCGTAGTGCAATTCGAAGTGCCCGCGGCCCGCACCACGTTTTCTTCCAGCATCACCGAGCCCACATCGTTGCCGCCGAAATGCAATCCAACTTCCAGCACCTTCAGGCCCTGCGTCACCCAGCTGGCCTGCACGTTGTCGATGTTGTCGAGGTAAAGCCGGGCGATCGCCAGCACCTTCAGATACTCGACCGAAGTCGCTTCATCCCAGCCTCGCCCCCCCAGTGCCGTGTGCTTGGGCTGGAAACTCCAGGGAATGAAGGCCGTGAAGCCGCCGGTTTCTTCCTGCAATCGCCGCACCACTTCGAAATGGTTGATGCGCTGCTCAAACGTCTCGCCCACACCGAACATCATGGTGGCCGTGGTGCGCATGCCCAACTCGTGGGCGGTGCGATGCACGCTTACCCAGTCATCTGTGCGGCACTTGAGGCGCGCGATCCGCTTGCGCACGTCGTCGTCGAGAATTTCCGCGCCGCCGCCCGGAATCGAATCCAGCCCCGCGTCGCGCAGGCGCACAATGGTGTCGCGCAGGCTCAGCTCGGAGTACTCCGCGATGGCTAGCACTTCCGACGCGGATAGACAATGCAGCCAGATATTCGGAAAGCGCTGCTTGATGCCGGTGAACAGGCGTTCGAACCAGTCTATCTTCAGGTCGGGATGAATGCCCCCCTGCATCAGCACGCCCGTGCCGCCCATCTCCTCTGTCTCGGCGATCTTCTCGTAGATCTTCTCGAAGTCGAGGATGTAGCCTTCGCTCGCCTTGGGTCCTTTCAGAGGCCGGTAGAACGCGCAGAAGGTGCAGTACTCGGTGCAGAAGTTGGTGTAGTTGATGTTGCGATCGATGATGTAGGTGACAACGCCTTCGGGATGCAGACGGCGGCGCACCGCGTCGGCTTCAAACCCCAGGCCGATCAGGTCGGGGGAATGGAAATAGTCGAGGGCCTGTGGGCGGGTCAGCGGCATAGGTCGATTCTACCAATTCGCGAGATCAGAGCCGAAACCGGATCGATCACGCCGGATTCAGGGGTTCCTTGGAGGAAGCAGATTCCCTTGACTTCTCCGGCTTGCGGAACAGAAATAGCCCGCGCCGACGTACAGGTTTCCCGCGGGTGCGGGAAAGATTCGACGCCGTCGAAACTCCGCCGAAAAGCACGAAGAAGTCCAGAAATGCGCGCCAGAAGGATTTCTTGTCGCCCATACCCACCTCTCCCTCCCCGCTCCGATTGGATTCACCGCCATCGAGGCACGATGCTCATGAAACTTTCTTGCCGTCAGGGGTTGGAGTCTGTACCGGTCTTTGGCCGCGGCTTCTTGGAGTCCGGGCTGGATACACCCATGCTCATCAGCAGGAAACTGAATCCTTTGCGTAGCACTTCGAGCAGCTTCATGCGGGGTTCCTTGCGGCCATTCTACCGCCCGCCGCATATGACGCGCGTGAGCGGGGCTCACTTCTTTGCGGGAGGTTCACTCGAGACCGGGGTTGCAGCGGAAGTATCGCCGTTCAGAATCGCCACCGCTGCCGGAGGCAATGGCTTATCGGCATTAGCCAGTAGAAGGCTGACCTGCCACATCTCGGGTTCGGAAAGCAATTCCTTGTAGGCAGGCATGCCGGTCAGCCGGATACCGTTGGCGACTTTCCAGTAGGTTTCCCCGGGGGGATCGTCGCTTACGCCCACCACATCGCCATGGCGATGCTTTTCCCACAGGGGCGGAGCCGAGGGGAACATGTGAGTGCCGAAGGGAGACGGCTTGCCGTGAAAGCCATGGCACACGGCGCACCTATCGCTGTAAATATGCGCACCAGCCACCAGATTCGTCTCGTCGACCTGCAATGGAGGATTCTTCACCAGTTCCCGATCGATGCGCGCCTCAAGGGGAACGCTGGTGATCAGCCTCTCCTGAGGAAGAGGCGGATCGGTCACTGCGACCGGCACGCGTCCCATCTTGAAGTACAAGAGCACCACCAAGGGCACCAGGATAATTCCAATCAAAGTTCCAAGCAAAAAGCGACCCATCCTCGACAAGCCTCCAATGGCCTTCATGGTATTGCATATCCGTCGATATCCGTGTGACGTCGATGTGACAGTTCAGGACTCAACATGGGTCCGAAGTTTGCTGGATCGTCGGATTCGGCAATCGATTGACCCGGCGGTGCGTCCAAAGAACAGCCGGTTCACCCACAAGCCTCCCCTTCAGGTGATTTAATACCTTATGGGGGAAGCGCTGCTTACGGCAGTTTTCCAATCGACGCTGGCTTGCACCTGACTGACGGCAGCGCTCATGGAAAGCCTGTCGCAGTGGTGTGCTTCCGCACTCCCGTGGAGGATACCCGAAGCCGATGTTTTTATTTCGCCGTCCTGCTCTTTTGCTGGCAGTTTCATTGGCTGCAGCGAATGTCTTAATGGCCCAAAGTTCGAGTTCAAACCCATCCCAGGATCAGGGCCAGCCGCCGCAAACCACTGCCAGTCAAGACCAGGGGCAGGTGAGCGTGCAAGCCCGCATCCGCAAGCGAAAGGAGCAGCGCCGCGCCCAGGCGATTCACGACGTCTACTCGCACCTGTACGAAGCCTATGCGGGCATGGGCTACCTGCGATTTTCGCCTGGAGACAAGCTCCAACACCTCACTTACTATGCGTGGGACACCGGATTCACGCGCTACTACAGCGAGCGACTTGGCGTGACCATCGATTCGCGCGGCTACTACGGCACCGCCTATGTCGGTCTGAACTACAGTTCCGTGACCCGGCCGTCGGTCAGTACCTATGCTGTGATGGGGGGGGCGACTTACCGGTTTTATCTGCAGCCTAAATACTCGATTTCCGGGCGGATTCTGGGTGGATGGGCGCTGGGCAACTTCTCGGGAGACACCAACGGCTTTCCCCCCACAAGCCTGGGACTCTGGCCGGATGGCAACTCCTTCGCGCTCAACCCCAGCCTGAACGGCGAGTACAATCTCTCGCCGGCGATCGGCCTGCGCCTCACTGGCGACTACTTCGGCACCGGCTTCGGATCAAACATCCAAAGCAGCTTCGGCTTTACGGGCGGCATCGTTTACCGCTTCGGCAAGCAGTGAGACCAGGAACAAGAAAAAAGGTCGCCCCAGGTTTCGTCCGCCGCGGAGGATGAGACCGGTGACTCGTTGCGCACACCTAAGCTACGAGGGCTTGTGTGCGGCGTATTCGCCCGCCCCCATCAGGTGAACCGATACATACGGCTCCTCACCGACCACCCAGCTGTCATGACCCGGTTCGATGTAAAACAGGTCCCCGGCCTTCATCTCGATCACGCGCCCATCGTCCATGGCCGCAGTGGCGCGCCCCGAGATCACGATGCCCACGTGCTCGACATCGCAGCTCGCCTTGCCCAGGGGCTTGCCGACATGCGTTGACCACTTCCAGCCGGGCTCATAGGTGGCTCGTCCGATGGTCATGCCGCCAATGTGCACCAGCTCGAACCGGCCTTTTTCGAAGGTACGCACCTCGTCAGGCTCTTCGAATCGCTTCAGTATCACCTCATACACCCATGACCTCCTGGTCCCTAGTCCTTAGTCCCTGTCTTTCTCACTGCAGTATGGGAATGCCTGCGATGCGCTGCTGCCACTCGGCGGGGCCGGTCTGATGAACACTGGTTCCTTTTGCGTCGACTGCCACAGTAACTGGCATGTCGCGCACGTCGAATTCATAGATGGCTTCCATCCCCAGATCCTCAAAGGCCAGCAGGCGCGAGCCGTGAATCGCCTTCGAAACCAGGTAAGCCGCGCCCCCGATGGCCATCAGATACACCGCGCCGAACTCCTTAATGGCCTCGATCGCCGTGGGTCCGCGTTCGGCTTTGCCCACCATGCCAAGCAGGCCAGTTTCGGCCAGCATCTGACGCGTGAATTTGTCCATGCGCGTGGCAGTCGTTGGGCCGGCGGGGCCCACCACTTCTTCGCGCACCGGGTCGACCGGTCCCACGTAGTAAATAAAACGATCGTGAAAATCCACGGGCAGCTTTTCGCCGCGATTCAGCATGTCGGTCATGCGCTTGTGGGCGGCATCGCGGCCGGTCAGGAGCTTCCCGGTCAGAAGCAACACCTCTCCCGGCTTCCAGGTCGCTGCCTGGGCACGGGTCACGGTGTCGAGATTCACGCGCCGCGCATTCGAAACATCGTAGGTGAGCTGCGGCCAGTCTTCGAGATTGGGCGGATCGAGATATGCGGGCCCGGAGCCATCAAGCACCACGTGCGCATGGCGCGTCGCGGCGCAATTGGGAATCATGGCAACAGGCAAATTGGCGGCGTGGGCGGGGGTGTCGAGCACCTTCACGTCCAGCACCGTGGTCAGGCCGCCAAGCCCCTGGGCGCCGATGCCCAGGCGGTTCACCTTGTCGTAGAGTTCAATGCGCAGTGTTTCGGCGGTGGTCTTGGGGCCGCGCGCGATGAGTTCCTGGATGTCGATGGGATCCATCAGTGACTGCTTGGCCAGCAACATGGCCTTCTCCGCTGTGCCCCCGATGCCGATACCCAGCATGCCTGGCGGACACCAGCCCGCACCCATGGTCGGCACCGTCTTCAGCACCCAGTCCACGACAGAATCAGACGGATCCAGCATGGCGAATTTGCTTTTTGCCTCCGACCCGCCTCCCTTGGCCGCAACCGTGATCTCGACCGTGTTGCCGCGCACCAGTTCCACATGCACCACCGAGGGGGTGTTGTCGCGCGTGTTCTTCCTTGCGCCGGCAGGGTCGGCTTGCATCGAGGCGCGCAATTTGTTGTCGGGGTCGAGATAGGCGCGGCGCACCCCCTCGTCCGCCATTTCCTGCAGATCCAATGCCTTTTCGCCCGGCGCAGCTTCGAAGTGGACATTCATGCCCAGCTTCACAAAGACATTCACCACGCCCGTGTCCTGGCAGATCGGCCGATGCCCCTCGGCGCACATGCGGCTGTTGATCAGGATTTGCGCCATCGCATCTTTGGCGGCCAGCGAGTCCTCTTTCTCATAGGCCTTGGCCAGGCTCTTGATGTAATCCGCCGGGTGGTAATAACTGATGTACTGCAACGCGCCTGCAACGCTGGCGATAAAGTCTTCCTGCCGGATGACGGTCATCGGTGAAGCTCCCTCGGTTTGTTGACGCTTCTAGGGTAAAGGATGGCACGCACGACTGGCAGGTTGGCATCTACAGCATGCTACTTCACGTCCTCAGCTAACCGCTTGGGTGCGACCCGCGCCTAGCTTCCCAACAACAGGTCCCTTACCTTCCCGATATCCAGGCGAAACGCACCCAGCCCCTCGATGCAATATAAGCAGGAAAATAAAACCGCCGCGGTTGAGCCTCGACCAGCGCCTGTTGTCACCGGGAAGCACCTTGCACGTAACCGCGACGATGCCGTCTCCGTGATGGTTATCGAGGCACTAAGCGAAGGTCTTCTTCCGCACCAGGAACTGCGCATGAGTACCAGCGATCAATCGCGTGGCCTCCGGAAGGGCCAGGGCCAGGGCCAGTTGAGACAGGCGGGTAAGGCGCGGATCTTCGGTTGATGGATTGGCCATGCCATTCCCTGTTGAGCCGCATCATACTTCGTTCCTGAGGCTCAGACCAGTCCGCATCCCCCGTACCCCCATGCCCTAATCTAAAAACCATGACTGACTATCCTGTGGACGCAGTTCCGGTTTCAAAGCCCCAGACCATGCCCGACCGCGGCAACGAACCTGCCGATGACAAGCTTTTCGACCTCCTGGTCATCGGCGCCGGCCCCACCGGCCTGGCGTGTGCCATCGAGGCCAGGCGCGCCGGTCTGCGGGTGGTCTCGGTCGACAAAGGTTGCGTCTGCAATTCCCTGTTTCATTACCCATCGCATATGACCTTCTTCACCACTTCGGAGCTGCTCGAAATCGGCGACATCCCGTTTCCCAGTCCCAATGCCAAGCCGACCCGGAACGAAGCTCTCGAGTACTACCGTCAGGTAGCAGGCTTTTACAAACTCGACGTCCGGCAGTACCGGCATGTGGCGCGGGTGGAGGGCTCGGATGGCGCGTTCACGGTTCACATCCGGGATCGCTTCGGCCGTCCGAATATCCTTCGCGCCCGCAAGCTCGTCGTCGCCACCGGTTATTACGACCTGGCCAACTATCTCGGCATTCCTGGCGAAGACCTCAGCAAGGTGCACCACTATTACGACGACCCTCATCCCTACTTCGGAACCGATGTTGTGGTCATCGGCGGCAAGAACTCCGCCGCCATTGCTTCACTCGAGCTATGGCGTCATGGGGCCCGCGTGACACTCATCCACAGGGATGGAGAGATTCATCGCCACGTAAAGTACTGGATCAAGCCGGACATCGAGAATCGGATCAAGAACGGAGAGATCCGCGCCCTCTTCCGTTCGCGGGTCATCGAGATTACGCCCGACACCGTGGTGGTTGAAACTCCCGGCGGCCGCGAAGTTCTGCGCAACGACTTCGTTTTCGCGATGACCGGATACCGGCCCGACTTCACTTTTCTTGAGAACATGGGTGTTCGATTCGATGGCCCTGATCGTCTACCTTTATGTGATCCGGAGACGCTGGAGAGCAATGTGCCGGGCATCTATCTCGCCGGCGTCATCGTGGCCGGCTCGCGCACCAATGAGATCTTCATCGAGAATGGCCGTTTCCATGGAAAACAGATTGCGCGCGCTCTAACGTCAAGGTGAATTTACATTTCCTTTCCAACAAACACACAATCCAAGCTGGTGACTTCCGGTACACTAAAGTCACGTTCCCCTCTGGAGTTGAGGTCTCTCGATGCGCTGGTGGCCGCGCACCATCCGTTGGAAAATGCTCTTTGGGCTGGTACTCCTCGAGGCGCTCTCGATCCTGTTGTTCGCGCTTCTGCTGGTTCGGCTTCAGGGGAGAGATGTGCGCCGCCACACCCAGGAACGATTGGCCAGCCAGGCGAATTCCGTCGCCTCTCAAGCCGAAGAAGCCATTCTCCTCGATCGGTCCGACTGGCTGGCGCTCGCGGTCAGAATGATGGGCAAGGCACCCAGCGTCTCCCAGGTCAAAATCACCGATCCGGGCGGAAACGTGCTCTTTGTCAGCCCTGGACTGGCCAGCCAGACTTTTCTTGACCCGGAGGAGAAGGCGCAAGTGTCCCTCATCCGGAGCATGATCCCACGGGTATTCGTGTTCGCAAAAGACCGTTGGGAAGGAGTTCAATCGATCTACATCGGTACCCGCCTGCGCGGGTATGCCTGGGTCGAGTCCGACCGGGAGTGGGATCGTGAGCAGCTTCTCATCGTCGTTCAAGGCACTCTGGTTTTCGGCATCGTCTGGATTCTCGCCTCCACCATATTGGTGTGGTTCATTTCCCGCTCCATCTCGAGGCCTCTGGGCATACTTCACGCCGGGACGAGCGCCCTCATGACCTCGCAGGGAAGCACGGAGAGCTTCCCCCTCCCCATGACCGGCGACAATGAGTTCGGAGACCTGATCGAGGCCTTCAACCGGATGGTGGCATCGATCGAGGAGCAACGATCCGGACTCAATGACACGCTGTCTCTGCTCGACTCAATGCTGGCCAACGCCCCCATCGGGCTTTCCTTCTTCGACCGGCGCTGCCGGTGC
>Ga0206838_10253_pt1 | contig 13603 bp, 12 predicted proteins | sample Alteio_BWOrgCont_26_FD_152879 | JGI IMG/M metagenome (GOLD analysis project Ga0206838, IMG submission 152879) | Enriched cells from forest soil in Barre Woods Harvard Forest LTER site, Petersham, Massachusetts, United States -... | ecosystem: Environmental > Terrestrial > Soil > Temperate forest >...
CAGCCGTCGGCTCGTGGGTGAATGACGCGCTCGGCACCGAGAACCAGAACCTGCCGGGCTACATCGCTCTCGGCTTCGGCGCCAGCATTGGCGACCGCGCCCACTCCTCGGCCTGGCTGCCGCCGATCTTTAACGGCACCAGCATGCGCGCCGACGCCAAGGCGCCTATTTATGACATCAAGCGTCCCGATGGGATGACCGGCGATCAGCAGCGCCGCCTGCTCGACATGGTCGAGGAACTCGATCGCCAGCAGAAAGTCGTGTATCCGCTCGATCAAGAGCTGGAATCGCGCATCGCCAACTATGAGCTGGCGGCCCGCATGCAGCTCGAAGCCCTGAAGGTTGCCGATCTCGATCAGGAAAGCGAAGAGACCAAGAAGCTGTACGGCCTGGATCAGAAAGTGGCCGGCCCATTCAGCAAGCTTTGCCTGATGGCTCGCCGTCTGGCGGAGCGCGATGTCCGCTTCGTCCAGATTTACGCCGGCGGCGGCGGAAACTGGGATACACATAACAACATCGAAGGCCAGCTCCCCGGTCTGTGCGAATACATCGACCAGGGCATGTCGGGACTGCTTACCGACCTGGAGCAGCGCGGCATGTTGAAGGATACGCTGGTGGTCTGCTCCGGCGAGTTCGGCCGGCTTCCCACCATCGAGGCCAAGAACTCCAAGCCCGGCCGCGATCACAATCCGTACGGCTTCAGCATGTGGATGGCGGGCGCGGGCCTCAAACCCGGGTTCGACTACGGTCAAACGGACGAGCTCGGTTACTCGGCCGCGCGCGACTTCAAGTGCACCCACTGGGACATCCACGCGACCGTCCAGCACCTGCTGGGTCTCGACTACAAGAAGAACACGTTCCCCTATGAAGGCCGTGACGAGTCTCTCGTCGGCGTCCAGCAGGCGCGTGTGTTGAAAGAATTGTTCGCGTAGGTTGAATTGGTACGGCGCGCGGTTCTGGGCCTGACGGCTTAGAACCGCGTTGCTGTGTTTAAGGACTAAAATTGGTATTGAGGAAGGTTTCTATGTTTTCTCGTCACATCCCCGTCGTGTGCTTGCTTTCGTCGGTGGCGCTGTTCGTTACCCTGCCCACCGTGGCGCAGCAGGATGGAGTCGATCGCGACAAGTATGCCCGGGAACAAGTTCAGTTCATGGCCATGGAGCTGGATCAGTGGACCAAGGATTTCCCTCACCAGTTCTACGCCGCCATGATGAAGCCACCCATGGACGCCAACAAGTTCTCCGACGCCATGAAGGCTGGCGCGGACGACCTCGGAAACGCCGTGAAGCAGTTGTACGTCCTCAGCTCCGCCAAGGACGTAGCCACCAGCCCGAAGTTCAAGGAGCAGCTCGACAAAACCCTGGCCGCCGCCAAGAACGTGAATCAGGCAATCGGCGTCCAGCGCTTCCCGGATCCGCTGCTTACCGACTGGGAGCAGATCCGCGGCAACCTCAATCGTCTGGCGCAGATATATAAGGTAGAAACGCTGGCCATCATCGATCCCCCGGGCGCTCCGGGCGGTGGTCGTGGCGGGCGCGGCGGCGGGAACGCTCCGGCGGCTGTGGCGAAGGCCGTTGCTCCGGGAGCGGGCGTAACCGGCTACATCGTGGATCAGCGCTGCGCGACCCGCGGTAAGGGCATGTGGACCAATGCCCAGTGCATCGAAACCTGCATCCGCGATGGCGATACGGTGGTGGTCGTGACCGAGGAAGGTAAAGTCTTCAAGATCGGTAACCCGGACAAGATCACGTCAGATTCCTATGGCCAGAAGGTCACGCTTTTGGGCAAGGTCGACGCCGACGTAATCGTAGTTGCGAGTCTTCAATAACGAGTAGGGCAGGTCCCAGACCTGCCCTTTCCACCTAAACCCTTCTATTGACACCCCGTCGGTCCGGGAATGCATCCGGCGTCGACTTTAATGCTCTCCACTTTGATCGTGTCGCCGTTCAGGTTGCCGGAAACCTTGACTTTCTGTCCGGCGTGCTCTCCAGCCGCAGCCTGGTCGTCCAGCTTGTAGACCTTGTTGTCGTCCATCAGGAGAACCGCCGGCGAGCCCCCTTTGATGCACTTCTTGGCGCAGGCTTCGTTGCCCTTCATGGCGGGTTTGGTTGAGCAGGATTGATCGATGATATAGCCGGTAAAGTCAGCGGCGAGCGAGAAGCTGGTTGCCAGCGCAAACAGCGTGATGAGCCTCTTCATGGTGGCCTCCTCAAGAGCGAATCGAGTCTAACCTCTAAGTTAATAAGCCGATCTTAAAAAGAGTACGCCAGTCTCACTAGCTTGTAAAGATACACCCGCCAAGCCAAGTATCAAGGCGTATGTAGCCATGTGTTACGGAACCATGTCGCGGCGTGTTGCTCCATTCTGATCAATCGGTTATCGTGAAGCGGTCCGTTCGGAGAGGGTGCCTTGCTACGGTCTCGTAACTAGCGTAAAATTAGCGGCGGACGGGGAAGCCATGTTGATGCCGAAGTCAGGACGTGCGCCAAGCGAGTCCCGACCGCCCCAAAAACACGACGAGCTGCTCCGCCAGGTGGTGGAAAGCGACACTTTCCGGCCTGCTCCCGTGATGCGGGCGCTGCTTTTGTACCTTTGGGAGCACCAGGGCCAGTCGATCAGCGAATACGCAATCGCCACGGAAGCCCTCGGCCGGGCTCCCGATTTCGACCCCAAACTGGATTCCACGGTTCGTGTTCAGGTCGCGCGGCTGCGTACCAAGCTCAAGGAGTTCTACGAAACCGCCGGCGACGCCTTCCCGCTGCGGCTGACGCTGCCGCTCGGCTCGCATGAACTGCGCTGCATTTATCAGCCACCGCCCGAGAAAGCCGCTCCATCGGTGTTTGAATCGGTTCCGAGGCGGCATCTGTGGATCGGGGGCGCGATCGTGGTGGCCCTCGTGATTCTGAGCGGCGCGCTGATGTTCCAGGTGCATCGCTTGAAAGCTTCGGCACCGGCTGCCTCCGGGCCGCTCCCGCGGTTCTGGCAGTCGTTTCTGATGCCCGGCAAGTCCACAACCATCGTCGTTCCCAGCCCGTTGTACTTTTTCTGGCCGACTCAGAAAGTCTATGTGCGCGACCTCTCGATCTCTGAGTTCGTCGACTGGCAGAATTCGCCGACCGTTAAGGGACTGTCGGAAAAATGGGGCGCTCCTGAAAGCGCGCAGACTTACGTGGGCGCGATGGAAATGGGCGCCGGCGTCCGGCTCCTGCAATACCTCGAACAGGCCGGCCAGGAAGTCCGGCTCACCGAATCGCGGCGTTTCCCGGCGGAATCTTTCGCCGCGCAGAACACGATCTTCCTGGGCATGCCGCGCACCGCGGGCTATTTGAACAAGATGCTCGAAAGAACCAATTACTACATCGCGCAGGTCGAGCCGGATATCGTCAAGAGCCGCAACCCGCGTCCCGGCGAACAAACCGAGTATCGCGAAGTCGCCTATTCCACCGACCGCAGAATCGAGCCGGCCATCATCATTCTGCTTCCGGCGCGGCCCGAGCACACCCGCATGATGCTGCTGCTGGGCCGCAATCTCACTAGCATTACCTCCATGCTGGTAACGCTTGAAGGGTTAAAGCTGCTTGACGAACAGTGGGCCAAGATCGGATCACCTGAAGCCTTCGAAATGGTGATCCAGGCCGAGATTTTCCGCGATACCATTCTTAAGGTGACGCCGCTGGCATCGCGGGCCATTCCGTCAACGTTTTGGAAATAAGCAGTAACGGGCGTAACATACTCCTTGACACTTGTTGGGCCCGGAATGCCATGTTCCGCTGGCAGATGGTCCGAAAGGCACGCTCGCACCGTATATGAAACTCTCGTTTATCCTGGGATCCGCGGCGATCCTGTTTGTCGCAGCCGCTCAGGCGCAAAACGCCCGTCCGATGCACACGCGCGATGTTACGCGTCTCAGCCAGCTTCAGATTACCGAGTACCTGAAGCGCAAAGATGTCATCTTCGTGGCCGTCGGAGCGACCGAAGCACAGGGCGCGCTGCCCAGCGATCGCGAATACATCGCACCGCTCGGCTCTGCCGCTGCGATGGCCGAAGACGCCGACGCGGTCTACATGCCGAATCTGGCTTACTTCTATCCTGGTTCTACTATTACTTCCTCGGCGACCGTCTACGTCTCGATTCCGCTGGGCGAAACGTATCTGAAAGCCATCGCGCATTCGTTATTGCGGCAGGGGTTCAAGACGCAAATTTGGGTGTGGCACGGGCACGGTCCCGCGCCGCTGTATGTCGGCGCGATGGTCCGCGACTTCTTCGAGGAAACTCACGTGCCGATTCTCTCGATCGACGCCGCGCAGGCTGAGCGCACCTACAAAGGTGAGAAGGACAAAGTCACCTACGGGAAGTACGCGATGGTCGGTCATCTCGAAGACATTCCGCTGGCGAGCGAAATTCCCGCGAGCTTCGGCCGCGGAGGCCGTGGCGGCGCTGCGTCGGAAGATCCGGGATTAGCGGTGCTCAATAAGATGGGGCTCGCCGGAAGTCTCGCGCTCGGATACTGGTGGGCGGATCCGGATGCTCACGCGGCGGGCATGGGTGGCGGAAAGCTTCCAGCCACGGCCGAAGAGCGCACGGCGTGGAGCAAAACCGGCATTCAACAGCTCTCTGCAATCGTGAAAGGGATGGATCTCAAATCCATGATCTCCGGGCTGCAGCAACACACTAAGTTCACCGAAGACAACATCGTTCCGAAATTCAAGAGCATGTTGCCGGAATCTCAAAAGTAGGTATCAAGTGAATCTCCTATTAGCCGGGGCCGCTTCGCTATCGGCCGTTCTCTCTATGACTGCATTTGTCCCCCCCGACGATCCGCCTTCCGTCACCTGGATTTTCGACAGCCTCGATCGCATCGGCGGCCATCCCGCTACGGTATCCGGACATCCGCGCGTGATCGATTCACCGGTGGGGAAAGCGATCGAGTTCAACGGCGTCGACGACGGGCTTTTTATCGATGTTCACCCGCTCGCCGGTGCAACTGCCTATACCTGGGAAGCGGTCTTTCGTCCGGATGGCGGGAATGAGGAACAGCGCTGGTTTCACCTCGAGGAGAATCCCGCCAACGGCTCGAACGACAACAATCGCATGCTGCTCGAGATTCGCGTGGTCAACGGGCAATGGTGCCTGGATGCGTTCAATAAGTCCACGGCCACGCAAAAGGCCCTTATGAATCGTAAAAATCTGCATCCCCTGGGCGCCTGGTATCACGTCGCCGCCGTTTACGATGGGACTGAGTTTCGCAGCTACATCAACGGCGTTCAGGACGGCGCGGCCGCTGTGCAACTGACGCCGCAGGCCGCCGGCAAGACTGCGGTCGGGGTGCGCATGAACCGGCTTTTTTACTTCAAAGGCGCGGTTCACCTGGCTCGCTTCACGCGCCGCGCACTGACGCCCGCGGAGTTCGTCAAACTCCCGCAACCTTGAAAACGTCGTACACTAAACCCACGATTCCTTTAGGAGGCTTCTAGAAATTATGTTTACGCAGGCTCGCGTGGCGAACATCGTTCGCCTGACCACGTTATGTCTTGCCGGCTGCGCGGCTTTGACCAACACCGCCTGGGGCCAGGTCCGTAAGCTCCACACGCGCGATGAGACCCGGCTCAGTCAGGTCCAGGTGGCGGATTATCTCAAGCGCAGCGACATCATCTTCATCCCCGTCGGCGCCGTCGAAACTAACGGCATCATGCCCAGCGATCGCGACTACGTCTACCCGCTCGGCGTCGCGATGGCCATGGCGGATGAAATGGATGCGCTGTACATGCCCGGTCTGCCATGGTCGTATCCCGGCACGACCATGATCGCCGAGGCTACCGTCAATATTTCTCCTACACAGGGACTCGAGTTTTTGCGCGCCACGGCGCTTTCGCTTTTGAAACAGGGATTCCGCCGCCAGGTCTACATTTCGATGAGCCAGGGCCCGGCGCCGCTGACCGTCGGAACTCTGGTTCGCGAATTCTATGACACCGAGCACGTGCCGATTCTCTACATCGAGATGGACACCTATCTTCCCAAACTCAAGCTTCCCGCCGACGCGCGCTCGAAGCTGATGTACGGCACGCATCACATCGCTGGCCGCATCATCGACATCCCCTGCAAGGGTGACTACGCCGAAGGCATGGCGCTTCCTTCCGGCCCGGTTCCGGAAAACACCGGCCTGGCGGGCCTCCAGAAACTCGGCTATAGCGGCAGCCTGACGCTCGGGTCGTGGCAGCCAGACGTGATGGCGCACGGTGGTGGACGCGAGCCGGCTCTGCCCGCAAACCCCGAAGAACGTGAAGAGTGGGGCAAGCAGGGAGAGGCACAGCTCCGCGCCGTCGTAAAGCAAATGCACCTCCACGAAGCCATGGAAGATCTGAAAAAGCACGACGAGTACACCAATCAGATCCTGATGAAGAAGTTCGGCAAACTCGTCCCCCAGTCTCATTAGCGCTGCGGCGCGGCTCTACTGTTCACTCATCGTCCCGGCTCAGTACCGACACTGAGCCGCCATGCGGAGCATGCGGTCAGTTGATAAACTATTAGCCGCTCACGTCCCGTAAACGTGTGGGGTGAACTTTGACGATTCGTCTAATCTTTCCGACTTTGTTCCTGGCCGCGATCGCGGCCGCACAGAATCCGGCCGCCGGCCGCGGACCTGGCACGCCGCGGCCCTCGGCGTATCCGACCCGTCCTCCCGCCGATCCAGGCGTCCTCGAACGCGGCAAAGCGACCTACGGAGTCAACTGCAATTTCTGCCACGGCTCCGACGCGCGGGGCGGGGAAGGCGGCCCCAGCCTGCTACGCTCCGAGCTGGTGCTGAGCGATCAGAACGGCGAGCTGATCGCGCCCGTCGTCCAGAACGGACGTCCCGATCTTGGAATGCCGAAGTTCAACCTCACGAACGCACAGATCGCCGAAGTCGCGGCCTACATTCACAACTTCAAGGTTAGTGGAAACGAGGGAGCGCGCATGATTCCGCCGAGCATCCTGGCGGGCGACGCGAAAGCGGGCGAAGCGTACTTCAATGCCAAGTGCGCCGCCTGCCATTCCGTCTCCGGTGACCTGAAGGGCATCGGATCGCGAATCCCGGATGCGAAGATGTTGCAGAATACCTTCCTTATGCCGGGGGGCGGCGGCCGTGGACCCGCCGCGCCCGTGAAAGTTCCTCCGGCCACCGTCTCGGTGACGGTCGCTGGAAAGAAAACTGAAGGCACCCTCGTCAAAATCGACGATTTCGTCGTCACGCTTACCGACGCTGAGGGCACCCAACGCACTTTCCGCCGCGACGGCGATAATCCCAAAGTCGAAATTCACGATCCGCTTTTACCCCACAGGAATCTCCTGCCGACCTACGCCGATAAAGATATCCATAATCTGACCGCTTACCTGGTGACGGTGAAATGAGACATACTTTACGCGCATTTTGGCTGCTGGTTCCGGCGATCGCCGCTGGACAGATTTTGGACCCGGCTCTGCTCATGAAGCCCCTGGGCGACTCCTGGCCAACCTACTCAGGCGACTACTCCGGTAAGCGCTACAGTTCGCTCAAGCAGATCAATCAAAGCAACGTCAGGAATCTAACGCTCGCCTGGACGTCCCGTGTCACTCCGGGCGCCGGAAACGCGAACCCAGGCGGCGGCGGACGCGGCGGAGCTCCCGCAGCCCCGACCATTATCGGCGGAGAAGGCGCAGGCACCCTCGGCACCGGCGGCTTCGGCGGGGCCATCAGCATCCGAGCCTTCGTTCTCGAAGTCAGCGGAACCCTGTATTTCTCGATGCCCGACAACGCCTGGGCTGCCGACGCCCGCGATGGCCACGAGCTTTGGCATTACTTCTGGAAAACCAAGGGCGGCACGCACATCGGCAATCGCGGCCTGGCGATGTGGGGGAACTGGCTGTACATGGAAACCCCCGACGATTACCTGATCTGCCTCGACGCTAAAACCGGCAAGGAGCGCTGGCACAAGGAAATCGCGAACTTCAACTCGCAGTACTTCTCGACGATGGCGCCGATCGTGGTCGGCAACCACATCCTGGTCGGCACCGGCAACGATCTCGACGAGCCCGGCTACATCCAATCGCGCGATCCCGAAACCGGCGACGCGCAGTGGACCTGGTACACGCTCCCCATGAAGAAGGGCGACCCTGGTCTTGAAACCTGGGGCACCCTCGAAGCCGCCCGCCACGGCGCCGGCAATGTCTGGATCCCCGGCTCCTACGATCCCGACACGCATCTCTATATCGTCGGCACCGGCAACCCCACGCCGGCGTACACCAACAACGCCGGCCGGGAGGGCGACAATCTCTACACCTGTTCGCTGGTCGCCGTGAACGTCGATACGGGAAAGCTTGCGTGGTATTTCCAGACTTCGCCACACGACACGCATGACTGGGATTCCACCGAAACTCCGATCCTGGTCGACGGCGAATTCAAGGGCCGCCAGCGCAAGCTGGTACTGCAAGCCACGCGCAACGGCTATTTCTTCGTCCTCGATCGCGTCACCGGAGAGCATCTCCTGACCACCAAGTTCTCCGACGCCGCGAATTGGGCCAAACGAATCGACGAAAAGGGCCGCCCTGAGCGCGATCCCGGCAAGGATTCCACGGTGCCCGGCACCCTGGTTTCACCGAATAATGGTGGCGCCACCAACTGGCCGCCTCCCGCCTATTCTCCCGACACCGGTCTCTTCTACGTCCCGACCAACGAATCGTACGCGATGTACTACCTCACCGAAACCGATCCTCGCGGCGCAATGGGATTGGGTGGCAAAGAAGAGGATCAGCTTGGAACACTCGGCTCGTATCTGACCGCGATCGACTACAAGACCGGCAAGGTCGCATGGAAGCACCGCTATCCCGGCATCGGCGGCAACATCGGCAACGGCATCCTGACCACTGCCGGCAACCTGTTGTTCGCCGGAGACCTGGGAGGCAACCTGGTCGCCTACGATCCAGCTAATGGGAAGATCCTCTGGCACTCCCACATCGGCCAGGTCTCGAACGCGCCGGAGACTTATGTGCTCGACGGGCACCAATACATCCTGGTAGCGGCCGGGGACATGCTCTATTCGTTCACGCTTTATTAAGCAGCCAAGAAAATTGAGCAGCCTGCCGAAAAAACTGTGACCCGCAATCTCGCGCTGAACTTGCCGACAGTTAAGTCTCCGATCCGTCTAGCGAGATGTCTCCCATAAGCCAAACAGGGGCCGGACGTCGCCATCGATCCCAAAAAGGCGTCTGCCCTTAAGAGTGTGCCGATAGAACTCAGCGATCTTCGTCGAGCCTGCTTCTCTGGTGGGAGTCCTTCCGTCCGGCCAGAAAACGTCCAGAATGTCATCCATGTCCGCGCTGAACTTCTCCTGTTCGCCATGCAGGATCATCGCCACTCCCATCCGGCTGTTTAGAAAATGCTGGACGTCGAAGAATGCCCGGCTCCGGGAGTGTTTTTGTCCCAGGCGCTCCTCCACTACACGCTCGTTGGTGGCAGGATCGTCCTCGCGAACAATGGCATAAAGATCGTAATCGGAGTGAATATAGCGGCCGGCGGCGATATTGCTCGATACACTGAACATTACACAGCCGTAGTGTCGGTGGGAGCGATCGCGCTGGACCGTATAAAACTTCCCCTGCGGAATCCAGAGTAGCTTACTAAGAGGCTCGGGGAGGTAGCGAAGGTTCTTGAAGTGTTCCCACGCCTCTTCGGCTTTTGCCAGTTTCTTCGGCGAGAAAGCTCCTTTCATGATTCCATTGTCGAGTTCGAGATCGACCACCAGCCCCGCCGTTTTCTTGGCACCCAAGCCGGGGATTGTCAGGTCCAGATCCGCCGCCTTGGCTTTGCAATCTAGCCGCTTAGGTGCGTAACCCGGCTGTCCGATGTAAGGCTTTGCTTCCTTGTTCGAAGCGCGAACGAGTATCCACACGCGATAGCGCTTGGCCGCGTCGACAAACGCGCGGATGTCGACGTCGCGCATGTAGTCCTGGACGTTCAACTAGTTTTCCTAGCTATTCGCGCCCGAATCTCGTAAGGCCTTTCGGCGGAGCCGGACTCCGCCTCGTTTATTGCTTCGTATCGACCGGACGCGTCGCCGCGTCGAAAAATTCCTTCTGCAACCGCGGACCGTTCTGATCCGCCTTCACCGCGCGAATCGCATTCGCCAGCCGCTGTGCCGCAAATTCGACCGATGCCTCGCCCCGCACCGCCGTCGCGCCCGCTGCATCCCCCTGATAATGATTCGGAAAGCTCGCGTACCAGAAAATCGCCGTGAAAACTCCCTGGGGCAGATCCAGGCGCTTGAGGTCCGCGCCCGATTCTTCGCCGGCCCGCTCCGGATGCCCTAGCTCCGGCCGTGAAGCCATCACGTTCGCCACCTCGCCCTCGCCCGCATGTCCGTCGACGCCCGGTTTGGAAGGCCGAGCCGCAGCCGGAATATCCGCCCTCGGACCGCCTCCGAGCCCCGAGAAACTGTACACGATATAATCCTTCGGCGCATCGAGCTGCGTCTGACCGAAATACTGGATCAGCGCATTGTTGCCGCCGTGGCCATTCACGATCAGGATCTTCTTGCACCCGTTCCGCGCCATCTCCGCGACCGTTTCCTGCAGCATCTCCAGTTGCAGGTGCGTGCTATAAGCGATAGTCCCCGGCTGGTGCCGCGCCTCGAAGATCTGGCCGACGAAATATTCCGGAAACACGATCACATACTCCTGTTTGACCGCCTTCATGGTCATGTAGCGCACGTTGATCAAGTCGGTGCCCATGGGCCCGCTTGGCCCATGCTTCTCGATGATGCCGAACGGCAGCGCGCAGGTGTTCCGCGACTGCGCCAGAGCCTTCACGAAGTCTTCCGCCGTTAGTTCTTCCCACTTCGCCGGAAAAGACTGAGCCTGACAAAGAGCCGCGACTGCACAAAGTTTCAAAGCAAATCGAATCATTGCCACATTGTAATTCACGGCCGGTGTAAGCTGGCCTGACGCCAGTGAAATCGGATCAGCAACTCATCCGCGGCCTCGGACTCCTCGAATCCATCGCGCTCAACATGAGCAACATGGTCGGCGTCGGCCCATTCATCACCATCCCGCTCATGATCGCCGCGATGGGAGGCCCGCAGTGCATGCTCGGCTGGGTCCTGGGCGCAGTCCTTGCGCTGTGCGACGGCCTGGTCTGGAGCGAACTCTCCGCCGCTCTCCCGCGCACCGGCGGAACCTACATCTACCTGCGCGAAGCGTTTCGCGGGACGCGCCTCGGCGGCATCCTGCCGTTTCTGTTCATCTGGCAATTCATCCTCAGCGGACCGCTCGAAATCGCCTCCGGCTGCATCGGATTCTCGCAGTATGCCGGCTATTTCTGGCGCGGAATGAGCCTGTCCCAAGGCCGCATGATCAGCGCCGCCGTCGGCATCCTGGCCATCGTGCTTCTTTATCGCCACGTCACCATGGTCGGCCGCCTCGCCGTCGTCCTGTGGATCGGAATGCTCGCAACCGTCCTGTGCGTCATGGTCAGCGGCCTCGCCAACTTTCATCCGCAACTGGTCTTCGATTTCCCGCCCGGCGCGTTCCGATTCTCGACCGGATTTCTCGCCGGGCTCGGATCGGCCATGCTGATCGCCATGTACGACTTTATGGGTTATTACGACATCTGCTACGTCGCCGGCGAAGTGCGCGATCCCGCCCGTGTGATCCCGCGCGCCATCGTCTGGTCCGTCATCGCCGTCGCGGCTCTCTACGCGCTCGCCAACCTCGGCATCATCTCCGTAGTCCCGTGGCGCGAAGCGATGCAGTCCAAGTTCATCGCCTCTGAGTTCATGGAACGGCTTTACGGTCCGCTAGCGGCATCCGGCCTGACGTTGCTGGTCCTCTGGACCGCATTCGCCTCGGTGTTCGCTCTCCTCCTCGGCTACAGCCGGATTCCCTACGCCGCCGCGCTCCAGGGCGATTTCTTCCCGGTCTTCGCCCGCCTGCATCCAACCGCGAATTTCCCGCACGTTTCTCTGTTAGTGATGGGCGGAATTTCCATAATTTGCAGCCTGTTCACACTCGACGCTGTGATTTCCGCCCTCTTAACTTCGCGGATACTTATTCAATTCATCGGGCAAATTGCCGCTTTGCACGCGATTCACAAAAGCGGAATCGAGCTGCCGTTTCGCATGAAGTTGTATCCGTTGCCGTCGATCATCGCCTTGGCCGGCTGGACCTATATCTTCGCGACTTCGGGATGGAATTTCGCCGGCTTTGGCCTCGCGTCCCTGGCCGGCGGCGCACTGGTCTATTGGTGGTGGAAACGAAAGCCGCTAGCTTAGCTCTCGTTTGAAAAAGTCGAGACTTGCGGTCGCGTCCGCTTCAAAAGTACCGTTGCCCTCGATCGACAACCCGCCGCGATAACCCACTTCCTTCACGGTCTTGAAGAACTCCGCGTAGACCGGATCTTCATCCTCCGAATGCGGCCATCGGCGTCCCGCGGGGTTCGCGAAATGCAGATGCACGATATGTTCGCGGCCTTTCCTGAGAATATCGGGGTCTTCCTTTTCGACGCGCAGATGATAATAATCGATGATCATCTTCACGTGCGGATGATTCACTTCGTGAACCAGCCGCAGCGCCTCGGCTCCGGTGTTGATGATATTGCTTTCCTGCTTCCGCAGCGGCTCAATCGCGACGATCAGGTTTCGGTCCCCAGCGACGTCGCCCGCGTAACTCAGAAACGTCTTGATCTGCTCCCATGCGGTGTCTCTCGAGTAACCTTCCGGCACGTTGCGGGATCCCGCGCTGCCCCAGGCGATCACGCTCGCTCCCAACTCGCGGCAGCGATCGAGTGACGACTTCATGTAAGCGGTCAGCGCGTCCTTATCGACCTTCGGCCCGACGACCATCAACGTCCGGATGAAGCTGTTGAAACGCTTGCACCGCAGCCGCGAGCCGAGCACTTTCTTGCTGAAGTTCGAGAAATCCTGATCGCTCAACGTCGACAGCGCCGCCACGGCGGGCTCATAATAATCGAACCCATAATTCAGCGCCTTGTCGAAATTCTCGATGCTCCCACACACCCCGAGTTCGACGTTCCCGGTCTTGGCGAGAGCCGGCAGAGCCGCGGCGGCGCCTAGCGAAAGCAAGATCTCGCGCCTGGATAGATTCTTCATCGATCCTCTGCGAACACGATCGAAACCGGCAGCGGAGCCTCCAGCTTATCGCCGGTAGGCGTCAGTTTCCCGGTTTTCGTGTCGATGCGAAATATCACGATATTATTCGTATCCTGATTTGCCGCCAGCAGAAAATTCCCCGAAGGGTCCAGCGCAAAGCTGCGCGGCGTCTTCCCCTGCGTCGACGTCCGGTCGACGAACGTCAGCGTTCCCTTTTTCGGGTCGATTTTGAAAATCGCGATCGAATCGTGTCCCCGGTTCGACGCGTATACAAACTTCCCGTTCGGATGCACCGCGATTTCGGCGGTTGTGCTGGTTCCCTTGAAGTCCTTGGGCAGCGTCGATACGGTTTGAATTTCCTTCAGATTCCCTTTCGCGGCGTCGTAGGAATACGTCGTCACGGTCGAAAGCAGCTCGTTCACCGAATAAACGAATTTGCTGTCCGGCCGGTACGCGATGTGCCGCGGCCCCGACCCCGGCTCGAT
>Ga0206838_10203_pt1 | contig 13543 bp, 15 predicted proteins | sample Alteio_BWOrgCont_26_FD_152879 | JGI IMG/M metagenome (GOLD analysis project Ga0206838, IMG submission 152879) | Enriched cells from forest soil in Barre Woods Harvard Forest LTER site, Petersham, Massachusetts, United States -... | ecosystem: Environmental > Terrestrial > Soil > Temperate forest >...
ATTCGTCACACTCTGGCGAACGAACTTCTCTTCGGTAAACTCGAGGGTGGGGGCAAAGTCATCGTCGATGAGTCCAACAACGAACTTGTGATCAAGTGTGATAGCGCCGCCCCTGAAGAGGGCAATAGTTAGTTGGCATCGAACTTTCGATGTCTTGAACTTAGAAAATTCGAGACTGCGTAACTTATGCAGTGCTGGTTTTTTTTCACTTAAATCCGCACTCTAACGAAATTTGGAAACATCTGCAGGTGTTTCCCGTCATCATCGCTTGTCATCTCCTGGATGGGATGGAATCCTCAACTATGGCTGTTCGTCGTTTGGTCTGTTTGTCTATTTGCCTATGGCTTGTGAACACATCTGCAGCAGGTGCCGTTCAAGCCCCCGAAACCTTTGACCTTGGTGCATTAGAGGGAAGGCTGTTTCAGCATGATAATCAGTCGCTGCCTATGGCTGAGCGTCTGACGCGAGTGGAGCGGTTCGTTTTTGGCCGAATGAAAAATGGAAACTTGGGCCAGCGAATTGCGGCATTGAAAAAATGTCTATTGCGGGTGCAATGGGAAGCGGCAATCGAGTCGCGATTGTTATTTGGAAGCGGCCATGGAGTCGTACCGAACGGTGCTGAAGCGAAAGGCACCGGTTCGAAAGGGGCTGACATAAGCGTAGCTTCGCAGGCAACCGGCTCGCTGGTCGTTGATGGAACGGCACCAGCGACCCTAGATTCGGTTGGTGAAGAGCAGTCCATGGTAGGCAAAGTTGGCATTCTGGAACAGCAAGTCTTCGCTCGCAACTTCGAGGGTGATCCAATTACGATGCGCATACACCGTCTCGAGAACCAGATCTATCCGAGCATTGTCATTTCCAAAGAAGAATCTCTTATGCTTCAGGTTGGTCGGTTGGAAGACCGAGTGCGTGAGATGCAGGCGTCCAACGAGATACCGATAACGGTTGCGTTAGCACGGCCGTTCGATGAGCAGACGTATCAAGAGGACGCGCAATCGCGCTGGACCAATGCGAGCAAGATTGAGAATGACGAAGACTTGCTCAAAGAGATCAGTGATCTTCGAACGTTGGCGAGAGGGATTGACCCATACTACGCAGGAAGTGCCACCGGTGACCCCGGCAATCAGCCGAACAGCTCAGGCAAATCTCACGGATTCAAACGGGCGATGTTCGACACGCTGCGAATCCTCATCTCCGGCGCCGCATACTCGTTCTAGCCCGACCGACCCAGGGTTTCGGAAACTCAACCGAATTCGGTTGAGTTTCAAAAACAGCGCCGTGATGGCGAATTTAACTCGAGGAATTTGAACCAATTCTTCGGTATCTCGTAGCCTGAAAGTCAACCGAATTCGGTTGACTTTCAAGACAACCACGGACCGGTCAAATTCATATACATTGTGAGGTTCAAAATTGAACCAATTTGGCGCGATCCTCGTAGTCTGAAGTTCAACCGAGATTCGGTTTACTTTTCCGCTTCGAGTATCTTGCGAGCCTCTTGAAGCTCCAAATGCTGGCTTTTGTTGAGCTTTGGATAGGATGCTCCCAGCCCTTTCATGGTTTTTTGAATAATGTGGGCCACGCACAATCGGGTGAGTGGTTTCTGGTCGGCTGGGATCACGTACCAGGGAGCGCACTTCGTGCTCGTATGGGCGAAGCAATCTTCGTAGGCGGCGATGTAGTCTTTCCACAGCCGTCTGTCGCGAGCATCGTCTGCAGAAAATTTCCAGTGTTTGTCTTTGTTGTCGATGCGGCCAAGAAACCTCTTCTTTTGCTCTTCCTTGGAAAGATAGAGGAAGAACTTCAATACGGTCGTGCCGTTGTTGGAAAGATACTGCTCGTAATTATTGATTTCTTCGAAGCGGCGATGCCAGATCTTTTTGTCTTTGAGATGATCGGGCAGCTGCTGACATTCTAATAGGTCGGGATGCACTCTGATAACAAGAACTTCTTCGTAGTACGAGCGGTTGAAGATACCGATGCAGCCTCGTTCCGGAAGCGCTCTGCTGTAGCGCCACATGTAATCGTGATCGAGCTCTTCCGCGCTGGGGACTTTAAAGCTGCGGACGATAACGCTTTGCGGATTGAGACCGGACATAACGTGTTTGACGGTACTATCTTTGCCGGCGGCGTCCATAGCTTGCAAGATGACCAAAAGCGACTGCTTGTTGTCGGCGTAGAGCCGATCTTGCTCTGAGGCAAGTTGGAGCACGCCTTCGGCCAGGCGCTCTTGAAGCTCGGCTTTTTCGATGGGCAGCTTGAGGTCGGTCTTGTAGTCCTTTGCCAGAGACACTTTTTGCCCTGGTGGAACCATGAACTGTTCCATCAGTCGATCGAGATCGAATTTGGATTTTTTCGATGACTTATGTGCCACGGCTCTGCCTTATTTACGAGCCATCAGCTTTAAGAAGTCAGCGATGCAGGTGTCGTACTTCTCTCTTTCTGAGGTCGAATCGCGTGAATCTAGCAGGTTGCGCAAGGCTTCTGCGGTAGCGCCGTACGATCTGCTTTCGGCATGCTCCTGCAAGCGTTGCTCGTAGACATCGTTGGCCGCGGTGGCGCTGGTGTGGTTGCCGGCTGCCTGGTGTATGCGAGCCAGAAATTGAACTGTCTTCATTGAAAGCGGATGCAGTCTTCCCAGGTGTTCATCTCGGATCTGGATCGCTTTCAGGCACAACTGTTCGGCGAGGCGATACTGTCCTTGATTGGCGCATATGCTCGCCAGACCTTCGTATGGTTCTGCCTGATTGGCGTTGTCGAACTTGCCGTGTTGTTCGAGAATGTCGATTGCTTTCTCCAGGTGGGGACGGGCATTTTTTTCGTCGCCGTTCCATTCATAAGTCATGGCGAGATTGTTGTATTCGATCGCTACTGATGGATCATTTGCACCATATATGGTTTCGCGCACGCCGATGGCGAACTCGATGAATGAACGAGCGGTATCGAACTCTCGTAACTTGAGAGCCACGAAACCCAGTTCGGCGAATGAGTTTGCCAGCCTGTAGTCAGCCAGACTTTGGGCGAACTTGACGCATGCCTGTAACTCGAGGACGGCGCTACGCAGATCGTCGGAGGCGACCGCTTTGCGGGCGGCGCTGTAGTGGTTGGCCCAGCGCATCTCCGCGTTCTTTCTGGAGTTTATGCTGGCGGCTGATTCTTTTTTGTTGACTGGGGACGCTTCTTGCACCATGGCTTTGTCGGCGGGAGCAGCTTGCTCCGCGGTTTTGCTCTTCTTTGTCGGAGCTGGAGCGGCGTGCTCCTGCGCTTTCTTGGCCTTGTCGGCTGGCGCGGCCGGGATTGGTGACTGAGACGCTTTTGATGAAACAGCGTTGTCCGCGTTCGCTTTGCGTGGCGAATTATCGGCTTTTGCGGTTTTCTTTTCGACCTTGCTGTTCTTCTTACCGTTTCGACTAGATTTGCTCATGTCTCAGGAGTCCTATATATGGCGAGGCGTCGAGAAAAGCATAAGCTTTTTCGGGCATGATAACCATAAATGAGTTTTTTCTATGGGGGGTTATCCGGGGGTATGCAGCGCATTAATTCGGGAACACCGGCGGTGCTAATGGTATATGCTATTGGGTTAGTACAGAACGGGTGGGAGGCTGATGGATCCAGGAACTGTAATCGGAATATGCGTGATCGTCACGGTCATAGGGGTTGCGTTCTGGCTGCCGCTGTTCTTCTTCTTTCCCGTCATTAAGTCGCTCGCCGACCGAATAGGCGGCAAGTCTGCTCAAGTGGCAGAGATCAAACAGCTCAAGAAGAAGGTCGAGCTCCTCGAACACGACCTTGATGAGATCAAAGGCAGGCAGATGCTTTTGGAAGACTCGCACTGGTTCGAGCAGCAACTGTCCAAGATCCCCAAGAAAGATCGATAGATTTCAGTGCGAGACACACCTGGTGTGGGTTTGGGCGTCGTTGTTGGAAGAATTTCTGGAGCCGGCCGGTGAGTCTCCCACCTGGCCCGCTTAGTCTTCATTGAATTCGCGCCGAATCGGCTCTCTGCTGACTAAATCCGCCTGGGCTCAAAGGCGTTCTCAATTACATTCTCTGGGCGGAAACAGATTCTGGTTGGTCTCGGGCAAAGGTTTCAAAAAAACTTCGTCCTTTTTCCAAAGACTGTGGAATTACACATTGAATTGGTGACCGATCGATCTAATGATTGATCCGTCATGAGGTTGTCGAATTATGAGCCACGGGCTTAGCGTTGCTATGTCAGATACTGACTTGATTGTTTGGGCGACTGAGGCGTCGGTCGAGCAAGATTATCTATGTGCTCGCTGCGGGGTTAACCTGCATCTAGATACTCTCGATAATGTCTTTCGTCATCCGCGGTCGGAGCACTGTTCCGAACCGCAGAGTCTGAGAAAGTTAGCGCTTCTCTACGTGCAGCGTTTGCTCGAATGCGGCAAAAAGCTTCAGCTGACAAAGCGGTGCAAAGGTTGCCATCAAGAAGCTTATACCGAGGTGATTCTGCAAGATTTTGATCGCTTTATCGTGCGCTCGTCCGCGAGTTCGCCTGACCATCCCTCAGGCATCGGACCCGTTTCGCGGCGATGGGTTCCGCCGGCTGAGTACAAATCCAAGATCATCACTATCACCGCCGATCTTGACCTGCTTCAGTGCGAAGGACCAGTCGATATGCTCATCTTCATGAGATGCGGATCGATGTGTCAACGGCGATTCGCTGATCTCGTAGGGGCATTTTGGTTAGAGCTCGATGCCCGCAATGTAGTTTCCGGAACAGATGTGGCCCTAATCGAAAGCAGTCTGCCGGCTTGTTACTTCGATTGTAGCTGTTGGAGAGGGGCACCGGGGGCAAACAATCGCAACCAGCAGTGCAACAAATAGGTGAGCGTCCGTGCGTATGGCTGCCGTCGATATCCTGCAACATAAGTAACCCATAGTGACGTATAGGAGTCCCTCAATGCTAAGGGTTCCTCCGCGCGTGATGATGTAAGTGGCTGGGCGATTTTTTACTAACTAAACAACATGCTGTCAGTTGCCATTCGTGTAAACGAACATACATTTTCGTCACCGACAACCTATTGGTTGCATTCTCTGGAGGGAGGCGCGGCGCGTTCGTATGCGGAGGCAACGCCGGTTATTGTTCTGCCTGCACTTCAGCCAAGGTCTGTTCGGCGAACCCAAATGAGCCGTCTTCGCTACAAGCAGACCCACGGCTGGATAATTCGTATCTTCCACGCCCTAATAGCGGCTGTTGGTCGGAGTTCGGGGCGTGCCTTTTGCTGCTAATTTTCCTCGAAAAGCTACGGTAGTTCTTGAAGATGTCGTTTGAAAACTCAACCGAATTCGGTTGAGTTACAAGAGTGGTTGCCTTCAGGTCAATCGAACTCGGTTGAGTCGAAAAGGCATGGCTGCTCCAGCCTGTTCTTACCAGGCTTTCGCTTGGAATCTGCATTTGGAGAACGTCCATAGCTAGAGCTGTTGCCGAACGGAGTCGTTTGGGACCGAGAATCCGGTTGCCATTTTTTCCGGGATGGGTTTGCATAACGGCACTGTGGGGAAAAACGAGCTTGTAAGCGGTTCAAGGTCTGAGTGAATGATGAAAACTGAGCCTGTTTCGATGTCATGGGAAGTGCTGAGCGCGTCCATTGAGGAGGCTCTTACCCGGGAGCAGTACCATCAAGCTGAAGAGCTGGCGCTTTCGGCTCTCGAAGAAGCTGAAGAGTTCGAGCCCGGTGACCGGCGCCTGTCGATAACCCTTGAATGTCTGTCAGAAATTTATTACATGCAGGGTAAATACGCCCAGGGTGCGCCTGTGTGCAAGCGCCTGTTGCGGCTGTACGCGCAGACGTTAGGGGCGGAGCACATGGACACCGCCATAATTGCCCACAATCTGGCCATGCTCTATCACTCCTGGGGCAAACTCCAACAAGCTGAGCCTTATTACAAGCGCTCGCTCAAGGTCAAAACTCAAGTACTAGGACAGCGGCATCCCGAAGTTATGACCCTTCTCGGGCACTACACCGCCATGCTTTATCAGATGAACCGCGCTGCCGAGGCGGAGCAATTGCGCTCGTCAGCCGTGCAGATTTCGAACGGTCGCTTCACCCGTTCCGGAAGATGGGAAGCCATAGTGGCGCCCAATAAGTAGCCAAGCTTGATCAAATTCAAACCTTGCTGCACCGCAATACGGGTTAGTATTGAGGCTGCCGCCATTGGGCGGTCGAAATGCAGAATGCTCTAAGCAAGGAAACCACAAAGTTGGCCGTTTCCGCTACCCGGGAAAAGTTCGCGAGCGAAAAATATGATGCTGTAGTCGTGGGCAGCGGTCCTAACGGGCTGACGGCAGCAATTCTTTTGCTGCAGCGTGGTTTCTCAGTTGTGGTCGTGGAGGGACAAGACACCGCAGGCGGTGGCGCGCGCTCGGCCGAGCTGACCTTGCCTGGCTACGTTCATGACGTGTGTTCAGCTGTTCATCCCATGGGCTACGGTTCGCCCATATTCCGCACGCTTCCCCTGGAAAAACATGGATTGGAGTGGATTCACCCGGGAGCCCCTTACGCCCATCCGTTCGAGAGCGGTGAGGCGGTGGTCGTGCATCGATCCATTGAGGAAACAGCGGCTCAAATGGGCATCGATCAAGGTGACTATGTTCGATTTATGAAGGGGTTGGTTCCTGGCGACTGGGATCAAATCTGCGAGATGATATTGGCTCCGTACAAGGCCCTGGGGCATCCCGTGCCCCTGACGCGTTTCGGATTGGCGTGCATTCAACCCGCCAAGACTCTTGTTGATTTTACCTTTCGCGGTCAGTTGGCGAAAGGGACGTTTGGTGGAGTGGCCGCGCACTCAGCCCTAAAGCTTACCGATATCGCTTCTGCCTCATTTGGAGTGGTTCTCGGATTGGCGGCTCACGCAGTCGGATGGCCGATTCCGCGCGGTGGATCACAGAGCATCACCAACGCATTGCTATCATATATGGTGTCACTGGGCGGTGAGCTCGTTCTTTCCGCACCGGTGAGCAGTCTTGGCGATCTTCCTGACTACAGGCTCCTCTTCTTTGATCTGACGCCGCGCCAGCTTTTGAAGATTCTGGACGGTAAAATACCGACGCACTACAAGAATCAATTGCAGAGTTATAAATATGGACCGGCCGCGTACAAGCTAGACTACGCTCTCAAAGGACCGATTCCCTGGACTGCTAAGGGATGCAGGCAAGCCGGAACCGTGCACCTGGGCGGGACGTTCGCCGAGATTGCTGCGGCTGAAGACGGCAATTGGCACGGCGTGCATTCCGAACGTCCATACATGTTGCTGGCGCAGCCGAGCTTGTTTGACGACACCAGAGCCCCGAAAGGGATGCACACAGCCTGGACGTACTGTCATATGCCGAATGGATCCAGGGTCGATATGACCGAATACATGGAGAACCAGATCGAGCGCTTCGCGCCCGGATTCAGAGATTTAGTCGTGGCCCGAACGGTTACGACGCCGCAGCAGATGGAGCAGAAAAACAATAACTATGTTGGCGGTGATATCAATGGTGGTGCTCTGACGATCGAGCAGCTTTTTACACGTCCGGTGTTGCGTGCCAATCCCTATGCCACTCCGATTGATGGAGTGTATCTCTGTTCGTCATCGACGCCGCCGGGCGGCGCCGTGCACGGTATGTGCGGATATTATGCCGTTCAAGTTGCGTTGATGGGGCGTAAGTGAGCCACGCGCATGGGGCGTGATGGTGCCTCGTATCCACTTTCTTGAGCGGCGAATTTCGGCGCAGAAGTCGGCTCGCAGGCGAGCACCGTACGGCATGGTGCGAATGATCCGCATGATGCCGATGATGCGGTGGATGCAGATGGATGCGGTGGAGACCCCGGTGTGGACTTGCTGTTATGATGACGCGGCGAGGAGCACGCTGATCTTGCGCATGACCGGAATGAGTTTGCCGATGTCTCTGGTTGCGCAGAGGGTTACAAGCAGTCCGCCATTGAAGTCGGAAATGACCATGTATCCGCGCGATGTCAGAGACACGATCTGGTGCACATGCTCTTGCCCTAGCTGTTTCGCCACTTGTTGTGTATTCATAAATATGCCGAGCGAGCAGGCGCCCAACGATTCTGGTTCTATTTCGTTGGGGAGAGTGTTAGCGATCAGCAATCCATCGTGACCAGCCAGCACGGAGCCAATGACGTCTTGCTCTGAGCCTATGTCAGCCAGCATCTTTTGTAACTCCGAAGCGTCTCCGGCGCGTAAAATGCGCATCTTAGAATCTGGAAAATTGTGGTTGATCAATTCTCCAAGTTTGGCCATGTCCTTGGGATCAAGCAAAAACTTTCCGATCGATTTGATTTTGCCACTATCTTGTGATGGCGGTTCTTCCGGCTTCTCTAATGCGAGGCGCCCGATCCCGGCGGGTGGTTCTTCTTGTTGTGACGGGGCTGGGGGAACCAGTGGTGGGGTTTCAACCAGTTCGCGGCGGCAGAAGCGGCAGAACATCGCTTCGTTCCTAATCATTTCGCTGCACTGCGGACATGGTCTGAACTGGGTTGTTGACAGTCCTCTCTGGCAGAAACGACACAGTATCGCTTCTGGATTGATCAGTTCGGCGCAGTTAGGGCAATTAATATATTCGTCAGGATGGGGCATTAGGGAGTGCTGCTTTACTCTTTGAAAAACGAAACCGCGTTATGGCGTTCCGCCCGTTTGCGATTGACCGTAATCTTGCTCTGAACCAGGAGGTGCTAAATCTAGATCTACATGTGCCAAGGTATTGGCGGCTGATTTGAGTGCTTTGAGGAATGTGTCTCCCTGTTTGCCGCCCGGCGGCTTTGTGACATCGCAGGCGCAAAATCGGCATTTCACCGCCGAGTTGCGAATCATCTCGCCGCAATAGCTACAACGCTTGAAGTGCTGAATCGACAGGCCTCTCTCGCAGAAGCGACACATGATCGCTGCTGGATTGATATTCTCTGCGCAATTCGGGCATTTGACCAGGTTGCTATTCATCTTGCACCATATTGGAAACTGCTTCGACAGTTTCAACCCGGACCCGGCCGAGCTACCTTAACTATGCCCCAATACCGACACGGCTACCCGCCGCCCCGGCAGATGCCCGTAACCTTTACCCCAGCCCACTTTCAGCCAGTTCCCATCCCACATTAACGAGCCGGCTATATCGTCTTTGAAAAGTCAACCGAATTCGGTTGACTTTTCAATACGGCAAATCCACTGCTGCTGAAAACCCGGCACTGGCCATGGTTTCGAACCGTCTAACGCCTGGACGTCAAGTGAATCGGCTCGATTCGTCTCCGGAAAGTCAACCGAATTCGGTTGACTTTTCAAAACCAGGTAAGCCGGCTTGTTAATAATGTGAATGGCGCGAGGTTTCAGGCGAAAGTTCGACTCTCGGCGGGCTTGTTAGTCCATTTTGAAGCGATAGCCGAGCCCGGGCTCGGTGATGACGTATTTCGGGTTTGCAGGATCTGATTCCAACTTCTTCCTCAGTTGTCCCATGTAAACGCGCAAGTAGTGTCCTTCTTTTGCATACCCTGGTCCCCAGACATCGCGCAAAAGCTGTTGCTGCGGCACGAGTTTGCCTGCGTTGCGCACTAGAATACGCAAGAGGTTGTACTCGATTGGGGTAAGGTGTACTTCTTCTCCGGCGACATGAACGGTTCTGTTGGCTAAATTGATGGTGATATCATCAATGGTGAAAGTTGGCTCATCCGTGGCGTTTGCGCGGGACGCATGCTTAAGAGCCACTTTTATTCTTGCGATTAGCTCTTGCACGCCAAAGGGTTTGGTCAAATAGTCATCGGCTCCGATCGATAACAGATTTACTTTGTCGTTTTCACCGTCACGCGCCGAGAGCACTATAATCGGTGCATCACACCACTCGCGTAGCTTTCTCGCAACTTCGGAACCGTCAATATCGGGAAGCCCTAGATCGAGAATGATAACTTGCGGACGTGCTTCGGCCGCCATTTTGATTGCTTCTTCGCCCTTGGTCGCTTCCAGCGCTTCGTAGCCGTTGCTCGTCAGGCTGACGCGAAGGAAACGTCGGATTTCAGGCTCATCTTCGACTACGAGCACTTTGGGTTTGGACTCGACCATGAACTACCATCCTGTACTGAGCGGCGAGGTCATCGGGCTCCGGCAACTTTCAATATGAGTTTCTTGCTGCATCGTGCCGATATCAATAGTAACTTGCCATGACTCCTATCTTATTACTCTAAATTCCTGACTCCGTCAATCTCAGGACTCCTCGTTCTCCGGTATCATGACCGGCGGCTCACCTGTTTGGGGAATGGAGAAGCATATCGAGATTCCGGTGTCGCCAAAACGTTCCGCCCAGATGCGCCCGCCATGCGCTTGCAAGATTCCCCGACAGATTGTTAGTCCCAGCCCGGCACCATATGCGGTGGGCGCTGCCTCGCCTCGATAGAACTTTTCAAATATCTTTTGTTCGTCTCCCATTGGCAGTTCGCAACCTAAATTTGCGACTGATGTAGCTATTCCCTCTGCTGTTGCCGTACACGACACTGTAATATCACTTCCCGCGGGCGCGTACTTCGTTGCGTTGTCCAGCAGGTTGAAGAGAACTTGATCCACCAGCTGCTCATCGTATAAAAGCAACGGTAAATCATGAGGTATTTTTGTTTTGATTTTGAACGGTTCGAGCTGTTTACGAAGACGTCCAAAGGCGACTCCTACGGACTCCTCTAGGCTTTGCCACTCTTTTTTGAGCTGGATGGCGCCCGATTCGATCCGGGTCATGTCCAACAAGTTTTTCAAGAATTTTGCCAATCGATCTGCTTCGTTGTAGATTGACTGAACGAGCTCTTGATGTTGGGTTGGCAATACTAACTGTGCGTCAGTCAGTATACTGCTGGCGGCACCCATGATGGAGGCCAGAGGCGTGCGCAGGTCGTGAGAAACCGAGCTAAGAAGCGCGTTTCGCAGCCTCACGCTTTCGACTTGGAGGCGCGTTTTTTCCGCGCTTTCGAAGACGGACGTTCGTTCAAGTCCCAGGCTGATCTGGTCCGCGACTGCTTGAATCAGATTGAGGTCCACGCTGCTCGGGACTTTGTTGCCTCTCTTTCTCAGAATAAGTGTGCCCAGTTCGTTATGCGCCGATTGCAAACGGACCACCAAAGTATCGGGTTCCAACCCCATGATGAGCGAATTGACGGAACCCGCAGAATTGGCTGTTGAAGCGCCGGAGCTAATCATAGTGCTAGAACTAGAATTGGAATTGGAACCGGAACTCGAAGCCGAACTCGAATCCGACCCGGAACCAGTCTTGGAGCTAGAATTCAAATTGATGGCAGAGTTGGCTGACGCCAGTTGAATCTCTGCCCGCAGCCCGAGTGAATCAGAAATTTGAGACGCTCCCGCGTCAACGAGTCCGGCGGTTGTGCGTGCGCCCATGATAGCGCGGTTCAGTTGGTTGATGGTGCGAGCGATCAGCTCTCGCTCGGCTGCCTTCTCCGCTGATTGTTTCAGCATGCTCGCCATGGTGCTAATCAAAAGCGAAACCGTGAACATGCCGCACAAAGTGAAAAAGTATTCTTTGTCTGCAGGGATGAGTGAAAAAAATGGTCTTACGTAGAGAAAGTCATAAATTAGAACTGCCAGAACACAAGACAAGAACGCCACGATAGTGGAGTAGCGTTTGGCAATGATGATGCTGCCGATGAGATATATCAGGATGAGATTGCGGGGATGAACAAATTGGGCAAACGGGGCTGCCAGGGCCGTGCATACACCGATGATCGCCGCTGCCTTAGCCAGCTCCATCCAGTTGACGCGCAAATGTCGCAACCATGCTTTTTTCTTCAAGTCAATGAGTTGGGTCATGCCGCTGATTTTAACTAGTGCCGCCAAAGCACTAATGATATCCGATAACGGCGCCACGATCTTACTGTCCGCTGCCACGCAGAGCAGGACGTCTTCTGTCAAGATGGACATCCTGCTGCGTTGATCATGCACAGCCATGCCAGAGCCGCCTGATGAACCATGTCAGAGGAGATCCGAACATGAACTTCAACTGCTTTCTGCGCTCGAAAATTGTCAGTTCGTCAGCAGCAATTTGCGGTTCAGAAACAATTATCGCTTCGTACACCTTTTTTTGCGCCTGATTGCTGATGCAAGTTGCAGGGCGGCACTCTACATGGACCCATTCGTTGTCTTCTACTATTTCCGGCTGAGGGCGCCGGCATGCAAGTTGTTGAACTTTGCTTTGCGACTCATAAATTTCTGTTCTAGGCATATTCTTTCTCCTCGCAGCGTGTGAACTACGATGCTTGAACGGACTCCTCTTTTAGGGCGACTATGTCCGACTCGATCGCGCGTTTGCGCTCAATCGTTTTTTGAGCGCGCCAGCTAACGAACGGATTTCCGTCATCAACCAGCCTCGCCAAGATTTTGTCGGGAACGTTGTGATTACCTGCTATGTGGAACCGAACATCGTCGCTTGTGTCTTGCGCCAAATGCACCAGAGTCATATAAGGTACGTTCGGATGATCCGCCACGGCCTGTCTGACCTCAATAGAGTCGCTCATAGCCAGAGCGACCAACGCTTGCTGAGAAATTGATGGACGTTCCGCCATCTGGACCAGTTTGGAAAAATTGGTGGTTTCAACCAGCTGAGCAATGTTTACTATGGTGGTTGATTGCGTATTCATTTAAGTTATGTCCTCCGTAACCCGCTTGAGCCTATTGAACAGTGGGGGGCCGTAAAGGAGCCGTAAATATTCGAATGGCTCACGGGTTGGGCGTTCGAAGCCTGACAGAAATGTGGGTCCATTTGGTTCGGGATTTTTAGCTTGAGAGTGTCAACCGAATTCGTCGACCGACGGTCCAATTGGCTCGAAACCAAGCGGGGACGGTGATCCAGCCGCTCTTGATTGATCGGGCTGGAGAAAGTCAACCGAATTCGGTTGACTTTCTCGGACCATCCCCTTAAAACCGGACAGGTCGGTATCCAGAGGGTCCGGAGCCTATCTTGAAGGTTAAACCGGCTCTATCAGGGCGACTCCGTCTGGACAGCGCTGTTTGGACCGCCGGGAACCTTGCCGGAGTGGTTAAAAGCCGCCTTCCGTTGGTAGAAGGTTAGATAGGACCTGAGTGAGCCCACGGATTCGGACGAGGAGCAGCCTTGGCACAGATGCTTTCAGGTACCTTAGTTGGCGACCGCTACGAGATTGAAAACGAGGTAGGACGCGGCGCTCGCGGTGTCATCTACAAGTCCGTAGACAAAAAATACGGTAAGACCGTCGCGATTAAGGTTCTCACGGACGACATGCTCAACGACGAAACCGCCTTCGATCGCTTTAGTATCGAAGCGCAGACGGCGAGCGTCCTGAAGCATCCAAATATTATCAATGTTTTTGACTTCGGATTGACTGATAATGGATTCGCTTATCTCGTGATGGAGTTCCTCGAAGGGCCAACTCTGCAAGAGATCATTGACAAAGAAACCAGGCTGTCGCTCAGACGAGCGATCACCGTCTTCATTCAGATTGCCGATGCCCTCGGCTATGCACATTCGAAGGGCATGCTGCACCGAGACGTCAAA
>Ga0206838_10255_pt1 | contig 13519 bp, 10 predicted proteins | sample Alteio_BWOrgCont_26_FD_152879 | JGI IMG/M metagenome (GOLD analysis project Ga0206838, IMG submission 152879) | Enriched cells from forest soil in Barre Woods Harvard Forest LTER site, Petersham, Massachusetts, United States -... | ecosystem: Environmental > Terrestrial > Soil > Temperate forest >...
AGATGAGGGCTAGTTTCGGCACTTCTATTCGTTCAGCGTTGGGCTTGAACATGCGAAGCTGTCCGGCGTCGTCTTTACCTCTATATATCCAGCCTTCATCAACTTGACCGGTTTCGGTTCTGATCCTGTACGTTTCATTCAATACTGGCGGTTTGTCGAACAGATAAACCTGGTTTGGATTTACAGAACGTTCTTCCGGGCGTTGAAGAATAACGTCGCCTGTATCGTGATTGAAATCAGCTACGTGCCACTCGCGACCACCATAAGTGACGCGGCGATTCTTAATGATGATGACGTCGGGAGCCTGGCGCTCGAAAAGGTTGCGTACGACCACGGCGGCTTGATCTTCGTTTGCCGGAAGAGAGGGCAGGTGCTCAGGTCTGGGAGGGGGAAGCTTGTCGTTGAGTTCATTTATTTGGGTGAGGAAGTCATCGCCTGCGTCTTCCAAACGATCCAACGTGGCAGAAGCATACTGTCCGTACAATTTATTGATGGTGTGAGCGACGTGGTTCGCCTCCAGCTCAAGTTCGACACCCAGGTAATGGCGAATGCGCTTAAGGCGAATCTGCTCGGCGAAGTCATCTAGAATTTCGCTGAGCATGCGCCGTATAGTTTCGGCATACTTTTCATCAAAGGCACGAATAGAGGCGTTGTCGGTACGATCGGGAACTTCCAGATCATAGGCGAGACCAAGAGTCTTCATCTTTAATTGGGTGAGGCAACCGACTCCTACCCGGCGATAAAGTGGTGGCAGCATAGCCAGCCAATCGATCGACTTGCCAGAAAGCACCAGCTGCATGAAGTCAGGTTTCTCTTTGAGCAGAGCCATAAACTCATGGTCGCTCACCTCATCGACTTCCTGCCAGTCGTAACCGAGTATGGTGCGCTGGAAGCTTATGCTTTGCTCGAAACGATCGACGTAAACATGCGGAGGCAGACTCTTCGCGAACTCTCGATGCCCATAAACAAGCAATTGGTGTTTGCGCTCCAAATGCTTGTGCATGCTCATACGCTCGTACACGGCCTTAGTCAGCTCTTCCGCCCGCACCAACTCGCGGTCTCGAGAGAACGCCTCGGCAAGACTGACGTTGGGATTCTTCTTCATGTACTTCTTAATTTCGTCAGACTTGCGTTTGAGCCAGTCGGTCGAAGCCTGCAGCACTTGATGAATCCAATCGCGGAAAACGTGGTTGGGATCAATGGCAGTCTGGCGGCAGTATTCGAACATAATCTCAGGGGAATTGAGCGCCAGGGGCTTGTTCACCGTAGAGGCAAGGGCGATGCGCCGAATTATGGCAGTGTCTTGCTCAGCGTGAAGGAGCTCATGATAGAGGGCGCCGATATCGACGTTGTTAGCGCTTCTTATATCGTCGGGACGAACAACGATGACACCGTTGCCCATTGAGTATTGAGGCTCAATGCTCAATCTGGTTTTTTCATCGACTGTCAGGCGCACCAGGGGCAGTGCCAAGCCGGTGGCAAAATCATTGAGGGCCTGGTTGAGAGAACTTCTGTGCCATTCTACATCGTCGTTCTGGTCGACAAAGCGAAAGTCTTCCCAGTCTTTGCTCACTTCCTTAATGCGGTAAGCGAACTCCTGCATGCTGTCTTTGCGCAGGAACACGTGCCCTTTGAAGTTTTTCCCATCGAGTTCGGAGCCGGGGTCTGCACTGCGACGAACGAATCTGGAGAGTCTAGACTTTGGGTGAACTTTGAATTCGGTCACAGCCCCCTTTGGCGAGACCAACTTGAGCTGCGAGTTCTTGCCGATGCTGGCGAATGTTCGACGCATCGTTGGACGGCGCTGAATCTTAGCCGCCTTAACGGCACGCTTAGCCGGCGTCCCTTGCTCAGACGAGGCTTTGGGAGCCGGTTCGGATGAACTCTTCTCGGCGACTGGAGGATAATTTTGAACCGTATCTACCGGATCGTCTTTCTTAGAAGAGTTCTTGCCTCCGTCACGCTTGGAAGCATCAGATTTAGCGTCGGGGCGCGGCACAGCAGCAGACGCTCCTCTGGTGCTGAAGAGTTTGCGCAATTTACCGGCTGCATCAGAATCTGACTTAGGACCACCAACGTAAAACTCGTTGCCGGTTTCCTGTTCAGAGTCGTTGTTTACAGACGGATTGTTCGCCTTCTCTTTGGCTTTGTCGGCGCACATGTCTGAACCTTATCCCCCATCCCGAAAAGAGTCCAACTAGACGTTTCCGTGTTGGACCGTTTCGACCCCGGCTTTGCGACAGCGCGGGTTTCTCAAATCCTATCCTTCATTTGCCCAGAAGAGATGGGTTCTACGCATATGAATACTAGAAGAAGAATGAATTGCACTAGTGACGGGCGCCCCAGTGCCGGAGAATCGGCTGTGCGTCAGGTAACCAGAAAAACTCTCCCTTTCTATCGGAGGCACCCGACAAACGTTATGAGACCCAATGTTTTCCCGAATCAGCAGGCGGAGCCGGCCATAATCGTGCAATTCATCAAACCAGGGCCGGCTGACGGATTCGAGTGTTCAACCGGAGACCGGGCGATACCGCTCGTCAAGAATTAACTTTCCAGTCCGCCGACTCCTATTGGCGTTTTGACGAGTTCGATGATAAATTGCAATTAACGAACTCGCTCCCGCTGGTTCGATAATTTCGGTGTCGGTGGTTTAGGAATGCCTCCTCGAGTACTTTTGGCGGAAAATCGAACCTTCGAGCGCGGCGAGATTGAACTCGCTTTGCAGTCCTTGGGCTGGGAAGTCGTCATCTGCCACAGCGCCGACGAGTCTTTGCAGCTCTGGAAAGAAAACGGTTTCGAACTAGTCTTACTGGGACTGTCTCTAGAAGACGGTGATGGACTCTCCGTCGCCCGGGGAATCCGAGCCCATGAGGGCGCCACTCCCAAGGCGCTCATTATCGCCACTATCAAGACAGGTGCAGTGCAAGAGGAAACGGCCTGTGTGCAGGCGGGCATGGACGGAGTGATCAATTTTGACTGTGACCGAGAAGAGTTGCGGGCCCAGTTGCGAAAATGGCTGGCAAAACTAGCGTTTCGAATGTGGAAGACGGAGGGTCTGCCGCGTCTCACCCTCGACAGAATCTGGACAGGTAACAACAAATAACAATCAAGACTCGGTTCCCGTAAGGCGGCGATTGCGATGAGAAGCCGCTTTTACCTGCTTTGGTTTGGAACTGACAAGGTCAGGCTTTGACGACAAGGCGGAAAATGCGCCACGATCACGGCTTGGAATGATAACCTGATAGTTCCGGTTTTCTGCATATGTTTCCTTACTCCGCGCTCAGGAAGAAGGACATAGGAGTAGTCGATGGCAAGAGTAGTGCGTTTCCACAAATTCGGTGGGCCAGACGTGCTCCAAATTGATGACATCCCGGCACGCGCTCCCGGACAGAACGAGATAAGACTCAAGGTCGTTGCCATCGGACTCAATCGGGCCGAATGTCTTTTCAGAGAAGGGAAATACCTTGAGCGCCCGCGCGAGCTGCCTTCCCTTATCGGGTACGAGGCATCTGGAGTAATCGATGCAATCGGCGAAGGTGTCACCGGTTTTGAAGTCGGTGATAAAGTCAGCACGATTCCGTCATTTCCGATGAGCAAGTATGGCGTGTACGGAGACTACTGCATCGTACCGGCTATCTCGGTTTCCCACTTCCCTGACAACCTCAGCTTCGAGCAAGCTGCTTCCATCTGGATGCAGTATCTCACTGCATACGGTGCCCTGATTCAATATTCACGCATCATGCCTGGTGACTACGTCCTTATTACCGCTGCCAGCAGCAGCGTCGGCTACGCCGCCATCGAATTGACAAAGGCGAAAGGGGCGACCTGTATCGCCACCACCCGCGCTCAAGACAAAAAGCAAAGACTGCTTGATGCCGGTGCCCATCACGTCATCGTCACTGATGAAGAAGATTTGGTCGCCCGCGTCAATGACATCACTAAAGGTCACGGCGCCGACGTCATTTTAGATCCAGTCGCCGGACCCTTCATCAAGAAATTGGCTGAAGCAGCCGCATCCGGGGGCGTCATCTACGAGTACGGCAATTTGAGTTTGAGTGACACTCCCTTCCCGATGTTCCAGGCTTTGAACAAGGGATTGATGGTGCGCGGCTATTCAATGTTTGAAGTAACCAGCAAACCAGATCGCCTGGAGCGAGCCCGCAACTTTGTTTATAACGGGCTAAAGAGCGGCGCCTTGAAACCGGTGATCGATAGAGTCTTTCCTCTCGAACAGCTTGCCGACGCTCATCGTTACATGGAAAGCAACGTTCAACACGGGAAGATTCTCGTCAAAGTTTAGGACTGCCCTAAGGGGGCGATCTCGATCATTCCATCTTTCAGTTCCAGAGGTGGGAAATATTCGCGCCCGTTGTCGCGCCACCACCAATCGCCGGATTGGGCTTTCTGCTTGAAGTCGGTGAAATGGTAGTGGTAGAGCCGGGCTCGCAGATAACGAGGAGGATGATTCTCAAAGGGGTTTTTCTCGAAGAAACCGTACACCGAACCTTGCAAAACTCTCTGAGCCAGATTCAGCACCCACCTGTTCTCACTGATGGGGGACATGGCTGCAAACCACAAACGCCAGGGCAGACGCGGCATGTGGGGTGCCACCCAGGGTGGTGCCTCATGAATATCATCGACCTTGTAACTAAATACGTATGACTGCCAGGTTTTACCGTCGTTGCTGCCCTCAAAAACTATCTCCGGTCTGTCTGTAGTCATGACGGCGAACAAACCGTAGCGGTCCACTAGGTGGAGCGGTTCTATCGCATACAAGATCGCCCCCATGGGCGGCACAGCGAACCCAAGTACGCTCAGCGTCAGTTGGGAGCCGGCAAGCAGAAAAAACACGGCAACGCTGAAGTTAAACAGATATTTGCGGATCTTCGCCGGTTGAGGCGTTTCCACTTTTTCCACTGGTTCTATTTTTTCCACCAGAGATTTCGGAAATACGCGCCCAACAATTTTGTCATCCAACACTGGAATCGCCATCACAAAAGTGAGCAGATTCAAGAAGGTATAGTTGCCGGTCGATTCAATCATCACCTGTAAACCGGAGAAGAGGGCAAAAGCGACTAGACGAGCCACTCTCGGACCGAAGATCAAAAATGGGCCGATCAACTCCGTGATGAACATCATCACTACCATGCCTTTAAGAACAACGGCGGGAAGCTGGTTCATATACCAGGCAAGTGGTGTCGGCAGTGGTTGCGTCTCAAAATGGAACTGCAGAGCCGTTAAATTAGCCCAGGTCGGATCGCCGCTCAGAATCTTGACTATGCCCGAGGCGAGCATAAAGCGGAATATGAAAAAGCGCAGCAACCAGATCGCCGGCTTCGACGGAGCCGCGGTATTTCTTTTCCCCCGCATCCGCACCGGCCACGGTGCCTCGAATCGGCACCACGGTACTACAAATAGAGCCAGAATAGTGGTTTCAATCAGCATTCCATCAGATTGAAACTCGGAGAATTCACCGCCGCCTGTGATAATCGAGAGCCAGAGAATCGCGTTCGCAATAAGAGCCGGGCCGGTGATAACGCCACCGACTATGAGCAACGAGAGAACGCTGCCGGCAATTGCTACCGCCATCAAAGCGGAATCACTGCTCGATAACCATGCCAGAGTTGGAAAAAAGAAAAACCGCTCGATACCGATAGTGGCGGAGACTTGTCCAAGCAGAGCCCCAGTTGGCAAGACACCATGAGAACCATTAAGGCTGATAATCTGAGAGGCGTAAGAAGAAAACCCTGATAAATGAACTATTCCAAGCAAACGCAGAAACAACCATCGAGTTAGTTGCCACTCGTTTCCGCCGTCTTTTCTTGAATCTGAGATGGAATTCACAATGGCTGATAATAAAGCTCTGCTTTGATTTAAGCCGGCAGCTACAGCCGCTATTCAGCGCCATCTCCATTGTATTCCCTGGCTTTCATTTCGGCGAATCAGTCTGTTGATGTGCTTGCCCTGTTCTAAATTTGGGTACGATTTGGTCTAGATCAGGATCTATTCTCGTGACTACGTCTTCCTTCCTAAAATTCTCCGGCAACATACGAATCGGCGAGCTGCTGGTTCAGGCCGGCATGCTCACCCAAACCCAGTTGCAAGATGCAACCAAGCATGCCGGGACCAAGCGGCTGCAAATAGGCCAGATTCTCGTCATGTACGGTTATCTGACGGCGCGTGATCTGCAATCGGCGTTGGCGGCGCAATCGATGATTCGTGATCGTACTCTCGATCTCAACCAAGCCTTGCGCTCACTCAAGATCGCTTATAAAACCGGCAGCAGATTCGAAGATGTCATCGGCAGCCAGTCCTCTGCCCCCAATATGAAGCTGCCCACTGGAAAACTGGGCGAGTTGCTTCTCGACTCAGGCATCATCAATTCAGATCAATTTCTTACGGCCATGGATCAGAGCCTGGTTACAGGGTTACCCCTTGGTCGAACTCTCGTTCTCGAACAGGTTATCAGCGACGACCTGCTGACGGCAGCCCTTGATACTCAGGTGCGCCTTCGCGATCAAATGCTTTCTCGAGATGAAGCCATCGCCATCTTGAAGTCTGCCGCCGGCATAACCACCGATGATGACAAAGCTCCGCCCAAACGCACCCTGCCACACCGTGACGGACTGCGCATAGGCGAGTTGTTAGTGCTTGCTGGTGTTCTCACACCCGCCGATGTCCTCGATTGCCTTGAACGTGCCTTGATCAGCCAGAAGTTGATCGGTGAAGCGTTCATCGAACAAGGAAAACTGAAGCCTGACATTTTGGAAGCTGGTCTGTCATTGCAGCAGATGATTCATGAAAACCTCATTACGCCCAGTGATGCAGCCAAGGGGTTGAACCGCATCTTCTCCGGTCAGACCACTCTGGAAGAGATAGTTGAAGAGTTGAACGCTTCTCAAGCGGCCGTAGCAAAACAACAAGTCGAGTACGAACGGCTGCTCATGCTGGCTCGCGTTATCAGCCCTGACGATGTCAGTTCGGCCATAAAAATAGGATTGAAGAACTCTGGTTTTCTGGCCCGATTGCTCGTCATGACCGGATTCATGGACGATCTGGCTATGCAAGCTTCTCTGCGCTGTTTCGAGATGCTCTCCGAAGGGGTTTTGAACCAAGATGACGCGGTGGTATCGCTCGACTACTGCCTGCACTACAAACGACATTCTCCAGTCAGTTTCGAAGAAGCGCTGAAAGAGCTGGGATGGCAACCGACCCCCACGACAGCACCTGATGCTGAAGAACAACAGCCTGATACCAGAGGCGATACCGAGAGCAAAGTGCAGGCGCAAGCACAACCGGAGCCACTTGTCGACCAGTCCAACACTCCCGAAGCAACGGAACCGGAGGCGGCCGAATCCGTTTCCCCACCCGTTATGGCTCCGGCTGCCAAAAAGTCGGACGGCAAATTCACCGACACAATAGCACCAGAAGACGTTCGCTCTCGTGAGCTTGCCAGTTTGATGAGCAAAGAGAAGAATGTCGATGGCATTCTGGAAAAGACTGCCGGCGGAGCCCTGGGTAACGTCGTGACCGATTCATATACTCGGCTGGCTGAAAGTTACATTGAAAACGGCAATTACTCGGAAGCCCAGGTCGTGTACGAACGCATTCTCGTCTTGAGATTGCAGGAGTTGGGCACAACTCACCCTCAGCTGGTTCAAGATCTCCGCAACCTTGCTGCTGTTCTCTGCACGCAAGAGAAATATGAGCAGGCAGAGCCGTTCATGCGAAGGGCGGTACAGATTCTCGAGCAGATGGACAACGACTCCCTTAGCCTGGCAGATACTTCGATGTTCTTGGCTAACATCTACCTGCGCCAGGAGAAATTCCAAGAGTGCGAACCCTTGCTCAGTCATGCCCTCGACATTCGCGAAAAGCATCTTGGACCGGATCATATGGAAGTTGCCGACACCATGTTCGACCTGGCCAGAGTCTTCAGAAAGACCGGTCGCGTAGACGATTCAGAGCAGATGTACACAAAGGCGAAAGACATCCTCGCTAAGCACCACGAACAAGAAACGTACATTTGATACGGATAGCTCAAGATCGCAAGTAGTGACTAGTAGTCAATTCGCCACAACCAAAAAACTTTTTTTCGCAAATTATCGAGGATCCGGTACTGGTTCTGTGTTCTTGGGAATGGGTAGGGTAGAGCTATTCGCCTGATTTTTGAACTGGATCGCTGTGCGCGATTCAGCTTTCGGTTATCGATAAAAGTCTGTTCGCTGCATAAATATTGCATCAATCGCGCATTATTCTTATGTTGGAGTCAAAGTGAGAGCGATGGAAGACAAAGAAGACAGGACACGATTAGAGCGCCTGATCGCGATCGACGATCGCATCAGCAACAATCGTTACCCCACGATGAGGGCTCTATGCCAAGCTTTCAACGTGCGGCCGCGAACGATTTATGCAGACATTCGCCTGCTTCGCGACCGTTTTGGCCTGGACATTCGCTTCGATCGTTTTCGCAAGGGCTACTACAACGCCAATCCCGGCAAGCGCATTCCTATCGGTGATTTGGCAGAAAATGACTACGTCTTGCTGATGACCGGCTGCTCAGCTCTGGGTTCCTTCTTCGGCACCCAGATCCTATCCACGCTGCGCAATGCCGTCACCCATATGGGCAAACGACTAAGCTTCGACGTTGAGAGCGACAATGTCTCCTTTGATCGAATGTTTATCACTACTCGCACAGTACCGACCAATATTGACCCTGACGTGCTTTCGACCTTGTGCCGAGCTGTATTGCAAAGCAGAAACGCCTCAATCAAGATGCTTGGCGATTCACCGGTTGCATGCACTCCATTCTCGTTCATCGAGACCGATAACGGCTGGCATTTGTTGGCTTTGAACTTGTCGACCGGACAAGTCGAGAAGTGCGAACTGGCCAAGATTACCCACTGTCAGCTCACGGAAGAACATACCAAAGTCGACCGAAGCGGCCTGCTCGATCAATTCCTCGCCGCCCATAAAGATCAGAGCGGCTGCTGCCGTTAAGCTCTCATGGTCATCTTCTGTCGTGGCCTAAATCTGTTTAACTATCTTCCGATCGCTACAATTTGATCACTTTTTGCATGAAACTTATTAGTCACGTACCTATTTATATAGAGGCGTGGCGGTTCCATTCATAGCCAGAGCCTTCAGCTTCAGGCTGGCGCTTTTTACTTTGCCACACAGCTCCGAGCAATCGAAGAAAAACTTTGACAAGATACCGACGCCTTTGAGCATGATCGCATCTCGCCACTCTCGCCCCCGATTTTGAGGTCGAGCCCTCCGATCCTTTAGATCATGCAGATCATGCAGATCATGCAGACCATTTAGACCATTTAGACCGTTTCTCTGGGGAGCCATCTCAGACGAGCAGACTCTTATTTCCGTCACCGGTTTGTGTTTGCTGCAGTAGCAATTTTGTACTTCCATAGCTCTCACTCACATTGCTAATTACGTTTCTAATTAGAGGTTCAGGCTGATTGGACTATAGGGGTGAAAAATTAGTTCCAAACAACTGAGAGTTTTGCATCTGAAAGCAACATGAAATGAGGGAGACCGGCAGTTTGCCGATTGGCCGAGTCTCCCTCACCATGATTAGGTCAAGCTACTTAGCTTCTTGATCTTGTTGCGTACTGGCTTCTACCGGCTTCGGCGTCGCGTCGGCCGCCTTCACCGGTTTCAAAGGCTGCGGCGCCGCTTTAATGTCGTCAGTTACCGGCGATGTGGCAACCGGTTGAGGCGTCATCTTCGTCGCTTCATCCATTGCATAGGATGCCGTAGCTGAGAATGTTGCCAGAAGAGCCAGTGTGGCTACGCTTAGTGTTTTTGTCATATCGTTGTGTACCTCCCTGCGATATACAATTCGCCGGGCATTGTACGGAAGTGAGCGCGAACGTGTCCAGCAGGGCGTTTTGGGCACGTTTTTAATAATGGAACCAATGGAAAAAGGCTTCGTCAACTATCGCCTTTTTCAAGCGGGGACAAATCGACCTTCATCACTCGAATACAGCAGCACTGGCTGCATTCGGCGACTTTTGGGGAACAGTAGAGTATGGGTTTCGAGAGGTGGAAATGACAGGCGTTCTTCCGAAAAATTCTCTAATTTGGCAATGTTTACTCTGTTAACCTTATTGCCCGTTGCGGGCTCGTGTAACCGCACAGCCAGCCGCTCCGCCGACTTTGCGTTTCATCTCGAGATCGATTATCACTTGTTTGGGAAGAGGGTCGATGTCAGGGAACTGCCAGACAGGTGATCTATTTAGATCGTCGACCGAACGCACCGCCGCTTCCTTGAAACTGACTTCCCGGGTAGCGTCACGCTTCAGGTCTTTAGCAGGTTCGAAGGCAGCCAATTCGCAATCGATATCACAGGACCGGAATACTTTCACTCGCACTGTGGCAACGCCCGCTTGAGTATCCGATTGACGCCATTCCTGAAACACCGCGGTGGCTATCTGCTTGTACCAGTCGTTCCAATTGGCAGTTCGGCGCCAGGTCTGTTTTGGTTTAGGCATGGCCAGCTGGGTTGCTTTGAGCTCGGGTGCGTGCACCATCTGTGATGCTACGGACGACCGCGAGCCTCCCAACAGCAACGGTGTAGCCGATAGGGCATGGGTGGAGAGAGAGACATTAGTATTGAGAAGATTGCCATTGACCCCTTTCAGACTGAGAGCCGGATGGACGTTCAAAATAGTTGCCCGGATTGCTGGGCGCAGAGAGGTTATATTCTTGGTCTCATATCCTGGAGTCCAGGTCATGATTCCGTTCTTCGGAGTCATGGTGTAGTTCCACTTTGTAGGCGGCGGTGGCACCGATGGGACAAACACAGTGCGGCGGAATCGATCGTTCACGTTGCCTTGCATGAACGGTGGGGTTATGGGCTGAGAAAAGACTCTCGCGGGAACCACCGGACGAGGCACAGGAGGAGCCGGCGTTCCTGGGGCATAAGGGGCGGAACCGGAGAACTGTTTGACGTTCAGATCGTGAGGTTTTTGCACCTCCGGAGTAGGAATTGTGAGCCTAACAGAGGGCTCTAGATGCTCTTTATCATTCACCCCGCCCTGGAGAACAGAGGGGTCGGCCGCCCAGACAGTCGTAGCAAAGGCAAGTTGCAGCCAACTGGAAACAACGATCGTTCCAGTTTGGGCGAAAATCATTTGAGGATTAATGGATCGAGTCATACTCAACCGTCATCTAACTATTCAAGTATAACGCTCCACCGTGGACTGCCTGCAGAGATAGAAAGAACGACCATCTAGCGTTTGAGATAGTCCCCCAGGAGATCAATTATGGCTTGTCTTGTTTTAGGGAAGTACTTTTCCAACAATTCATGGTTGTGCGAATTGGGAAATCTGTCGGATGGCGCCCTGCTTATATCGGAGAACATTTCCGCCCACATTTCTTGGGGTCCATTCCAATCGGTCTGTAGATAATACTGGAGATCTTTGCGCACCTCTTCCGGCATCTTCGCAGCAGATTCTTCACGATACGGCGTCAGAAATTTATCGCTGTGCGAGAACAAACCCAAGATCTTATCGACGGCATGTCCAACTTCGTGACGGGTGTCTTCTTCAACGTAATACGGTTCGAAATAGCCTTTTCCGCCTTTGAGCTCAGCCGCTTTCGGCAGAATAATTCGCTTTTCGTCCCACAACGCCAAACCTGCGGCCTCATTACACGGAACTTCACAGTCCTTGATACCGGGAGCCCCTTCCAGAATCGTGCTCGAGGCACCAATGACCCAGTAATTATCCAAGAGGAGTGCTTTGATTTTGGGAGGCAGAGCATCTGCCGCGTTTGTGACTCGTTGGTAGAATGCGTCTGTCGTATTGTAGTTCTCTACTAGTGGCATAGGAGTGCGCACGGAGTTCCACTTTGCGCCCTCGTCCGGCGCCGTAAACTGGATATCCCTAACGTTGCCGATTACATCGCGAACAACCTTCACCTTGTCTCCCAGGTCTTCCTCCAAGGTGTTGGTAACCGTCTTACGATCTTGCCAGCTCAATTGGTACAGCTCGTTTCCAGCTGAATTTAACCGCTCCTGGCTGCCAGTCGTCTCAGCATCGGTGATTTCGCCTTCAACCCTCCAAGCCGCTTGCGTAAGAGGATTGCTCAAATCCGGATCCGGCCGACTGATGAATACCGAATCAAGATCGGCGAGCTTCTTTGTGCGATCGGGCTCAAGATATTTGCCCACCGCTTGCAAAACCACTTGCTGGGTTCGTCGCAGATACCGGGAAGCATCTTTTTCTTCTTGAGAGACAATCTCATTATTGTTGTCTCTAAAAATGAGGTTGAACTCTTGCCCGAAGATCGGTTTGTAACCATCATTTTTGCTTTCAAGGAAATCGACCATGCGCTTGCGGGCATGAGGCTCAGCACTAGCTAAATCAGCGGCAAATGCCGTCTTCAGCAAATCCGAATCAGACGGTTTTTCCAGCGCCTCATTTACAATCAAACCGATTTGATACCTCATCATTCGCTGGGGCAGGGGATTAGGGGTCTGAACGCCGTCTCCCGTCTGCACCAAGTCTGACATCAAAATTCGATGTTCTTGAGAGAGTGCCAAACTAGAGAACGAACGGAGCTGAACCAAGTTGTACGAGTTCTTCAAGTCAGGATCCGCATCGACGAGAGTTTTTCCTAATCCGATGACGTAATGCTGATCGAGCAATAGCTGTCTAACGGGCATCGACAGCTTTTCGTACTGCCGACGCAAGTTCTTATACATGGAGTCGGAGGCGTTATAGTTTTCGATGACCGAGCTGGTAACTCGGACGGCATGTTCGGGCGATCCGCCAAACCACGCTCCAAGACGAGAGAACATCGAAGGCTGGAAAGTCATCGAGCGCGGATTACCCAGAACGTCGCGCTCAACAGTGGTCCCACCAAAAACTGTCGGCAAAACAGTCGACTGCATACTGTCCGCCACAGCCTTGCGATCGGTATACGATAAAGACCAGAGATCATGGCGTAGAGTTTCAATCGCCGCTTTATCGCCTGACTCTGCCAGGTCAGCCTCGCCACGCAAGCGGGCGACAACTGAATTCACTTCAGTCACAGAACACCTAATTTGCTTCCAGAAAGCAATGACAGGATAAGAACAACATCTCTATTAGCTCTCTTTTTATGCCGCCGGTCAACCAAAGTAGTGGGAGCCTTACGAAGAAGAGTTAACGGCGTAAACAGTCCCGAACGCCACAGAATCAGGGAAAGTACAGCTGTCCGGTCGCCCAAAACAGCCCAGAATGAGCCTGTACAGCCGCTTGGCGGTGAAACAGATTGTTTCAGGATGCGGGTTCAGCGGCGATCGAAAGAGCGAGTTCCCCGGTTTTATGTTTGAATGAAACTCAGTGCAATTGAACACGCAGTTCGGTTAATAACGATTGTCGACTGGCTGTGGCGCGCCCCGCGCCACGGCTTGTTATTGTGTCCTTTCATTCGGGAGCTCAAATGAGATCACAGATTTTTTTGCGCGCGTTAGTGGTTGGAATCGTCCCCGGTCTCCTCAACTGTCTTCCCGCTA
>Ga0206838_10257_pt1 | contig 13391 bp, 12 predicted proteins | sample Alteio_BWOrgCont_26_FD_152879 | JGI IMG/M metagenome (GOLD analysis project Ga0206838, IMG submission 152879) | Enriched cells from forest soil in Barre Woods Harvard Forest LTER site, Petersham, Massachusetts, United States -... | ecosystem: Environmental > Terrestrial > Soil > Temperate forest >...
TAAACGAGCTTCCTTTGTTGGGCGGAGAATAAAGTGGATGAGATTAAGAAATTTGAGGTCTTCGACATTGCAGTAATTCGCCGTTGGTAGATTGGTCTTAGTCGTTTGATAGTCGTTCCTCTTACTAGAAAGGCATAACCAATGAAAAAGCACAATCGACACATGACTGGAAAGAGAACATATGCAACCCTATTTGGTGCTCTTCTCTCCATTTGCGTAGCGTCCAGTGCGGCGAAAGCAGATACACCAGGTCAAGAAGAGTTGAAGGCAGGGCTGAGTGCAAATTCGAATGGACGCTATGCCGAGGCAATACAACATTTTTCACAGGCTTTGAACGCAGGACTACCCGCGAAGACTAATTTCGTAGTTCGGCTATTGAGAGTGCAGGCATACACAGCCAGTGCTCAGAATAAAAAGGCGTTGGGTGACTGCCTGCAACTACAAAGGAATCTGACTCAATCTTCTGACAAGCAGCAAGCTGGCGCTGTCCACGCCTGGAAAGGCTACAACGAATTAGAACTGGGGATGTGTCAGCCTGCCGTAAAAGACCTAGAGCAAGCAGTGGCGTTTGACCAGAAGAGCCCGACTGAAGCGCGATCACGCGCCTGGCTTGGCCATGCGTATCAGGCAACTGGAAGATACAAAGATGCTGTCCAGCAATATTCGAAAGCGATCGCTCTGAACAGCAAGGTTGCAGAAGCTTATAAGGGGCGCGCTACCGCTTACAGGCATTTGGGACAAGATCACTTAGCCGAAATCGATGAAAATAAATACCAGTCTGCTCAGAGATATGCGCTGGTAAAGAACTGACATAACCAACAGGACAGTCAAAAGTCTTAACGTTCATCAGAACTTGGAACCTATCAGAATTCGGGCGACTTTTCGTCGGTCGGTGTCCCGAGTCTTCTCATAAGTCGCTCGTACTCCTTGCGCAGATGAGCACTCGGAAGATCTTCAATATTCATACGGACGATCTTGAAGGTCAGATACTGATTTCCTCGTAGTAGTGTGAGGGTAACAGTGGTTCCGGCCCGTCCGTCGATGTAACGCCAGAACTCGGGCTGCATGTCAGTTCTTGCAAATACGTGATGATTAGCCTGCACGATGTGATCGCCAAGACGAAGTCCTGCGGATTCCGCTGGACACCCGGGAAAGAGCTTTGTGACGATGGGAAATCGTGCAAATACAAATTTGGTTGAAATAAATCCGGTAACACCGAAGTCTAACTGACGATAGTCATCACTCGTCAGTTTCCCCTTTCGCAAATGGATTGAGGGTCTGTACCAGTCACGGTCATCGACATGGCCTTGCAACGGTTGTCGTCTCATACCCTCAGCACCGGCTGGCAATACCTGTTGAGTCGCTCCGGAATCCAGCGTGGTCACGCCGCCCTTAAGGGGATTATACAAACGTTCAGACTTTTGCTGCGAACCGGCGCTGCTCGAACCACCGGCGCTGCTCGAACCACCGGCGCTGCTCGAATCATCGTCCGCAGCTCGGCACGGCCCAGACGCCGACAAAACCATCGACAATAAAACAAAGGCGCCCGCTGTAAGTAGCTCTCGTAGCAACCGTACGCTCTCCGGCTTAGAGTCCCTTCTTACTTTCGTACCATTCCTCTATTTCCTACTTCTCTATCTGATATTCTGGCATCTTAAGAACCGGACTTGCAGAAAACGAGACACCCCCAAGCGAGACTTAGACATCATGCTTCCTAGGAGAACCCCAGAATTAGACTCATCCAGAATCTCAGTCTTAGCACTGGCACTTCTGGGAACCAGCTTTATACCGGCATACGCGTTAGACGGTTCAGCCGCTTCCCGGGCAGCTGAAAGCAAAGACGGGCTCGCCACACTAGAAGCCATGAATAGTAAGCTCTTCCCTGTATATGACCACAACATCGAAGTTTGCAAGAAACGCATCCTCGCAACTTGCCCGATTATCATGGCCCCGTCCGAAAGGAGCGGGGGATGTTTTACACTTTATCGCCCCGGGCACGCACCAGTCGACGGTCCACCGGTGCCCAGAACCTACGATATTGTAAAAGACACATCCCATTCCGCACTCGCCACGTACGAAATCCTGGCACCATATATGAATACACCCAATGATTTGGGCTGGCTACAGCCACTGACTGAATATCGAGAGAAAGTCAGAAATTCTTTGCACGTAGTCGATGCGCTAGATGTCACCAGCGAGCAACGTTCCATTATCAAAGAGGTTTTGACTTCAGTCCTTGCATTCCAAGACAACTGTATCGCCAGGAAGTCGTTCTCTGAGATGGAACTGCAGCATGTGGCCCGAAGCCTCGGTCCGGACTTCCTTTCCCTTATAGATATCGGCGCATCCATTCAAGTTACACACTGGCTCAAAGTTCTGGAACAGTGGAAAACCAATTTGGGCAACGATTGGCCGAAAGCATACGGCATCGCAGATGCGCACTTCGTCACTCGCCAGAACAATCTATTCTTTTCCATTCTGGTGCAAGCATTCGGTGAAGACACCATAAACGATAGGCTGATTTTGCTGCAGTCTGACGGCGGCAGCAACACCGCCGACAAAATGATCGACTCGCTGGCGCGAATCGTCAGTGACAGAGAACTGAGCCAATGTTTCTTCAATGATAAATTTATGATGGATAGTGACCTTCTCGGATGCCCAGGTAGAAAAGCAATCACAGCTGAAGCATCCAAGCGCGGCACTAAGGCACTGCTACCACCTCTGGTTCCTTTTAACAGCCACCAATGGCCATGGCGCGTTGATTCCACGTCGGGATCAGGGGCAGCTGACTTTTCCGATTTAAAGTTCTAGGTTCGAAGAGTGCTCTATTTCTTTTGCGCTCTCGCCCACGAATCTTTCAAAGTGACGATGCGGTTGAACACCAAGGCGCCGGGCTTACTGTCTTTGATGTCAGCGATGAAGTAACCCTGACGTTCGAATTGGAAACGATCGCCCGGTTGCGCTTCGCTCAAGCTCCGCTCAAGCTTACAACTGGTCAGAACTTGAAGAGCATTGGGATTGATCGCATTCAAGAATTCGCTGTCCTTACCGGTGGGGGGAGACTCCTCCGAGAGCAGCCGATCGTACAACCGTACTTCCGCATCAACGGCGTGAGGTGCGCTCACCCAGTGAATCGTTCCTTTGATTTTTCGGCCGACAGGATTGTCTCCCGGCTTCACATCTGGATCGTACTTACAGCGAACCTCGGAGACATTGCCGGCAGCGTCTTTGATCACATCGGTGCAAGTGACGCAGTAGGCATACCGTAACCGCACCTCTTTGCCGGGAGCAAGCCGGAAGTAGTCTTTGGGCGGCTCGAGCATAAAGTCGTCTTGTTCGATGTAGATCTCTTTCGAAAACGGCACCTTGCGCGTGCCCTCCTTGGGAACATCGTGCGGCCAATAAGAAGCATCAAGCTCCTCGACTTGCCCATCGGGATAGTTCTCTATCACCACCTTTAGTGGCTTAAGGACAGCGAGAACACGTGGTGCCTTTTGATTGAGGTCGTCGCGGATGCAAAATTCCAGTTGCGCCATATCGACAGTGCTGTTGGCTTTGGCAACGCCTACGCTGGCGCAGAGCGCCCGAATGCTTTCCGGCGTGTAACCTCTGCGTCGCAATCCGGCGATGGTCGGCAAGCGTGGATCGTCCCAACCACGCACGTGCTTGCCTTCGACCAATTCGAGTAGGCGTCGCTTGCTCATGACCGTGTAGTTCAGCCCCAGGCGAGCGAACTCATATTGATGAGGACGGCTCGGGAACTTTGCATAATCCATGAGATTGTCGATCATCCAATCGTACAATTCGCGATTGTTCTCGAACTCCAGAGTACAGATACTGTGGGTAATGCCTTCGATGGCATCGGAAATTGGATGAGCGTAGTCGTACATCGGATAAATGCACCACTTATCTCCAGTCATGTGATGATGCGTATGACGAATGCGGTAGAGCATTGGATCGCGCATCTTCATGTTCGGGTTCGCCATGTCGATCTTGGCTCGCAACACATGCTCGCCGTCTTTGAACTCGCCCTTGCGCATGCGGCGGAACAGATCAAGATTTTCTTCCACAGCGCGATCGCGATAAGGGCTGTTCCGGCCCGGCGTGGTTACGGTGCCGCGATACTCTTTCGTCTCGGCATCGCTCAAACTGCAGACATAGGCTTTCCCAACCGAAATCAGATGCTCTGCGTACTCGTACATTTTCTCGAAATAATCGCTGGCGTGATAGAGACCATCCCACTCGAAACCCAACCAACGAATATCTTCCTGAATGCCATCTTCGAAAAGAGTATCTTCCTTAACCGGATCGGTATCGTCGAAACGCAGGTGGCATCGCGTTCCGCTCCCAGGAAGCTTGTCGCGATACTCGTACGCCAGACCGAAGTTCAAGCAGATGGATTTGGCGTGCCCAATGTGCAAGAACCCGTTGGGCTCTGGCGGAAAGCGCGTAATCACTTTCGTGTGTCGTTTTGCTTCCAGGTCATCGTTGATAATGTCCCTGATGAAATCACCGGGTTTCGCCGGCGCAGGAGCAGTGGAGTTCACTGGGTCACGTCCTTTTAACACTTGGCTTCGTCTTAAAGAGGCTATTTTACTCTATATGAAGCCCGTCCTGCCAACGGTTTCGGAAAGTTGAAACAAACTCAACCGAATTCGGTTGAGTTTAAGAACTGGTACCCTATTAAGCCGTCGGTCCTTCAAACCTCAGGAAACTTCAGAATGAAAGCCACTTGCAATCGGGTCTGGAACCCAGTGACCGGTGTCAGCCTTCTCATTGCCGGTGCCCTTACGTTTACGCAACCGGCTCCGGCGGCGCCGCCTGTTGGCGATAAGCCGCCCGTGGGAAAACCGGCACCGGACTTCACCTTGCCGGATCTAGATGGCAAAGAGATTACACTGAGCAAATACAAATCAAAATTCGTAGTTCTGGAGTGGTTTTCAGACGAGTGCCCCTTCGTACAGAAGCATTACAACAGCAACAACATGCAATCGCTTCAAAGCGAATCGCGCAAAAAAGGCGTGGTTTGGCTGTCAATCTGTTCCTCCGGGCCGGGCAAAGGGGGGTTCCACAGTAATGGCGAACACAAAGAAACGCTGAAGAGATGGCATGGACACATGACAAACTTCCTAGTCGATGCTGACGGCAAGGTGGGACGAATTTACGGCGCCAAAAACACGCCCACCATGTACATCATCGATAATGAGGGCACTTTGGTCTATGAAGGTGCGATCGATGATAAGCCTGACACCGATCTCGACAGCGTGAAAAGCGCGAAGAATTACGTACGCGTCGCCCTCGCTGAAACAATGGCCGGCAAGCCGGTAACAACGAGCGTCACGAAAGCGTACGGCTGACACGTTCATTACGGCGACTAGGTTAGTCGTTTCAACGAGATTTAGAAACCACAAATAAGGCACCTTGAGCGCTGTCCGTTATCCGCCAGCTCGGATCCGATCCTCGGTTATGAGGACTTTGGATCCGGCTTGTGGATTTGGTTTCCTCGGACCCGCTGTCCAATCTTCTATGGCTTGTGGATTCGTTCCCTCGGCCCCGCCGTCCGATCTTCTATGGCTTGTGGATTCGTTCCCTCCGGCTTCGCCGTCCACTCCATCATGCTAGGGGGAAGCGCTTGAACGCAAAGCCGCCTGAAACCCACTTAGCTGCGAAACTTGGTCGCTCAAAATCTGGCGTGGATTCCGATGTTCTCGCCACAGGCGTCGCTCGCGAACTTCCTCGTCAATGCGCCTTTGAAGAGTAATTATGCCGGCAAGAGCTTGTCCACAACCGTAGCTGGTAGCAGTTCCACCCAGCCACTGCAAACGCGATTCGGTCGGCATTGTAAAAGCTCGATTGCCGATGACATTGCCTATGCCGTTCGTCACTTTGGTATCGCCACCCGCGTTTGCGGCTAAGAGTGATTCAGCATAACTTGACTTAGCGAGCCGGGAATCAGCGGCGTACATCTCCTGGCGCTCGGACAGCACCTTAAATTCGAGGTTACCGAAGCGCTGCACAAGCGCGGACTGAGCGTCCATCTTACCTTCACGCGAGTCGATGAGGGAACCAAGAGCAGCGCAGTCCGACTGCAGTCGAGTCAGATCAAGGTTGTTCCGATCCCCAAGGTTGTTCTGATCCCCAACCTTGTTCCGATCCCCAAGGTTGTTCTGATCCCCAACCTTATTCTGATCCCCAACCTTGTTCTGATCCCCAACCTTATTCTGATCTCCGGCGTTGTTACGACCCCATAAGACATTCAATTCTCTGTGTGTTTCTTTGCGACGGCGCGAACGCCCTGCTAATCGAGAAAGATTAGGCGCCGATGCCATAATGGTACCGCCGATAATATCACCAATACCTGAGGTGGAAACGATGCGATAGCGATTGGCAATGGTTCCCCGTCCGGTGAGAGTGCCATAGATGCCAATCATCGTACACACGCCAGATTCCAAGTTGGCGATTAAAGTGAGTAACTGGTTGGTCGCTCTTTTGAACTTCAATCCGGTGGCGATACCATAAAGGAACGCGAATTCACGGCATTGAGCGTTGCGCACATCAGACAGAATATTTTCCATAAGGACGGCTCTTTGCCCTTGTGTTGAATCGAAACCAGAACTGCTGGTGCGCAAACTTGCGATCCGATCGTCAACCTCGCACGTGATCTGATTGAACCTGCGCCTAACATGCTGCAAATCACGCTGAGCACGCCGGTTTTTCACATGGTCGTATGCATCCACGCCGAACTCGAGAGAACATTCGCCTGTGCTGATGAAGTTCGCGATCGCGCGTTGCAAAGACGCGGCTGCGACTACATTTCTGGGGACATTGTCAGGAGACTCCTGATAGTTCAATGAGGTACAGCCGTTGAGTACCGCTCCCGAGCTGGTGAGCGTGTTATTGGTGATTTGAGCGAGTTGCCACCGCCGCATGTACCAGAGATTTGGCAGCGAACTCAGCTTCAGCTCGGCAGTGATTTTTGCCAACTCGAGCTCCTTGTCCATTATTTCTTTGACGTCAGAGGGAGCGGCTTCCTCCTCGGCGGCGGTGCAGGGAAATACATTGCCGGCGAATAGGAGAAACAAACAGCATAGGGTGCCGACAATCGAGCGATTCACGAAGTCTCTTTTTTTGCTGCAGCACAACACGAGGATGATGAAATTTTAGCCGATGCCAGCGGCAACATCAACGTTCTAATCACGACGCGCATACCTGTCATAATGAGCTTCGGTTGCTATAGAGTTCTGCCGCGATCGCCAGACTTGAGGTGTCTGCAGACATGGGAAATAGCGCTTGCGAAGTGAGTTTCGAACTCAGCAACGGGGCAACGATACGCGCTCGTCATTTAGATCGCGGCGGGGAAACCATCGTTTTCTTACCCGGACTGGGTTGTTCTATGAAATACTACGATTGCATCTGGAACGACAGATCGCTGAAAGAAGTCTCTCTTTTGGCAGTAGATCACCTCGGTTTTGGAATTTCTGACAAACCAGAGTACTTCGATTACAAACTCGAGCATCACGCGGAGAACCTGATTCGTCTCTTGCTCCGACTCGGAATCGAGCATTATCACCTCGTCGGACACAGCATGGGAGGAGCCATCGCAGTATTGCTCCTCGAAGAGAGCGAAGTCGATTCATTCGTCAACGTCGAAGGCAACTTAACCGAACTCGACGGTGCGCTCGTAAGCCGAAAAACAGCTGCTGTTCCTGAACAAACTTTCGTCGACCATGACTTCGACGAGCTAAAAAGAGAGTTTCCCGATTTTCCAGACGGCTACTTCTCTCTAAGCAAGGCCAGCCCCCGTGGGTTCTATAGAAGCGCGTGCTCGCTAGTCGAGTGGTCCGCCAGCGAGAAATTGCTAGCGAGATACAAAGCATTTACCGGCCCGAAATGCTACATGTTCGGCGACAAAAACTTTGATGCTCCGTCGCTACCGTTTCTGCACGGTATCGATACCATATCTGTATCTGGCAGCGGTCACTTCCCTATGGTCGATAATCCGAATGAGTTCTGCCAACTTGTCAGCCAGTTTCTCGAGAGGGAAACAATCCACACCGGCCCTTAAAGTGTCGGTAAATGCAGAATGCAGCCCAACCGTCGAATTTGCCGTCGCACCGAACCCGTAGTTTTAGAAAGTCAACCGAATTCGGTTAAGCGATCACAAGAGCTACTCAACCGAATTCGGTTGACTTTTCAAAGGGACTTTATCCAACCGTCGAGACCATGGACAGTTAACGATTTCGGCTATTAGCGACCGAGCAGTTACGCTACTCAGCAGTCGCAAGTTGTGAGAACTGACCCGCAAGTTATGTATAGCATGGTTTCCTGGAGGTCGATTTAGGCAGCTCGATGATCGGGTCGGTCAGTGAACAGATTTCGCAACATCGCGTTTTCCTTTTCATTATCAACGGAATCGCCCTCTATCCTCTCGTCTAAAGTTGCGTTTTCCATCTCAGTCACTGGTTCAGCCACCGGTAACTTTGAATCAATCAGCCCCCAATCATCAATCCGCAATAGCTCAGGTTCTCCGAAGGAACGATAAGTTACGGCTGGCGCTTCGAGCACGTCCGATGAAGAATCATTCAAGTCACCAGTCAGCGCTTCGCGGCGTGCAATCTTTTCTTCCTCCGCAGCCTTGTACCCTTTTAGTATCTGTGCATGGAGCTGGCAAGACATCAATGCCTTATATCCATTTACTGGCGGAGCGGATGGGCGCGATGCATCCAACGACTTTCCCTGGAAATCCCTATCTGTAACGACAAGATGCACCAAGCTGTCATGAATATTCGCACCATACCTACCAAGCTTCCACGACGAAATTTGCTCGCTTCTAGTGCGACGCCTGTCTGCAAACGAACGAGCTTCCCTCAGACTGTTGTCGTGGCGAGCGTAACTAATTTGAGATGGATCAAACTCCAATTGGTTTGGTTCCGGCTTAATCTCACGACTCTGCGTTTGGTCTTCTTGTTCGCACTGTAACTCTTGGTGATCTACCACCGGTGATTTGTTTTCGTTTCCTCCGCGAAACCTTGTTCTCGCTCTTTTGAGCGCCTGGCTAGTTTGAGACAAAAGACTAGTAACCGACTGCAACAACATAGGCAACCCCTCCCCCAACCCCTAGGGTGAAAGCTCGTTCGTTTGGATATAGTCACTCAGACTCGGAAATTTGTTCCCGGCAAAAACCGGAACTCGCTCACCTGGAACCATAATAAGCGATCGAGCGCACCGCAATAGAATATCGAATATGGGGAAACCATATCGTCAAAACCATACAAAGTCAGGAACAAATCGCTATACCAGCTATCCAAGCCCACTTGTTGCTATAGCCAATTGCTCTTGGGATACAGTTGATGAGTCACACATTACTGGATATCCTATAATGGTGCCCTCACTAGGCGAAAGGATAATTGATGAACTTACCAACTCGGTCGAAAAATCGACTCACAAAATTGTTGGCAGCCACCATTCTAGTTCTCCAAACAGCGCTACCACACAGCGCCTCCGCTGCACCAGCGGCGCCAAAAGATGACGAAGGCACTACCTTTGGATTCAGGTTATTCGACAAGGCTTGCGAAAAGCAGTCCGCGAAAGACAATGTTCTCGTTTCACCAACCAGTGCGTATTTTGCCTTGTGCATGGCGGCAAACGGAGCTGACCAACAAACATTAGCGCAAATGCTGAGAGTGCTCGGAGTGCACTCAGCAGTTTCGGCAATGAATACGAGCAATCAGACTGCAATGTCGGCGCTCAAAAGCACGAAAGGAGTGACACTCGAAACGGCCGATGCTCTTTTCACAGATCATGATCGCATGCCGCTCCAGACCGCCTTTGTCGAAACTTGTAAGCAATACTACGACGCAGAGGTCAAAAGCGTTCACTTTAGCTCGCCCCAGGCAATTGAGCAGATAAATAAATGGTCGAGTGAACACACTCATGGCAAAATACCTACGATTTTGGGCGAGGGCGACGTTAATAGTGGCACGTTCATGGTGTTGCTGAATTCCGTTTACTTCAAGGGATTTTGGCAAAAGAAATTCGATCCAACCCTTACCACGCCGGGTCAGTTTACTCTCCCAGACGGAAGCACGAAGCGAGTTAGCATGATGTCTCGCGATGAGCGCATGGCATATTACGATGGACGCGGATTTTCTGCCGTTGAGTTACCTTATGGACAAGGCACCGTCAGCATGTTCATACTTCTGCCAGCTAAGGGAACGTCGCTTGCGCGTTTACGTGAGCAGCTTTCCCCAAGAAACTGGGATTCATGGATAACCTCGTTCCAGGACCAACACGTCGACCTACGTTTGCCGAAGTTCAAAATTGAGTTTAAGCGAACATTGAATGACGATCTGAAAGCCCTGGGAATGCTGGAGGCATTCGATGCAGACAAAGCTGATTTCTCCAAGATGCTGGAATCAAACCACCGAGGATGCCTTCAAGAAGTAATTCAAAAAACATATATGGACGTCAACGAAGAGGGGACAGAAGCAGCAGCGGTAACTTCAGTCGGTTTCGCCGCAGCGATGGCACCCATCAAGCCAAAGAGTTTCATCGTCGATCATCCGTTCATCCTCGTGTTGCGTGATAACGTTTCGAAGCAGATTCTGTTTTTGGGAAGCATCGTCAATCCGTAGGCTAGCTGACTGAACCGACCAACAGCGACAACACATAACGCCAACAGCAGCGACAACAACACCCTCAACAGCAGCGACAACAATAAGCGACGGCGAATCGAATATGCGAGCATCAGACAGATTTATGGCAATTCCTGCTGTGTACCTCGTCATCATCCGTAATGAAGAGATTCTTCTGTCGCGAAGAGCGAACACAGGTTATGAAGATGGGAAGTATGGATTAGTGTCGGGCCATGTTGAAGCGGGAGAATCACTTCGTCAAGCAATAGTGCGGGAGGCGAAGGAAGAGATAGGGTTAGACATTCCTATTGAAGCTGTGGATCTCGCAATGACGGTAAGTCGATTCGCACCAAAGTCCACACCGCCGGAACGCCTGGACTTCTTCATGCGGGTGGCTCACTGGACAGGCGAGCCGATAAATGTCGAACCACATAAATGTTCTGAGCTGCGATGGTTCCACTTGAATGATCTTCCGGACACGACCATCGAATACATCAAACATGCACTGCAACAGATTACACTCGGTTGTCATTTTTGCGAGGTCGGATGGCAATATTCGGCGCTGACAACTTGATCATGCAGTCTTGCGACAGCGTTTCACTTTAGAAAGTCAACCGAATTCGGTTGAGAACTCTCAGCCAAACTCGACTGACAACCTTACAGGGTCTCGGACATCCATTCGTCGGCACGCCCAGAGCCCTCCGGTAACGCCCTGCTTTCCAAGAGAAGTCACAGAAAGTCAACCGAATTCGGTTGACTTTCAAGATCTAGCACGTCTCTCGGAACTTTAACTTGAACGTTTAATGTACTTAGATGAACTATTCCAGCATCTTCGTGACCGAAGCAGCGATACGGGTATCAATAAAGCATGATCACAAATAGGAGAGTTTATATGCGGACCCTTTTATTGGCAGCATCACTTGCTCTATTGGGGGCTCCTTGCTTCGCTCAAGCCGGTACGACAGACGGGACCGGTCCGCGCGAAGTTGGAACAACAACCATGCCCGCCGGGCAGTATTACATTACCGAACAGACCACACAAAAATCGTACTCACTCACAGTGACAGACAAAGGCAACATGATCTTGGGACCAGCCCCTGATGGAATCGAAGTTAAAACAGCTGCAACGACCAACACAACCACATCGACAACGACCACTGTTGGAAACAGCGAGAGCGCGATGAAAGGACTCATGAAGCAGGGCATGGAAAAGGGCATGTCCGAGATGGTCAAACAAGCCGGAGAGAAAGAACTAGGCAACTTCATGAAGTAGTCTCTTTGATTGTGAAACAAAGCCAAAATGGAATCTCTATCCTTGCCCAAGCAATCGCCAATAAAAAGGTGATCCTCTTTGCTGGCAGCGGCATTTCTACTGGCTTGGGCTTGCCGAATGCGAAGGAACTTCTGGAAGGTCTCGCCATCAAGCTCGGCATCGACACCACAGAGTTCATAACGATGGGTGAGTTCCGCGAACTTGCCGAATACTACCTCCTCGAGAAAGGAACGCTCAGCGGCTTGCGCGATCTGCTGGACGGCGAGTGGCATCGCGAGGATATCGACATATCAAAATCGCGCGTCCACGAGCTGATAGTTCAACTCGACTTTCCCATTATCTACACCACAAATTACGACCGCTGGTTGGAGCGCGCCTTTGCCTGCCACAATACTCTGTACACGAAAATCGTGAGCGTCAGAGATCTGACTAACATCAAGCCGCTAGCCACTCAGATTATCAAATTTCACGGAGACTTCGACGCTCCAGACTCACTGGTGTTTGCAGAAAGCGCTTATCTACAACGCCTCGAATTGGAGAGCCCCCTCGATATCAAACTGCGCGCTGATATATTGGGAAAGTCAATTTTGTTCATCGGTTCCAGTTTTACCGACATAAACCTTCGTTTTCTTCTGTACAAACTGACAAAAGTCTGGAACTCGCAAGAGTATGCGCAAGATCGCCCACGTTCCTATTTTTTCATGGCGAAACCAAATGCAGTGCAAGAGCGAATCCTCGCTTCGCGCGGAATAGTGAGCATCGAAGCATCCGGGCAAGATTCGACCCAGAGCCTCGAGGAGTTCTTGCGTGAGCTGCTGGAAGAAGTTTTAGAACATCGGCGAAGCGCGAGTTAGCGAGTGCATACGCATAGAGATGCAATCAGCCCGACGTAAAGTCGGCGCCGTGATTATTGTAGCCGCCCTCATCTTTGAGAATCTTTGGTTCTCTCCGCGCCACCTTTTCCATCCGCTAGCTGTATTAGTCCGTTGGCTACTGTGCTCGCGCTTCCAGATCTTGCCATCGCTCGTACAACATCTCGACCTTATGGCGCGCTTCATCTTTCTTGTTCATGATGTCTTGCAGCTTTGTGTAGTTACTGGCATTTCGCGGATCATCCAGTTCCTTTTGAAATCCTGCCACCACTGCCTCTGCCTCCTCAATCTTCTGAGACATATTTGCCAACTCTCGTTTTTCCGAAGTCGACAATCCTGAACGAGCTCTCGCTCCTCGCCCCGACTTCGTGTCGCGGGGTGAAACGCTATCTTCTCCGGAACCTTCTCTGTCACTTAGTGCTCGCCTTCCGCCTGTCTCGCGCCTAGGGTTATCGTCTGCCATGAAGACATCGGAGAACTCCTGAAACTGCTCATAGTCAGCAAAAAATGCTGTGTTGCCTTTTCCGTCCAGAGCAAGAACCTGATCTGAAACAGTATCCAGCATCATACGATCATGGGTGACCAAAACAACTGCTCCGGGAAAGTCGACCA
>Ga0206838_10259_pt1 | contig 13341 bp, 15 predicted proteins | sample Alteio_BWOrgCont_26_FD_152879 | JGI IMG/M metagenome (GOLD analysis project Ga0206838, IMG submission 152879) | Enriched cells from forest soil in Barre Woods Harvard Forest LTER site, Petersham, Massachusetts, United States -... | ecosystem: Environmental > Terrestrial > Soil > Temperate forest >...
AAATACATTTTCACCGGCTGGGTGCGGGTTTCCAGACCGGGCACCTTGGAATTCATCAGCAGCGTGGTGCCTTCATCGGGCTGGATTTGGATGACCAGGGTGTTTGCGGCCACATTGAATCGTTCGTGGTCGGCGAATAAAATGCCGGCCGGGCGTTTAAACTGGATGGCGATTTCAGAGACCCGCCGCGCCAGCCGCTTGCCGGAGCGCAGATAAAACGGCACATCCTGCCACCGCCAGTTTTCAATCGACAGTCGGACTGCCGCATAGGTTTCGGTAATCGAGCTGCCCGGAATGTCGGGCTCTTGCATGTAGCCGGGTACCTTTTGGCCTTGGATGAGGCCTTCGGCATATTGCGCACGGACCACATCACCGCCTTCCGCTTTCAAAACCACGGGCTGGATGGCCTTTAGCACTTTTACTTTTTCGTCGCGGATATCTTCCGCACTGAGCGAAACCGGCGGCTCCATCGCCACAAGCGACAACAGCTGCATCGTATGGTTTTGAATCATGTCGCGCAACGCGCCCGCCTGATCGTAATAACCCGCGCGTTCGCCGACGCCCAAATCTTCCGCAACGGTTATTTGCACGCACTCCACATAGCGCCGGTTCCAAATTGGTTCAAAAATCGTGTTGGCAAAACGCAGCACCAACAAATCCTGCACGGTCTCTTTGCCCAGGTAGTGGTCAATGCGGTAAACTTGGGACTCTTCGAACTGCTGGCGGATGATGCGGTTCAAATCCTGGGCACTGGCCAGATCGCGACCAAAGGGCTTTTCGATAATCATTTTCGAGGCTAGCGGCGTGTCCGCATGGCGCCGGGCCAGTCCACTGGCTCCAAGATTTTCCAGTACCGGCTTGAACACGCTGGGCGGCGTCGAGATATAAAACACGCACTGCAAGTCGCGTCCGAGTTTTTTCTCAATGGCGTCGATTTTCTCGCCCAACGCGTGAAAGGACTTCACGTCATCATAATTGCCCGCGAGGTAAGAAGTATTGGCCTGCACGCGCGACCAGACATCCTCCACCAAGGGACGCCGGGAGAACTGCTGAATGTCCTTGGCGGTTTCAGCGCGAAAGGCATCGTCGGGAATGGGTTTGCGGCCAAAGCCGATGAGGTAGAAGTCGGGGGAAAGCAGGTTGTCCACCGCCAGGTTGAAGATTGCCGGTACCAGCTTGCGCGCGCATAAATCGCCCGATGCGCCAAAAATGACCAGGATGGTCGGCGGTGCACCGCGGTGTTTGCTCAATCCTTGGAGAAAGGGATGGCGGGGAGATTCGGCCATGGGAGGAGTTTTTGCTTAAGGCCGGCGACCGGGGTCGCGGGCGGATTGGGAGTTGTTCGGTAAAAGTGGAACCCCGGAGTGAAGCAGCACTTCCGGTGGTGCGCTATCAGAGACTCTCACCTCTACAATGTCGAAACGAAAATGCATGGTGGGCGAGGGCAGACCCTTCAGGTAAGCCCGCACCGCGCGGGCCAGCGCGCGTTTTTTCCGTCCTGTCACCGAATGGTAACCTGGCACCAGCGCCTGTGCCGTTCGGGTGCGCACTTCGCCGAATACCAGCACCGCCCCATCCCAGGCCACGAGGTCCAGTTCATCCCGCCCATGACGCCAGTTCCTGGCCAGAATTTTCCAGCCTCGATTTTGCACAAATTGCGCTGCTGCTTCTTCACCAAGGCGGCCACGCGCGTCTGTCGCGGTGCCAGTTGGGGTACGTATTCCCCAAAACCAGCGCCATCGTTTGGCCATGGTTTCAAACCACCTCCACATCCGTGCATCCATGTCGCCAGCTTGAGGGACATTCGCGGCCCAGGCAATCTTTGGCCTGCAGTTGTCAATACCTCTACTTCAGGAAGTTCAAAAAGCCCCACATATCAATATGAAACTCCCGTAATCCCAGCCAAAGAAGAATCACAAAAGCCGGTATACTGGCAAATTTTACCAGACGGATCTTGCGCGGCAACCCTTTGAAGTGCCGGTCTTTGAGCGCCTTGCGCGGGTTGCGCCGCATTCGAAAGGTCTGCCATGAGCCCACCAGCGTATGGGTGGGCGTGATCATGATATAGACGCAAATGAAGAGGGGTACTCCGATACCCGCTGTGATAAGCAGGCAGCGCAATAGATCAGTAAGTATTCCAGTCATTCCAATGGGGCGTTAAATGGATGATATGTGAGACAATCGAGCTTAATATTCTGTTAACGGAATGGCCAATGTTTTTTGTAACGGTACTTAAAATAGACAACAACGCCATCTGGCCAGGGAGTGTTTCACCCCGGCAACCTAATGGCTAAACCTGAAGTTACAGACCTGGAGGTAGGGGCGCAGGGGCTGGTTTCCCGCCCGATTGTTCTGTTGCCAGCAGTTTTGCTTTGAGCGCTTCTATCGCATCACGGGTTAGCGCCGCCCCTTCAAATTGTTCAGTCCGTACGGCTTTGCTTAACTCTGTTTTTAGCCAGGTCAGCCGGTGCCGCATAATGGCCGAATCCGACCCCCGCAGGGGTATTTTACCATGATGAGAAACATCCCGGTGCATGCGATTTAACAGCGGGGTCAACAGGCCTGCAAATGTGGTGTAACATGTGGGGCAGCCGAAACGTCCTTGGCGCTCAAAATCACGCTGGCTGCAATCGCAGACCGGGCAACGGAGCGTGGGTTCCCCCTGCCGGCCAGTCGCAGATTCACCGTCAATCAAGGCGTAGGCATGCAGATCAGCCACGCCTTCGGCAATAGCGTGCGGTTCACACCATGCTTCTTTGAGGATTTTACCACCGGAGACAAAATTCACAAAAACCTTGGCGGGTTTGCCGCAGGCGGCACACTTCTTGGGTGTCGGATGACTCATAGGGGTATTATCGTCAAATTTACCCTGGCTGGCAACTGAGTTTTCTTGACGGCAAAGGAAAAAACACGATGATTTTCACTTTGCCCGACATGGATATCATATTTTCAGGGACAGGTTTGCTTCTGCTTGACGCGCTGTTGGCGTTGTTGTTGTTCGTTTCCATTCATGGCCAGTACAGGGTGCTTTTTTCCCCGTTTGGCCGCATTAGCCGCATGACTTTTTGGGATGGCATTACGGCGTGGTTTTTACTCAACATCCTCGCCATTATTATGGGCATAGCCCATTCCGCCTTTCCGCTGGATGACCGGATGGCCCTAGGTTTTGACGACTTCGATCACGTTTTGTATCACCGCGTCGTGATGGTCTTTACGCTAATATATTTGCTCTGCTCCCTGTGGATTTTCACCGTTCTCTGTGCCAAACGCTGGCACGATCTCAATTTATCCGGCTGGCTTTCTTTGATTAATGCCGTGCCAATCTTTACGTTCGGCGCTGCTTGGTGGGTGTTTATTGACTCGGTCAGCCGGACCATGAACCGCCATCTCGCGCTGGACTCAAAATACAGTCCCTTTGATCTTTGGAGGGAAATGTTCCCATACGGCCTGCCCAGCCTCGCCACGTGGTCGTGGACTTCTCTTTTATCCTGTTTTCTGATCATCGCTATCGGGGCTTATCTGGGCTTTGCCCAGGGCGATACCGGCGGGAATACCTACGGAAAAACCTCGGTTTAACGGGAACGCGTTGGTTTATGATAGCGTGCGCAAGTAGGCCACCAGCTTGGCACTGTCTGCATCGCTGAGTTTTTTGGCAAAAGAAGGCATTTCGCCTTTGATTCCTTTTTTGATGACATTGACGATGTGCCGGTCGCTCATTTGCAAGTCGTGCAAATCCGGCCCCTCATCGCCATGGGCATCTGCGCCATGGCAATGCGCGCAACTGTTTAAGAACAGCTTCCCGCCATCGGCGATGACTTCCGGCGCCGGCTTCCATAATTGCCAGGATTCATCCGCCGGTTGCTCGTGCGATGTCGCCCGTGCCTGATTTCGCAATACTTGGGCAAACACCAACATGCCGGATAGGGAGGCGGCACTGACGCACACAGCTACGCCCAAAGCTTTTATTTCGCGATTCATGATTACGAAGCGTTAATTAATTGGCCAGGAGCATTTCCCCACCCCAATAACCCGCGCCAGCCACCAGGACCGCTGCGGTAAAAGCCACGGCCAGATAATAGCTGAAAGCGCGGCGAGAGGTGGAGGTGGCCCCGACAATGGCCCGCCAGGTTGCCAGCCCCACGAGCAAGGCAAAAGCCGGCCAGACGAACAGGTGATGAAAAAGGACCAGGTCGTGGTCCAGGGTCTCGCCTTTCGTCAAGAGCAGCCCGGAGGCCACGGCGGGAAACGTTCCTAGGCCCGCGAGCAACATGGTCCAGTAGCCAACGATGTTCAACTGCGGCCCGGTTGGGCGGCGTGCCAGCGCAAAGCCTGCCAGGTCAAAGAGCCACGAGCACCCCGCCAGCGCCAATGGCAGGTGCGTGCTCGCGCCATGAATTTTTGCCCAAAATGTGCTGTCCATGTTTAAGGCTCTCTTTTATCCGGCGTTATCGGCGAGGGTCGAGTCCACCACCGCCAGAGTGTGGTCGTGCTCGATATATTTAACACTCGTGAGCCCGAGGTAAGAGCGCAGTTTCGGCGCATCGACCAGCATCGGTCCGGGCTTGGGTGCCATACCCGGCTCCGGTTGCGGGAAGGCCGTCGAGCGCGCGGTATGGAACATCATGTTGCCCTCAACCTTTTGCAGCGCCTGATGGATGTGGCCGTTTAATACCGTAACCGAGCCAAAGCGTTTGAGCAGGGCCAGCGCCTTCGCACCGTCGTCCGTGCCCCAGCCCCATTTTGGATAAACCATCCACAGCGGGATATGCGCGAAGACGACAATGGGCGTTTCCTGGGACAAACTCGCGAGATCCTTTTCCAGCCACGCTAGTTGCTCTGCCCCCAGTACGCCCAGCCCGCCTTGAGCCAAATTCATCACATTAACCAGTCCGATGAAATGCACGCCCTTTTGATCGAAGCTATACCAGCCGGCCCCCATCGTGCCTTTGCCGAAGCGTTTGAGGTATTCCACTCCATTGTCGCTGCCCACGTCGTGTTCACCGGGCACGTAGAATACCTGCTTCGTTTTGCATTCCTTGGTCATTTGGTCGAGCATGTCAAATTGCTCGGGATCGGACAGATGGGTGAGGTCGCCCGTATGCAATAGAAATTCCGGCGTGGTCGGCAATGCGTTGATGCGATTGACGGTTTCGCGGAAGGTTGCCGCCACGTCGGGATTGGCCGGCATTTTAAAGCCGATGTGACTGTCGCTGATTTGGACGAAATTCAACAAGCCGGTGCTTGCAACGGGCATGGCCGGCGCGGCGGACGCACCTGCCCCCATCGCGTCGGTCGCACCCAGCGCGCGCGAACTCAGCGTGCCGCTGCCCACGACCCAGACCAGGCCGGTGCCGGCCCAGGCCATGCATTTTAGGAAACCGCGGCGGTCTATGCCGTCATGGTTGTGGTTGTCGAGGATGAAGTCGGCGGAGCCGGCGTGATGATGGTGGTCGTGGTGCATAAGGTAAGAGGAGGGATTACCCTTGAATACGTATAGCTGGTGGATTTTATTCCAAATCAGCCCTAAAATAATTTTTCTTTTTTCAGGGAATAAAACCACCGGCCTCAGCGTATAATACCTTATGGACGAGTCCGCGCCCGAATCGGTTTTTGCGTCTGTTGCTTTCGCACAGGCTCTGCTGCCGCATCGGGATGCCGCCTACAACCTCGCCCGCTGGCTCATGCGCCACGACCACGATGCCGAAGATTGTGTGCAAGATGCCTACTTGCGCGCCTACGCCGCCTTTGGCCGCTTTCGCGGTGGGGATGGACGACCATGGCTGCTCGCGATTGTGCGCAACGTCTGCTATACGCGTCTGCGTCAAAGCCGCCGCCAGGAGCCGCTCGCCTCAATCGACGAAATTGAGCATAGCCAGCCCCTCGAAAACCCCTCTGGCGAAGTGCCTTGGGCGCGCGCCGTTGCCCGCGAACTGCTCCCCGCCGCAATGGAAAGACTGCCTACGGAAGCGCGTGAAATCCTCGTTCTGCATGAGATCGAAGGCTGTCCCTATAAGGAACTCGCGTCGATCTTGGACCTGCCGATAGGCACTGTCATGTCACGTCTGGCCCGGGCCCGGATCCGTCTGCAATACGAACTGCAACAGCTTTTACGGAAGGATTTATCCCATGGAATGTAACCCCGATTATATCCTTCTACAGGCGTATGCTGATGGCGAACTCGATGCGATGCGCTCTGTCGAAGTTGAAACGCATTTGGCTGGCTGTCCAGCCTGTCGGCAGGCACTTGAAAATCTTTGCGCCTGCCGCACCGCATTGCGTGAAGGTTTGCCCCGCTACGCCGCGCCGGCCCATTTGGCGGAAAAAATTCGCACCGCGATGCCCGCTGCGGCTCCGGTGCGTCACGCTCGTGTGGTGAATTATTGGCCATGGGCAGGCTGGGTCTCGGCGTTGGCGGCAACATTGGTGGTGGGTTTTTTCATCGGCCTCCAACGCGGGCAATCCGGCCGCTTGTTCGATGAAGCTGTGGCCAGCCATACCCGTTCGCTCATGCAGTCACATTTGATGGATGTCGTCTCCACCGACCAGCATACCGTCAAGCCGTGGTTCGAGGGCAAAATTAATTTTGCCCCGCCCGTGGTGGATTTATCCTCCGCCGGATTCCCGCTCGTCGGTGGCCGCTTGGATGAACTAAATCATCAGACTGTGGCTGCGCTCGTCTATGGGCGAAACAAGCATTTTATCAATTTGTTCGTCTGGCCGTCGACGTCCGGTGCGCTATCCGTCGGCTCAGCTGAATCAGCCGGTTACCAGCTTAATTCATGGACACATGGCGATCTGGATTTTATTGCGGTGTCGGAAATTCCCCCCGCCGATCTGGCTGACTTTGTCCATGCCTACCGGGCCGAAACGGAGTGACCCGAATTATTTCGCCGCCATTTTTTTCAAATATTTGGCCACTTCCGCCAATGGCCGGGTGTTGAAAACCTGCTCCTTCGTCAGCCAGCCTTTGCGTGCAATGAGCACTCCGCCGCGCACATATTGCAATCCATCCGTGCTATGCGCATCGGGATTAATGACGCAGAGCACTCCGCGCTCGGCCGCCTGGCGCCAATACCGCCAGTCGAGATCCAGTCGTTGCGGCTGTGCATTCAACTCAATCATCTTTCCATTGGCCGCTGCGGCATCGATTAGTTTCGGGATATTAACCGCATAACCCTCGCGCTGTAGCAGCAGCCGCCCGGTCGCATGGCCCAGCATCGTCACGCGCGGATGTTCCAGCGCCCGCACCATGCGCTTGGTCATCGCCGCCTCGTCGTCGCCCTGTCCGTAACGGTTGTGCACCGACGCTGCGACGTAATCCAGTTTCGCCAGCAAGCCGTCATCATAATCCAATTCGCCATCCTTTAAGATATCGCACTCCGTTCCGATAAAAACATGCACGCGAAATTTCCTGGATTTATTCAGGGCGTGAATTTTTTCGATTTGCTCGAGCAATTCTTCTTCGCTCAACCCATGGGCTTGGAACGACGATTTGGAGTGGTCGGCGATGCCCAGGTATTCCCAGCCGAGTTTTTCTGCTGCTGCTGCCATTTCTTCCAGCGAGGCATGGCCGTCGCTCGCTGTGGTATGGTTGTGGAAGGCGCCCCGCAAATCGCCGGCCTCAATCAAGCGGGGCAGGGGGCTGGCCTCCGCGCGCTCGAGTTCATCCAGCCCTTCGCGCACTTCCGGCGGGATGGCATGCAGGCCGAGTTTTTTAAAAATATCGTCTTCGCTTTTTGCGGCTATGACACTCTGCGCCCCCGGCCCGCCTGCGGTGGGATCATCTTTTTTCGTCAAACCCCACTCACTCAGGCTCAACCCTTGCGTCAGCGCCCGCGAACGCATTTTCACATTGTGATTCTTCGAGCCGGTGAAATGGTGCAGGGCAAAATAAAACTGTTTGAGTGGCACCACGCGCAGGTCCGCTTGCATCCCATCCACCAGTCGCACGCTGGACTTGGTTTCGCCTTTGTTCGTGACCTCCGCCACGCCGGGGCGGGTGGTAAACCATTCCATGACGGGCGCTGGTTTTTCCGCCGCCACCAAAAAATCCAAATCACCCACCGTCTCCAGCCCCCGCCGCAGACTGCCCGCGTGCGAAGCGTGCACGACTCCCGGCACTTTCCGCAGGCCATCGAGAATCGGCTCCGCGATGTGCCAGGCGTCCCACCATAGATGCCGCCGGCTGTACGCTTCGCGGTTTTTAATCCCCGTTAAAATATTTTCCTGCGTCTTTTCGCCAAAACCCGGCAATGCCGCGACCTTCCCTGCTTCGCAAGCCGCCGTGAGTTTCGCCAGCGAATCCACCCCCAGCTTCTGGTGCAGGGCCATGATTTTCTTTGGTCCCAGTCCTGGCACGCCCAGCATTTCGATCAAGCCCGGTTGCACGCTGGCTTTGAGTTTCTCGTAGTAGGGCAGGGTGCCGGTGCGGTACAGCGTCGTGATTTTTTCAACCAGCGCCTCGCCAAAACCCGGCACGTCACCCAACGTGCCTGCTTCGATGCGTGCGCCCAAGTCGTCCTCCAAGGTGGTCAAATTACGCGCGCCATTGTGGTACGCGCGCACTTTAAACGGATTCTCACCCGTGAGTTCGAGCAACGTCCCGATTTCCTCCAACACCGCAGCGATGGCAGCTTTGTCCATAAGCATTTATTTCCGCATCACATCCGGCGCGCGGGGGTCGCTCCCGGCGGTTTTATGGTAGGTGCCCGTTTGCTTGTCGCGCACGTATTTGGTGAAACCAGCTTTCTCCACATTCTTCTCGGACAACAATTTTTTCGTGCCGCCCGGCGTGTATTTGGTGTTCACCGTCGGCGGCAGGTATACGCGGCGCAGGGGCTGGCCCGTGACCGGATGCTTTTCCAGCGGCTTGGCGCTCATCGGTTGGTCGATTTCCAGCAACTCGCCCTCGGTGCCATCTGCACGGATTTCTTGATAAACATAAATCGGCATGCCGCCAAGATAGATGAATTTGCCTGCTTCTGCAAGACCTTGACCCCGCTTCCGTAGGTTGCGCCTTTCCTTCGTTGCTCTTGCGCGTGGTCGCTTTCAGGGTTAAGGTCGCTGCTTGATTTATCCATGAGTCAGCGCCCGCGCAAACCCCTTGTCCTGTCCTTCGTTCTTGGCGCGCTCGCGCTGGGGGCGCTCATGGTCTATGCCTTCGGCGGGCGTGGAATCTTCACCCGGCACGAACGGTTTTTGCTCTATTTTGACGACACCGTCAATGGACTGGCCCCCGGTTCGCTGGTTAAATTCAAGGGTGTGCCCGTTGGCTCGGTGGAATCCATCCGTTTGAATTTTAGTTCCAGCTCGGACCATCGCATTCCCGTGCTCATCGAGATAAACGCCGACCTGCTCCAGCGCCAGCTCGGGGTGCTTGAAGATGTGTCCGACCCCGCGGTACTAGCGTCTGAAATCCATCGCGGGTTGCGCGGTGAACTCGACCGCGAAAGTTTCGTCAAAGGCGAAGTGTTTGTCTCGCTCGACCATTATCCGCAAGCTACGCCGCCGAGGGCAGAGCCGGATTCCAGCGACTTTGGCGTTATCCCGACGGTGCCTTCCGCTTGGGTCGCCCATATCAAAAAAGCCGGAGACATCATCGCCTGGCTGCCGACCTATGATTTTGAGACCGAAGCCGGCCAGGTCGGCGACTATTTGGATCAACTCACCACCAAGGCTTCCGCCATTCCCTATGCCGAAATCCACCAGAAAGTCATCAATACCCTGCAACCACTGGTTGATTTAAATCTCCAGAATTGGCAGCGCAATCTGAACTACGCTCTCCTGCGCTTTGACGACGGCCAGCAAACCATTGCCAGTGCCAGCCAGCAGTATTCCGCCGCCAGCCAGGATTTTGTGAACATGACCACCACGACGCGGCAGAACCTCACCCAAACCGATGCCGACCTCGCCGCCCTGCGCACCCAACTCAACCCCGCTGCGCCCTGGCTCGATCATCTCACGCATAATTTAAAGGAACTATCCTCCGACCTGCAGAACGTGACCCGCAAGGCTGACAACATGGAAGAACAGCCCGACATTCTGCCCAAATTGTCGCAATAGCCCCGACCCCCGGCTATTTTCCGTTGACACCGGCCCACTCGTTGGGTTTGATGACCCTTTTTCCGCCAAATTCCGGCCCTGCATCGCTATGAAAGTCGCCTCATCCATCAAATCTCTCAAGAACCGTCACCCCAACTGTCAGGTTGTGCGCCGCAAGGGCCGCATCTACGTCATTAACAAGACCAACCCTCGCTTCAAAGCCCGTCAGGGTTAGACTCGCGTGCGCTTGTAACTAACTCTCCAACACCACTTTACCGTGAAAAAAGAAGGCCATCCCGAATACCACCCGGTCTGCTTTGTGGACGTGTCCACCAGCCGCAAGTTTTTGACCCGCTCGACCATGCGCTCCAAGCAAAAGGAGACCATCGATGGGGTTGAATACAATGTCGTCGTACGCGACGTGACCAGCGATTCGCACCCCGCCTATACCGGTGAAAAACGCTTTCTCGACAGCGCCGGTCGCGTCGAGAAGTTCAAGACCAAGTTCCAGCGCACACGCGCCAAGTAAGGCGAGCAGCCGGGTTGGTGTCTCTTTGAGTAGGGCTCGCGCCTGCGCGATGCCTCAATGCTCGTTTTTGGCTCAAGGTTGTCCAACCGCTTGCGCCTCTTTGTGGCCAAATCCCTCCGGCGCGTCCATCACCCGTGCTCCTTGCCCATTTTCAGTTTTTCAGTAAGCGCACGTAAACCACGGTCCGCAATTTTTGTGCTGCGCCACCATTGTCTGAGGCGACATCGCGGGTGAGGTCACCGCTAAAGGCCGTCCATTTGCCATCGGGATTGATGGGCAATTGCTGGCTCATCTCGCGCTGATCAATGATCGGCTGCGTAATGGTGGAGGCGGGAAACTTTAGCCAGCCGACCACCTGGGATTCGGCATAGGTAAACGACAGCGTGTAACCGGTGTCCGTTTGCTCCAGGCAGGTAAAGAGGCGTTCGCCCTCCCACGCCGGCTCCGGCATCTTGCTGCCATCGCTCTGGCGGTCCAGCGGCAGCACGTTTTCCGTCTGCGCCTGGCTGTTGGCAAACACCCGCTGCCGGATCAGGTTACCCGCGCTCAACATCTCCACCGTGGGTTCCGCGGGGCTGGGCGCTGGGTTGCTCCCCATCGCTTGCCCTGTGGCATCCACCTCGGCCGCCAGCACTTCAATGGTCAGCCGGTCCTGGCCGAGGGGCTTGTCCGTCAACGGATATAATTTACAAAATTCAGCAAACGTCGCCGGGCCCTTTTTAAAATTCTTGAAGGCTTGGTCACCAGCGCTGGGCGCAGCGGGCGTGGCGTCATCACTGCGAAAAAATAAATGCCCAGCTCCTTGGTTCTCGGGCTTGGATGGATCCATCAACCGGTCCGCCGCCGGCGGGTCTGGGCGGGCGAGGAGTTGCTTTACGCCCCCGTCCAACATTACCAAGGCGAGGGTCATCATTGGCCACGTCCGACGGATGGAAAGGAGAGAGTATTTCATACTACCAAAATACGGGGTAAGTTGCTGGGTTTACAAGGCGATTCCCGGGTCGGGATCAGTTTTTACTAAATTCGCACATGGAAGATAGATCCAAAGACCGCTAGACAAGTTTACCAAGCCCAAGATTCGACCAGGCATTACACCACATCGAGGGAATTCGCTTTGATTGAAATCCCCTCCCATGTTTCTTTGGATAAGTTCGCCCCCATTTCCCGAATAGCTCTTTTTCGTTTTTAAGTAATACTCTGCCGCTAATCACCCAAAAAATTGGCTTTGTGTTTGCTTCACCCACCACAACAAAAACATAAATTATCTGAGGCCCGATTTTCTCTGGATCAATCATGAATGAATTGTGAGTTTTCAATGCTTTGACCTGAATGGTCACCGATTTGCCTTCTGAATTGCTTGCGTGGAGGTCAAATTTCGGAGTGTTAGTTCCGAATGAATTGTTCAAGGAAACAAAAAGCCCCAGTCGCGTTAATTCTGCAGCGACTAATAGTTCTCCAGCAAATCGAGAATTGGACATCCGGGATTTAGTCATGGCTTATTTTTTTCATTTCCCCCGCCGCACCTTATTCTTCTCATCCTCGCAATCCTCCGCCAGACGCGTCCGTTCGCGGCGTACTTCCTCGCGTAGCTTTTCCAGTTCCTCGGCCTGGCCCGCAGCCTGCGCGGCGGCTATTTGCTCTTTGAGGAAAATTTCGCGCTCGGCCAGTTTCGCCTTGTAGCGCTGGTCGATGTCCGCGAGCTGCTTTTTCTGCGCGGCAGTCAATTTCGCCGCCGGGGCAGTTTCTTTTTCGGAGGCATCCAGCCGTTCCATCGCAAGTTCGTAGGCACTTTTCATGAATGGAATCAAAACGGCCAATGGCCACGAACGCAAGCCCGACCAAGACCGTTTAACCGGTTCGCGCCGTAAATATCGCAAACACCACCAGCACCGCCAACGGCAGTCCATAATACCACCACTTGGGCGCCTTGTTTTTCGGCTGCGCCAAGAACATCGCCGCCAGCACGCCCAGCGCCGCCAACGAACCGGCCACCGGCGGCGTAATTTGCAAATGCGCAAACACCCACGACCACGGCGGTGCAAACGCGGCGATTTTTTGCATCAGGCCGACGAACGCCAAGCCTGCGCCGTTCGCCAACCACGCCAGCCACGTAAACGGAGGAATCCGGCAAAACCCCGCCAATACCGCCACTGCACCCGACCACAGCACCGTACAGACCAGCGGAAAGAAAACAAAATTCAGCGATAATGAATGTGCGGAAAACACGCCGAAGAACTCCGCGGTCAAAGGCGCGCTGCCTTGCAAGGCCGTCCATGCCGTCACGCCCATGTCCAGCATGCGCGCCCATCCCCAGCGCACACATTTCTGCCACGGCGCCAGACTGTCCGGCGGCACATCGCGCCACGGCATTGCGCGGCGTTGCAGCAGGTCATGCAACAACGGCGCGTACAAAATTAACCCGAGCACCACGGCATACGAAAGCTGAAAGCCCGAATTTTGCAGTGCCAGCGGATCTATCAGCAATGTCGCCACGCCTGCCGCCAGCACCGCTGCCAGCGGACTGCGCGCCCGCCCGAACCATTTCGCCAGCAGGTAAAACGTCAGCATCAACCCCGCGCGCCGGGCCGAGGGCGTGCCGCCTGCGATTTCGATGTAGAGCCATGCCGCCGCGAGCGTTACCACTTCGCCCACTGCATGCGGCAGGCCGGGGATTTTTCGCAACAGCCACCATAGCGTGCCCGCCAGCACCGCCACATGCAGCCCGCTGATGGCGAAAAGATAAATCTCCCCTGCCACTGTAAACGCCGTGC
>Ga0206838_10260_pt1 | contig 13264 bp, 7 predicted proteins | sample Alteio_BWOrgCont_26_FD_152879 | JGI IMG/M metagenome (GOLD analysis project Ga0206838, IMG submission 152879) | Enriched cells from forest soil in Barre Woods Harvard Forest LTER site, Petersham, Massachusetts, United States -... | ecosystem: Environmental > Terrestrial > Soil > Temperate forest >...
CGGGTATCTGTGAGCGAAACGTCAGCTTTGCCGGTCACTCGCCCCACATTATTTTGGCATTGCCGACTTCCCGTTGTCATTTGCTACTCAATGAGCGCAGGGGGCGTCAATATTGCTTCTCTGAGCCGGCCTTCAAACAGGCCGTCTTAACATTCATGACGTCACGATTCAGGCTATCCCCGACCGGATGGCGTTGTAGCGAACCGCTGGTCGTGTGCAATCGCCTTGGTGAAGGTCATGCGGATTCCGTGCTTCGGTTGCAGGATGACCATCGGGCGTGCTTCGATCGTCTGGCCCGGAACCAGCTGAAAGTCGTATCTTCGGAGCAGATGGCTCAGAATCATGAGCATCTGCAGCATCGCATAGTTACCACCGATGCAGCCTCGAGGTCCACCTCCAAAAGGGAGATGAGTGAAGGGTTTGCGCAACTTTTCGTTCGCTTTGTTGAAACGTTCAGGCTCGAAGCTTTCTGGACTCTCCCAGTAACGCGGCGCATGGTGCGCCCCATAAACATAGATAATGACCGTCGAACCCCCGGGTATGTCGACTTCTCCAACGCGGTCGTCCGCGACGGCCATCCGGTCGATCATCCAAAACGGCGGGTAGAGGCGCAGTCCCTCCTGAATGACCTGAGTTGTGAATTCGAGATGGGGAACGTCCGCGTAACTCAGAGGCGCTTCGCCCAGCACGGAATCGAACTCCTGCCGGACCCTTTCGAGGCAATCCGGGCGCGAGCTCAATAGATAGAGAAGCCACGATAGGCCGTTTGATGACGTTTCATGGCCGGCTACCAGAAGTTGCATGCTCTCGCTCAACACCAGCTCATCGCTCATGCCTTCGCCATCGCTGTAACGGGCATCCATCAAAGTCTGCAGGAGATCGTGGCCGGGCTCCTGGTTGCGGCGTTGTTTGATGTAAGCCATCAGAATGCTGTCGGCGCGAGCTCGCATGTCTTCGTGTCTGCGCAGTTCTCCCGAAACTGCAAAATATGGATTCAAGTAGGGCTGAAGGGTTTGCCGAACGATAAATCCCTGGACGGCGCAGATGGTATGGCTGACGAGGTCGATGTCTTCGTCTTTCAGCCGCGCGCCGAACAGCGATCGGGCGACCATCGCGAAGGTCATTTTCATCAGGTGGGGGTAGATATCGACAGGACCGCTACCAATTTTCCGGTCGAAATACCGCAGTGAGTCGGCGAGGGAGTCCTGCATGATCGAGGACAGAGCATCGAGTTGTTTGCGGTCGAAACCTTTTTGGATAAGACGGCGCTGTGTACGCCATGCTTCCCCATGGGTCGTGAGGAGACCTTTACCCAGGAAGTGGCCCATCCGTTTTACCTGAATTTCGGATTTCTGATAATTTTCCGCGTTGGTCTTCAATACATGCTGAATGACGGAGGGATCGGTAGTGACGATGGCCTCTTTGAGACCACCGATATAGAAGCGGAATGTGTCGCCAAGGCCTGCGGTGTATTTCGACAAAACCCGCACGGGATCGCGGGCCAGAGCGCGCGAATCAGCAAAGGAGCGAAATCGGGAAGCAACGGGTATAGAGGAGGGCAACGTCACACCTCGCCGGGCAGGTTTTCGCACAGAAACGCGTGGAGTTTCATGTGATTTGCCTGAAGCGGTAAGGTAGCCATAAGAAAGGACCAAACGCCGAATCAATTTTCGTTGCCAAGTTGCCTCAAAAGTATCAGATGATGCCAGATTGCGCGCGTCATGGTGGGGTGTTCACGATAGGGAACGCCAAACTCTTCAGCGGTCTCCTTCACAATCCGGGTCAGGTGGCCGTAGTGGGTGTGACACACGAACGGGCACAGATGATGGACGACGTGATGGTTGAGGCCGCCCGCAAGCCAGCCCACGATCGGACTCGCTGTCGCATAGTCGGCTGTGGTAGCAAAGATGTGATACACGCCGTCGTCAAACTCGCCGCGTCCTGAGGGAAAGTACGTGCTGTCGACAGTGTGTGTCGTTTGGAATACGAGCGCTACGGTCAAACCGATGATCAAATGGACAAGTAAGAACGCCGCAGCAACCAGCAGCGGCGATTTCCCCAGTACTACCACCGGCAAAATGAGCATGTAGGTTAGATAGAATCCCTTCCCCGCAAAGAGGATGGCGTATTCTCGCGCTGGATGATTACGTTTCAGATAGTCATGGGACGGGAAGAAAAAACACTCAAAGTCCCTAACGAAAACGTAGTCTAGCGAGAACAGCGCGTACAAGACAAACGCATAGATGTGTTGGAATCGCTGTACACGCGTGCGCGGTTCGTGGGGCGTAAATCGAAGGAGACCACGTCCCGTCAGCGCGTCGTCTTCAGGGTGGACATTAATGCAGGAATGGTGGCCTCGATGGTGAAGGATACGCCACATGTACGAGCTGATTCCGCAAAGATCGAACACATAGTTCAGAGTCTTGTTTACGAACGGCACAGACGAGATGGCGTTGTGGTTGCTGTCATGCGCGATGTTTAGTAAAAGGAACGTCTGGGCCAGGCCGCCAAAAACGTAGAGGGCGATAAACCTCCATGAATCAGGCCTGAACGCGTAGATGGCAATCCAGCTGCCCACCAGCACTGCCAGTCCTGTGGCAATCTTGACCCACATCGAACGGTCGGCTTTGGGGGAAATGTTCTGATCGGCAAAGAACCTGTCGAGGCGGCTGCGTAAGACTTTGGGGAAGGAAGACGCGCCTGCCGGTTCGCCCACGGGCCGCTGTGGCGCGGCTTCGGATGGAACAAGATCGCCCATCTCTTGCTCTAGAGCGATCATCGCTTGGGCCTCGGACGTCACGGGCGCCTCCAAAATCATTCTAGCCGGTCCGGCGCATCCCGTGCGCTAGCGCCGACCGCCCAAGGTGGCAGCCAAGCTGTTGCCCCGTGGCCGTCGAGAGCTGAGGCTATCGCCAGAATTTATGGAGAATCAACGAAATTCGGCTCCGTCTAGTCAGACAGAGCTGGGGTGGGGTCTCGCTTTTGGAAGCGAAAATGTTTGGCATTGCTTTTGGCTCTGCTAACATAAAACCGATTGATCCCGTACACCGAAGACACTTTGAATGGGGCGATTGACGCCGCTCAGCAAACCCCTCCAAGAATTCCTCGCCTCATGTGCTTCACCGTCATGGGACTGAGTCGAACCGAGCAACAGGCATGCGCAGAGGGGCCATGCCTTCGTTCTCAAAATCGCCCTGCGCTGGCCTGCACGATAGTCCGTACTTCGAGACTCAGTCGTTTCTCACCTGGAAATGTCACGTGGAGCAGCAAGACGTTTCGTATTTCTTATGTACTGAGTTTTCCTATTTCACCTTCGAGGGCGTGGCCAAGCAATTATGGCGTCGATTTTAGACCAACTGGATAGGCTGGGAGATAAACACCCGCACAAACTCCTTTATTCGTACCTTGACCTGAACGGCAATCCAGTCGAATCCTACTCCTACGCATCGTTCATCGAGCGGACGAAGGCGATCGCCGGTCACTTGCGGAAGGAAGGCCGTTTCGCGTCGGAAGACCGGCTTCTGCTCGCCTACCCGCCAGGGCTCGAGATGATCGCCGCGTTTTTTGGTTGCGTGCGCGCCGGATTGATCCCTGTGCCTGCCTATCCTCCCGGATCTCGCGACTTCCAGAGCGCCCTCTACAAGATGGTCCACATCGCCAAGGATTGCCAGGCGTCCGGCATCTTAACCAGCGCAGGCTACCACGCATCTCTGAAGACAAATCTCGCCCGAAGTGGGGTCTCGGCATCCGGCGTCGACGTCGACTACATCTCCGGTCTGCCGTGGATTGCCACGGAAGGGTTCGTCGATACGATTTCGGACGACTCCTTCCTCAACACTTCGCAGATTCTGTTTCTCCAATACACGTCGGGTTCGACTATGGAGCCCAAGGGTGTGATGGTCACGCACGAAAACATCCTGTCGACCTGTCCGCTCGTGATCGACCACCCCGATCCGGTCGTCGTATCCTGGCTCCCGCAGTATCACGATATGGGACTGATCGGGTGTTACCTGTATCCCGCGCTGCTAGGCGGCACGACATATGGCTTCGCTTCCATGGACTTCATTCAGCGGCCGGCCCTGTGGTTCGACACGATAACAACCTATCGGGCTACCGCGACGGCGGCCCCCAACTTCGCTTACGACTATTGTCTGCGCGCCGGGAGGCTTTCCGCGGAGACTCTGGAGGCTTTCGACCTCAGTTCGCTCCAGGTATTGATGGTCGCAGCGGAACCCGTAAAACCCAATACTTACACACGGTTTCTCGAGGCGTTTCAGCCCTGCGGACTCAAGTCGGAGAGCTTTTATGCTGCCTTCGGGCTGGCTGAGAATACTCTTGCGGTTTCACTCGGCGGCCGCAATATCGTTTCCGTCAACAAGCGTGCCCTCGCGCTGGGGAAGGCGCGCATGACGACCGAGGTTTCCGAAATCGACGGCGCCACGCAGATTGTCAGTTGTGGAACTCCGCTTCCGGGTCTCGACGTTAAGATCGTGGATCCGGAACGGCACGTTGCTCTCAAGGCAGGCCTTATCGGCGAAATTTGGGTCGCCGGAAGCGGCAAGTGTCTGGGTTACTGGAACAATTCAGAGCTGACGCTGAAACAGTTTCGCGCGCGGCTCGTGGATGATAGCCCCTATGACGACGGCTACCTTCGGACCGGCGACATGGGATTCTTCCACGACGGCGAACTCTTCGTTTGCGGCCGCATCAAGGACATGATTATCTTGCGCGGGCAAAACTATTACCCGCAGGATATCGAGAACGTTGTGGAGAGAGCGTCCGGCCTGATCCGGGCGAATTGCGTCGCCGCGTTCCAGATTCACGAAGACAACGAGCCTGCGCTGGCGATCGTTGCCGAATTGAAAAACCCAAATGCGCTTCCGGAAGGGCGAAAGATTGCCGCCGCGGTCCGGAATTTTCTCAATGTGGAAGTGGCCTTGATCTCCTTCATCGCGCCTCGTGCGATGCCGAGGACGAGTTCTGGCAAGATCATGCGCCATAAGACCAAGCACATGTGGCTAGAAGGTCAGTTTACGGTTCTCTCCGAGTTTTCCCGGGAGAAGGACACGGGCGCCCTCGCGTCCGGATCTGACATCCAGTCGCCCTTCGACGAATTGAAATCCAGATACAACCTGACAGGCATGGAATCCTACAACCTCGTCGAAGCCGGGCTGGATTCCCTGGATCTTGTAGTCTTTATGCATGAGCTCAAGGAGCTTTTAAAGGATAAAGGTGCCGAGATGCTGGCGAGGCAGGTAGATATCGGCGTCATTCAGCGGGTGAGCGTAGCCGAGCTGTTTCAACTCGCCGAGCAGTTGGAGCGTGCTCCCGAAGAAGCCCTGGTTTTGTTGCGTAATTCCCTGGCGGCGTTCCGTGAAGAGCAGCGCGAAGTGGAAAAGCAGATGATGAGCGATGATAGCAAGCTCATCTTCGAACCCTCCATACCTGCGCCTTTGCCGGAGATACCGGTGATGAATCACGTCCTGCTGACGGGTGGCACCGGCTTCATCGGACCGTTCCTCATGAGGAGCCTGCTGGAACAGACCCAGGCGAAGATCTATGTTCTCGTTAGGTCCTCCGACGAAGTCCAGGGCATCCAACGACTGCGGGGAGCAATGGAATCGATGGGGCCTTGCCCGGCCCGGCTGATGCAAATGTTTGAGTCTCGCGTTATGCCCATCTGCGGCGATCTCGGGCAGCCAATGCTGGGCCTGACACAGGACGTCTGGGATTTCCTCGCCAGTGAAGTGGACTCAGTGTTCCACAACGGCGCGACCGTGAACTACCTGCTCAACTACGACCGCATGCGTGACGCGAATGTGTTGGGAACGAACGAGGTCTTACGACTTGCGTTCGAAGGAAGGTCCAAGGAATTCAATTACGTCTCGACTACCTTCGTCTTTGGCTGGGCTGTCAAATCGGTCCTGTATGAAACCGACTTCAACAAGAATATGGAGCTTCTTGATTTCGGATACAGCCAGTCCAAATGGGTCGCGGAACAAGTGGTTGCAGACGCGCGCAACCGGGGGCTTTCAACGCGGATCTTCCGGCCTGCTCTCGTCAGTCCCTCGATTACAGGCGGGGGCAACAATTTCGATATCGCCGTTCGCCTGGTAGCGTTCATGGTGAACCACGGCATTGGAGTCGATGCTCTGAACCAGGTCAGCTTCGTTCCCGCGGATATTGTGGCTAATAATGTCGTTGCGATCTCGACGACTCCTGGCACGGCGAATAAGACGTACCACGTGGTGCGCGACGATTATGCGAACATGATGGATATTACGGGGCTCATTACCAAGTCGACCGGGCGGCAATTCGACATATTCAGCATTTCTGAGTTCGTTCCCGAACTGATCAGGAGATGCCGGAAGGAAGACCTTCTCTTTCCGCTGCTGGATTTTCTGGTGGGCTCTGTGGACAACATCTCCGCGATGGAGTTCAAACGCTATGACAGTTCTTCTTATCAAGCGGCTCGGGATGCCTCTGCGTGGGGCAAAGCGGATCCGTCTCTTGAGGATACGGTCAACGGCATTTTGAAATTCATGCATCGCAAGGGGATCATTTCGGTTGCGGCCCGAGAGCCCGACGCTGTGTTATCGCCCAACCGTCTGGTTTTAACGGATGCATAATCCGTTACTGTTTTGAAATACCAGCTTCTCGGTCAGGTGCTGGCCGGTTTTGAACTTGCCTGTGGTAGTTAACGTGATCTGCCGCCCATCAGCAGAAACTACCCACCTGTCCTTTTGGGTCACTTGATCGTCTTGCCGGTATATCGAATCCACAGTGTGAGCATCGACAAGTTGAAGCTGCACAGTATCGTTGTGGGAGGTTTTTCAGGCTGTACTGCCTTCCGTCAAATTGGGCGGTGTAGCTGAACTCACCCAAAAAAGGACTCCGTCATTTCCATCCGGCTCGATCCTGTTCCATTGCCCCAAAGCTTGTCGCGAACCGTCGCTACGACGTCTCCATCCTTCTTCTTCGTGACTTCGACCTGTTTTCTATCCATCCTCCCCAGATGCACTTGATTGAACCCGGGCTGCCTGAGACGAGTGTCCAAGTGCCAATGGAGGGGGCCGCAGCACCAATTTGAATGGCCGCAACCAGTCCGGAGCAACGCGAATTTACGAATTGGCCCTCTCAAACCCCTGAAGAGAAAAATTTGGCCGGTTCAGATAGGCCGGGTAGGTGCGCGCTGCGAAGGGCCTCCTACCGCTATACAAACCGATTACACACCGGGCGCCCATTCGCGCCTCAAGCCCGTCGGTACCGGTGGAGAATGCGAATGTCCCTTAGCTGGCGACGATCTTGTATGACATCATGAGACTCGTGAACCTGCGCCGTTTCTGGGTTGCCGGAGTAGTCCTTGCCGCCGTCGTTGCGCTTCTTCCGTTCTCTTTTCACGCCGAGCGCCATTTGGAGACGGCAACCCGCGTCGAAGGTAGCGAAGCGGAGACTATCCGGCACGAGCTGGTCAGTCGTTTTCATTCGCCATTCGTGGATCGCGTAATTCTGGTGATTCAGGGACTCCCTCCCGCGGATTCGCCGGAGGGCGAGCAAGCATTAGAAACCATAGTTGCGCGACTGAGAGAGGAACCCGGCGTGTCCGGCGTCGTTTCTTATCTTGAGTTGCACGATCCGATCTTCCTGGGCGAGGGCGGTGGAACGTTTGTCCTGGTAGGCCTGTCGTCGACCGAGGGCCCAGTGGAGTCGCTCGTTCCTAAGCTTCACGAGTGGGCAAACTCTCTCGCCAATGAATTGCGGGGCCGGTACCCGGCCCTGAAGCTCGAAATGACGGGCGAACTTCCATTGAATTTCGACATTCGGAAAGCCAGCGCCGATGATGTGCGACGCGCCGAAACTCTGGTGATTCCCGCGACCCTGGCGCTTTTGCTGTTGGCTTTCGGAAGTTTGGTCGCCGCCATAATTCCCTTGGCCGTTGGTCAGCTTGCCATCGCGACCACTCTGGCGATTGCCGGGTTCCTGGCCAGGCGCTGGCACTTATCCATTCTGGTTCAGAATTTGGCCACCATGCTTGGATTAGGCTTGGGAATCGACTATGCGCTCCTCATGGTCAGCCGCTTCCGGGAAGCTATCTCTGCCGGGCTCGACGGACCGGTAGCCTCGGTCACGGCGGCGCGTCAGGCCGGTCATACGCTCTTGATTTCATCTTCGACGGTAGCCATCGGATTTCTTGCGCTCTTGACGGTTCCTATCAGCGAAATCCGTTCTATCGGCGTCGCAGGATTCCTGGTGGCGGCAATCAGTGTGTTGCTTACAAATACCCTTGTTCCGGCGGCGCTGGCGTTGCTCGGCCCGCGGATTAATGCCGGCCGGATGCCGTTTACTCCGAAGCTCGATGCGCAACGGGCCGCACGTACGGGAAACCGTTGGAGAAAATGGGGAAAAGCGATTGTCGCCCACCCCTGGCTTGCCCTGTTTCTGGCCGGCGCCCCCTTGCTTCTGCTCGCCTGGCAAGCAACGCGGCTGAATACCGACGTCCCCAAAGGGGATTGGCTTCCGGAGTCGGCAGAATCAGTCCATGCGCTGCACATCCTGGAACAGATGGATCGGGTCGGCGTTGTTTATTCGATGCGGGTCATCGTCGAACTGCCAACGGATTCCATTGCGCAAACCGACACGGGATGGAATGCGCTCGATCGCCTCAGCAATCGCCTAGCGAGCGACCCTCGTTGCGCACGCGTCATTTCTATCACAACGATTGCTGAAGGCGACCGTGCCTCCCTCACTGAGCCCTCGCCAGAGACGCGGCGCACGTTTCTGAGTAGTGACGGACGGGCGGCGCTGCTTGAGGTGCTACCCGCGACTTCGGTTTCCCTGCGCGATCAAGTTGACTGGGTGCGGGAGCTCCGGAAGACCGGCGCGGCAACTCTCACCGGAGTGCCCGGAGCAACGCTACAAATTGGCGGCATCCCGGCACTCAATGCCGATTATCAGACGATTGTCACGGACCGCTTTGTGCCGGTGATGGCGATGGTAGTGGGGGCGACGCTCCTGGCGCTTCTGGCCGGGTTCCGATCGCTTTTCGCCGCCGTGAAGGCTATCGCACTGAACCTGCTCTCGGTTGCCGCCTCCTTCGGAGCCTTAGTCTTAGTCTTCCAGGATGGACGCGGGAGTGGCTTGCTGGGAGTTCCCGAAGGAACGGGCAGCGTGTTCCCCCTTGTTCCTATCGTCGCCTTTGCCATCGTCTTCGGACTAAGCATGGATTACGAAGTGTTCTTGGTCGCACGGGTTCTCGAAGCCAGGAGGAGCGGACTGAGTGAAATGGATGCAATCCCGGAGGGATTGGCTAGAACCGCAGGCCTGATTACGAGCGCGGCCGCGATCATGATCGTGGTGTTCGCGGCATTCACCTTCGGAAACTTTATGGTGGTCAAGATGATCGGATTTACACTGGCGGTCGCCGTTCTGATTGACGCGACACTAGTTCGTATTGTGATCGGCCCCGCGCTCCTTCGTATAGCAGGTGATTGGAACTGGTGGCCTGGGGGGCTCGCCACCTCACGCAGCATGCTTATGATGGCGAACCACGAACAGCGCGAGGACTTCAACACCAACTGAGATTTTAACCATCAGGCTCCCAAGACCCCAGCGGTATACACAAGCAGACTTTTTGGTCCCGATCGGCGCCCTGCTGTCAAAGTTGAGAATTTGGAAGCCACTCCAAGGTGCGTTTCCCGGAGGAGGAGTGCCATGGAACTATTCACGCTCGTATCGATTTGGCGAAGACTACATTCTATCTGGGTGGGGATGAACCAACGGGGAGAGGTTGTGCTGCGGAAGCGCTTGTCTCGCACACACCTGTTTCACTCGGCGCAGGCTCCCAGACTCCTATGGGCGATCGATTAACATTCTCTCCAGAGGAACCTCGAGCCATGAACCAAGCGGAGATGATCGCCAAATGGGACGAGCACATTAGATATGAGTTTTCGACACACGATGTCTCTTCGACCATTGCAACAATGGTGGAGGACGCCTACGTGAACCATATTCCGGTGATGACCGGCGGTTACGGCCATGCGGCCCTGCGCAGGTTTTATGCGGAAGACTTCATCTCGCTGATGCCGGCCGACACCTCCATCAAACTCATCTCCCGTACCCTCGGCCAGGATCAACTGGTTGACGAGATGATCTTTTCCTTCACCCACACCGAGGAGATGCCTTGGATGCTCCCCGGAGTTCCGCCGACTCATCGCCACGTCGACATTCCTCTTGTGGTGGTTGTCGGTTTTCGCGAGGGCAAGCTGGCGCATGAGCGCATCTACTGGGACCAGGCGTCAGTGCTCAAACAAATCGGCCTGCTCACGGACTCATCGCTCCCGGTATTTGGAGCCGAGACCGCGCAGAAGCTTCTCGACCCAGCCATGCCCTGACGTGAGCATGCGATTCGGCGGGAGTTTTGTTCCTCACTTTGTATACTAGCGGCACGCCTCCATCGCGAGGCCAGGGTCAAGTTGTCGGCGGACACTCGGCCCTGCGTCGGGTCACCAACGCCAGGAGCCATTTGATCAAACAGCAGCTATTCGCATCCCAAGCCGTCAACTTCCCTTGCGATCGAATCCGTTCGCTCTTTCCTGCGCTCACTGAGGAGCCAGGCTTCGTCTTCTTCGATAACGGTGCTGGCGCGCAGATTCCCCAGGGCGTTTTCGACGCGATCAATGGTCATCTTTTGCACCGCAACGTGCAGCGCGGCGGACGCTACGCCAGGAGCATGGAAGTCGACGCAACCATCGCGCGAGCCCGGGAGAGCATCGCCGCTCTGATCAACGCGCGCGATTGCGACGAGATCGCTTTCGGCATGAACGCCACGTCGTTCCTTCGTCTGCTCAGCTTGGCGATCGGTCGCACCCTCGAGACCCGCAACGAGATCGTCGTCACGGACCTTGACCACGAAGCCAATATCGCTACCTGGCTGCAGCTTGAACGCGAAGGGGCCAGGATTGTCTGGTGGAAGATGCGTGAAGATAACAACCTTCACGTTGAGGACCTGGTGCCGCTCCTCACCTCGAAGACCCGCCTTGTTGCCTGTACGGTTGCCTCCCATGCACTCGGTTCCATTGTCGATGTCGCTGTCGTTGCCAAATTGGCCCACGCCGCCGGTGCTGAGGTCGTTCTCGATTGCGTTCACTATGCTCCCCACGCACTCGCCGATGTGCAGGCATTCGAGTGCGATTACCTAGTCTGCTCCGGCTACAAGATATTCGGTCCTCATATGGGTTTCATGTGGGGTCGACTCGAACTTCTAAACGTTCTCCCGACCTTCCGCGAGGACTTTATCCCCGACGCTCCTCCCGGCAAGATTGAAGCAGGCACCTTTATCTACGAGAACGTTGCGGGTATGGCAGCCGCCATCACCTATCTGGAAACTCTCGGCGCGGGCCACGGCGCCGAAGAGGAAAACGCAGCCCCCGTATCGCGGCGGGGCTCTCTCGTTCGTGCCATGACTTCAATCCGAGAATACGAAGCCACACTTTCTTTCGAGATGCTCGAAGTCCTGCAGGCGGCCGGCGCCATCATCTACGGCGTTGACGACAGCGCCCGCCTGGCCGAACGCGTTCCTACCTTTTGTTTCACCCTTCCCAACATCGCCCCGGCGCTCGTTACTGACACCATGTCGGACCGAGGCATTGGCATTCGTGACGGCCACATGTACGCTCCGCGACTGATGAAGCGCCTGGGCGCCAGCCTCGACACCGGTGTCAACCGCGCGTCGCTTGTCCATTACAACACCGTCCAGGAGATTCGCGAGTTCGGGAAGGTCCTTCGTGACATCGTTCGGGGTGGATAAGCAACCTACTCCCGCCCGGGCGCCGATGCCTTTCAAACTTGCCGACACGCCCGAGAGTTCTCCCGAACTCAACCGCGCGCTCACGCAACGCCAGCTCACCATGATGACGATCGGCGGCGCGATCGGTGTCGGGCTTTTTCTCGGCAGCTCCGTCACGATCCGGCTCGCCGGGCCGGGCGTCATTCTCTCTTATCTCTTCAGCGCCATCATCGCTCTCATCGTCGCCTACTCCATCGCGGAGATGGCTGTCACGCACCCCGTCGCCGGCTCTTTCGGCGTCTATGCGCAGACATACTTGAATGAGTGGTCAGGCTTCACGGTTCGTGTTACCTACGCCTTCGTTCAAATTTTGGCCATCGGCGCGGAGGTCACGGCCGTTGCAATTTACTTCTCCGTCTGGTTCCCGGCGGTTCCGCAATGGGTTTGGATCGTTGGAGTCTCGGTCGGTTTGATCGCCGTCAATGGGCTGCGTGTCGGCAACTTTGGTGAATGCGAATACTGGTTCGCCATCATCAAGGTGATTACTATCGTGGCCTTCATACTCGTCGGCCTCGGACTGATCTTCGGCGTTGGCCCTGCGCGTGCCATCGGCTTCTCAAATCTCACCTCCCACGGAGGGTTTCTTCCCAACGGCCTGAAGGGTGTCTTGCTTGCCGTGAGTCTCACCCTCACAAGCTACATGGGAGTGGAAATTATCGGCGTCACCGCCGGCGAGGCATTGCAACCCGAAAAGACCATTCCTCGCGCCATGCGCACTGTCACTCTTCGGCTCATCCTCTTCTATGTGCTCTCTATCACCGTGATGCTCTCGATGACCCCGTGGGACATGATGGGCAGCGGCATCACTGGCAGTCCCTTTGTGCTGGCTTTCGCGAAGGTCGGCATTCCCTACGCTGCGAAGGTCATGAATCTGGTTGTCATCACCGCTGCTCTCTCGAGCGCGAACACCAATCTCTACCTCACCAGCCGGACACTCTTTTCCCTGTCGCATGACGGCTATGTCCCGAAGGGGCCCGGAAAGCTGGGCAGGAACGGCGTACCCTACATTGCTCTAATGGTGTCGACCGCTGGCATGGGCGCGGCCATCCTGCTGGCAATTTTCGCTCCCAGCCGCGGGTTCCTGCTGCTTTACGGCGTCGCAGTGGCCGGTATGTTCTTCGTCTGGAGCATCATCCTGCTTGCCCATCTGTCCTTTCGCCGCTCAATAGGACGGGCGCGCGTCGCACAGCTCCCGATTCGCCTGCCGTTCTCGCCTTACTCGCAGATCGCGGCCATGATCGCTCTCGCCACGATCGCCCTCAGCACTTATTACGTGAAGGGCCTGGAATACTCGGTTCCGAGTTTCATACCGTTCCTGCTGATGATTACAGCCTTCTACTGGACGCTGAAGCGAAGGAACCGTAGCAAGGCGGAGGGGCAACTCTGAACCCAATTTCTTCATACCTAATGGTGATTAGT
>Ga0206838_10261_pt1 | contig 13200 bp, 7 predicted proteins | sample Alteio_BWOrgCont_26_FD_152879 | JGI IMG/M metagenome (GOLD analysis project Ga0206838, IMG submission 152879) | Enriched cells from forest soil in Barre Woods Harvard Forest LTER site, Petersham, Massachusetts, United States -... | ecosystem: Environmental > Terrestrial > Soil > Temperate forest >...
GGCTAGTGCCGGCGTGTTGCTTGAGTAAATGCGCACAGCGCCCGGAAGAACGAATTTGCTGTAGTGTCCGAGCGTGTAGTACTCAACGTCGTAGGTAATATCGCCGGTGGAGCTGTTGACGGTTACGATTGGCGTGCAGGTGTTGCAACCGCCGAGGCCCGCATCCTGGGTGAGGTTCGGACCGAGGTTCTGGTCGAGCGCGAGACTCCACTTCACGTAGCCTTTGCCTGAGTTGCGCAATACCTGGGTGATCTCAAGAAAATCTGACGTGAACTGGTCGCTGATCCACGTCCCCCCTGAGTGCTCCGTCTCCCACGTGCCCAGGGTCGGAAACAGGTTCTGAACGGTCTGTTGCGCGCCGGGAGTACCACCGTATCCATGCCACGCGGTGCCGGCCACCTGCGCAAGCTGCGAATTGGTCAGGCCGTCGAGCACAAGTTCGGGATATGAAGGCGTGTCCCAGTTGTGGTCGTAGACAAGGACTTTTGAAGTGAGGCTGTTTGAAGCCAGTGCAGGCAAAACATACCCCTGCAACAGGGCGAGCTGGGTTGAGTCGCTCATGCCCATGCTGGGGTAAGCGATAGTAATATTCAACGGCTCGTTTTGGAGTGAAATGTAGTCGATATTGATGCCGGCGGCTTGATACGCCTGAATGTACTTGACGAAGTAATTGGCAAAGGCGGTCTCGTTAGCAGAAGTCATGAGCAGCGTGCCGCCCAGCATAGACACAGTGCTCATTGAGCTTGGATCTTTCATCCATCCCGGCGGACTCCATGGGTTGGCCATCAGCTTCATCTGCGGGTTTAACGATTTTGCCTGGAGAATTATGGGAATGATGTCGGTTTGGTCGTGCTGAATTGAAAAATTGGCCAGCGTGGGATCTGCGGTTCCAACCGGCAGATCGTCGAACGAGTACACCGTGCGAGCAATGTCACTTCCACCCATGGGGTTGCGCATAAAGCTGAGGCCGATGCCCGTGCCGGTGCGCGTGAACAGGTTGCTCATGGCGGTGGAGAGCTGACTTTTTTGCGCGACTTGATTCAGCAGGTAGGCGGCTGAATCGGTAAATGCGGCGCCGAATCCGTCGATTTCCTGATACTTCTGAGTGGCGTCAACCACGACAGTATCGGTACCGGCGTCTGCGGTGCTGGCGGAAAAGTTGATGCCTGGTTGTGCAGCCATGAGCTTGGACTGATCGTTGGTGCTCTCGACTACTGAAATTGCTGTTCCTGTGGACGGGAACGTGTAGGTGCCGGTTGCAACTGCGCTTTGCGAATAGCCGATGGCTACGGCGATTGATTCAATCGTAGTGGTAGCGGTAACGACGATTGGGGTCGAAGAAGAAAACAGCTTGGATGAAGTGGTTGGAGAAGTGCCGTCGGTGGTGTAGTAGATTGCCGCGCCGGTGGTGGTATCTGAAATGGTCACGCTTTGTGCGGTGGTGTAGTTACCTGGTGCAGGGCTAAAGGTGGGGGTAGACGCGGCGGGAAGGTTGATCGTGTACGCGCCCGAAGCAATGGCGCTGCTCGTGTAGCCCGAGGCTTCTGCGACGGCTTTGACTGTGGTGGTGGCGGAAATGGCGATGGGCGTCGCAGGGGAGAACAGAGTTGAGGCGGCCGAAGGTGTGGTGCCGTCGAGCGTGTAGTAAATTGATGCTCCCGATGTTGCATCGGCCAGGGTGACGGACTGTGCAGTTGTATAAGTGCCGGGCGCAGGGGTGAAAGTGGGCGTGCTCGCTGTTGGGGGAGGAGGGGGAGTAGTGCCTCCCCCTGTAATTCCGCCGCCGCAGCCGGCAATTAGCGCCGTAGCCACGAGGCCCAGAACAGCAAGTTTTCGTGCCATCATCATTGATCCACCCATGGGGGTACATTCGTTCTGAGGATTACTCTTGAGAGTGATTGCTAGCCATAAGACAAACGATTAACTTAATCGCTTGCGTGTGGTTCTCCGCATACCGAAGGGGTATTAGAATCCCCGTTCCTTACGTTTGTCAATGACGAGTTGCAGTATATCCGGCGCCAATTGACTTATTGGTTGGATCTCTGGCAAGAGGCGGATTTGCGGAAAAGCAGGAACTCACGAGGTAGCATTCATTGAAGGCAACAAAACATTCGATTGTCTTTAATGGCAAGCACGAACAAAGTGCAGGCTGTACGATAGCGCCATTGGCGGATACTGATAGCCGCAAAGTCCCGCGCTAACCTTCTGCTCGACGCTCCGGCTTGAATACGAGTCCGCCGAGAATAAGCATCGCAAGCCCCGCGGCACAGGGAACAAGAAGCCCGAGTCGCAAAGAGCCTCGGTGCGCTGAAATGAGGCCGGTAAACCAGGGGAAGATGGCTGACCCCAACCCTGCGACGGCAAAAAACCACCCTCGCGCTGAGCGCTCAAGCATGAGCGAGAGCAGCAAGGGATAGAGCGGGCCCGTGAAAATGCCTGCGAGGCACGCCGCGGGAACGATCATCCAGGGGTGCGGCGCCGTAATCAAAATGAATGCTGATGCCGTAAAGCCCCAAACTCCCCAAATCAAAACTGGTTGACGGCCAATTTTTTTGAGCAGAGGCGTGGAGAATGCGAGCCGGCTCAGCATTTCCCCCAACCAAAAGACCGACGTAGCCAACGTTGAGCCGGCTAGCGAGGGCATACCGTTTCGATGCGAGTAGGTCGTGAGCCATCCGCTGAGCGCCGATTCCACGCCCACTACGCACATTGCCCAGATGGCAAGCAGAATGAAGACGAGGCCGAGGGGTCGGCGCGCAGTGTTCGTGGCCAAAGGTGCGACCGTGGGCATTTGCTGTCGCTCAACCACGACAACCCAAGCCAAGAGCAGAAGCGATAGAACGAAAATCAGCAGGAAAACCAGGTGCGTATCCTCATGGCGAACAAAGGGCAGGGCGATCAGCGGGCAAGAGGATGCGCCGAGAGACCAGACGAAATTGAGCCATTCCAGCTTGGCCGCGCGCTCGTCACCCCAGCGGTCTGAGAAGAGCAGGCTTGTTGAGGTCATGGCCATCCCTAGTCCCAGCCCGAAAAAGAAGAACACTGCAAAGGGCGTGTGTGAATGGGTAAAGATCAGGTTGAAGGCGCTGGCCGCCATCAGACCGTAACCAACCGCCATTGAACGAATGCGCTTTAGTCCGGAAAAAATGGCGCCGAGAGATGAGCCGCTGAACTGAAGGAACAGAAGGAGGCCTGCGCTATCGTCGCGCAAACCCCACTTTTGAGCGAATATGGGCAAAAGCACGCCGAGTAACACCGTTCCTGTACCGGTAAGCGCAAATCCCACGCTTAACGCGGCGGTGGAAAGTGCGCGGCGGGGGGATGAAGAACCGGTTGGAATGGCAAGGTTGGAGGGCATGCGGTGGTGCTGGAGCGCAATCGAATTATAGACGTCTATCGCATCGCCTGTACTGGCAGCGAAACTCTATAATCAGGCAGGACCTCCGGCCAAAAACCTCTTGTTTGTTAGCTGCGTGCGGCGACTTGCATTCAATTCGGCAGTCGTAATCCCTGTCTTCGCTGTGTACCTGTGTGCTGCCAGCGTGGCGCAGGCGCAGGCCGTTGCGTCGCAAACAAGGCCTCACTCAGCGCGCCACGCTCCCGCGACGCCGACTGCGCAAAAGCCGGCCATTGAATTTGAAAACACCATCATTGGCTCGAAGATCAAGTTTGTGTTGCGCAACAGCGCAAGCCCGCAACGCTACACCATTGAAACCATGGTTGGCGGCGTGGCGCTTTTCGATTACAACAACGATGGACTGCTCGATATGTTCTTCACCAACGGAGCGGCGATTCCGTCCTTTGACAAGTCGGAGCCCGTCTATTGGAATCGGCTCTATCGCAACAACGGAGATGGAACATTTACAGATGTTACTGAGGCCGCGCGGTTGAAGGGCAAGTGCTATTCCATGGGCGCTGCCGCCGGTGATTATGACAACGATGGATACGTCGATCTGTATGTGGCTGGTTATAACTGCAACCAGCTGTTTCACAATAACGGCGACGGAACATTTACGGATGTTACTGAGAAGGCCGGAGTAACTGGAATCATTCCCAAGGCCGGTAAGGCTTGGTCGGTTGCCGCAGGGTGGGTTGATTACAACAACGACGGGCATCTCGACTTATTTGTAGTTGACTATCTGAGTTACAGTCTTAAGACTGCAACGCTTTGCGTCGATCAGGGACATCCAGCTTATTGCTCACCGGTTGATTTTCTAGGCACGCCGAACATTCTCTACCGTAACAACGGAGACGGCACATTTACCGATGTTTCGGAGCAGTCTCATGTTTCGCAGTATGTTGGCAAGGGAATGGGAGTGTCGTTCGCAGACTACGACAACGACGGGTTTACCGATATCTTTGTCTCCAACGATACGTTCCAGAATTTCCTGCTGCGCAACAACGGGGATGGAACTTTCACTGAGGTGGGGGTGCTGGCGGGCGTTGCTTATAACGGGTTTGGGAATGCGGTTGCAGGCATGGGAACGGACTTTCGCGACATCGACAATGACGGGAAGCCGGATATTTTCGAGACTGCGATGTTTGGCGAGGGCTTTCCAATTTATCGCAACCTGGGTGACGGTCAATTTGAAGACGTGAGCGGGGCCGCAGGATTGACCCGATACGCAAGCCATTTAACTGCGTGGGGTGCGGGTGTTTTCGACTTTGACAATGATAGCCTGAAGGATCTGTTCACATCGGACGCCGATATCCTCGATAACTCTATGGAGTTGGCGCATCGCCCCTACGCCTTGCAGGATGGCATTTTTCGTAATCGCGGCAATCTTATATTCGAAGACTTGAGCGCGAAAGCTGGACCAAGCTTCGTCGTGCCTGCTGCGCATCGTGGCGCGGCGTTTGGCGACCTGAATAATGATGGCAGAATTGACGCGGTGGTAGCTGTGCTGAATGGCGCGCCTGAAATCATGATGAATCGGACCACGAACGCGAACCACTGGATCCTGCTCAACCTGGTAGGAGTCAAGTCGAATCGTGATGGCCTTGGGGCAAAGGTGAAAATCACAACCGCATTGGGATTGCAATATAACCAGGCCACGACGGCGGTAGGTTACAACTCATCGAGCGACAAGCGCGTTCATTTCGGATTAGGCTCGGCCACAAGCCTCGATCGCATTGAGATTGCGTGGCCGAGCGGCATTAAGCAAGTGCTTACCAACGTGAAAGCTGACCAGATTCTTACCGTGAAAGAAGCTGCAACGGAAGCATCAGGGAGCGGCGGTGGCAGATAGGCGTGCTGCAAGTTCGGTTTGACCGTTGCGCCGCAGCAGTTCGACTAATCCAAGCATGAATTGCGGATCGTGCCTTCCGTAGACGGCCGCGGTTTCAGCATTAAGATCGGCGTCGGCTGGTCGATTGAGATGAAAGTACGCGTCGCACAAGAGGTAAATCAGCTCGGGCGTTACGGTCTTTGATTTGGCAAGAAGGGTCGCCGCATCCTGCCAGCGCTGCTGGTGGTAGCGCACTTCACCCATTTCAGCGATCGCCAGTTGGTAGCTGGGATCGTTCGCAAGCTCGGCTTTGAATTCTGCTTCAGCATCGTCTAGCTTGTTCAGTTTTAGGTCGTAGATGCCGACGCAGGTATGAGCGCCGTGCACTTTGGGGTCGAGCGCAAGCGCATGCTGAAGATCTTTAAGCCCCTCAGAGCCATCGCCCGCGTAAAGCTCGAGCTTGCCAATGAAGACCCATGAATCCGCAACGCTGGCTGTTGTTCCCTTGAAGTTTCTGAGGTATAGCTGGCGAGCTTCATCTTTGCGATGGGCCGCCAGCAACTGATGCGACTCTGCTGTGATAATGTGTTCGCGCGCCTCTCTGCCGCCGAGCCCTACAAATGTTGACTGCGACATCATCAGCTGATGAAGAGCTGCTTCATGCTGCGCTGCTTCGGTATTGCCGATGGCGACATAGGCCCGCGACAAGTAGAAATGCGCCACGAAGCGCTCGGGGGCGATGCCCAGCAACCGCTGAAGTGTACTGATTGCCGTTGAATAATCCTTCAGCTCAAGTTCGCAGTGACCAAGCGAAAGCATCACGTCCGGGTCATTTGGCTTCGAGGACGAAAGACGCATGTAATCATCCTTCGCATCCTGCCAATTAGAAAGACGAATCTCAGTCGACGCAAGCAAGTCGAGCGCAGTTACATCGTCGGGGTGAGCTGCAATTTCGTGTGAAAGACTCTGCTCGGCTCCTGCAAGGTCCATCAGCTTGTAGTCCGCAGAGCCAATGTCGTAGCCGAGGTGCGGCAGCGAGGCATCCATGCGCTCGGCTTTTTTGAGCCACTTCAGTCCCTGCGCGCAGTCACTGCCAGTGCACTGCAGTTCGCCATACTTCTGCCAGACTGCGGCATTATCCGGCTCCAATTCCGCACTGCGCTCGATCGCGTGGATCGCGTCATCATCACGGCCATTGAGATGGTATGCCTGCGCAAGGTAAAAAAATGTGTCTCCGTCGCGAGGTTGTAGTTTTGCGCAATCCTCCAGGAGTTTCAGCGCATCAGTCTTATCGCCTGTGGCCAGCTTGTAGATGCCGGTTTCATATATCAGATCGGGATCGTTAGGAGCATACTTCAGCCCTTCTTCAAAAGCGGCTCCGGCTTCGGCCGAGTGGCCTGCGTCTTGCAGCAGCATGCCTTTGAGCTTGAACGCGGGCGCGTAGCGAGGACTTGCAGCAAGTATCTGCTGCACGATCGTCATTGCTTGTTCAGGGTCACCATGCTGAGCAAGCTCGAGCGCACGATGAAACTGCTGCGAGGCCGCTGGCGTAGGGGCGCTGCCTGCGCTCTGTGAGGCTGCAATAGAGCGGGGATTAAATGCGCCGAGAGTGATGGTCGCGAACGCGACGGCGAGATAGACTAGCCCCGTTTCGCGTTTTGGTTTGTTGTCGTACCAATTCGGCATTTCTTACTCGCTGTCTGAATCGCGTCTTGCGCCTTTATGCCGCCGATGTTCTACGGTCACTTCGCCAAATGTGCCGGCAAACGAGTCTCTACGATTCCCTGCCCTTCGCGCACAATGTAAAACCTGTCGGCGGGCAAATGAGTCAAGGTTTCTTTTTTTCCGTCGGGCCAATCGACTTCCGCTTGATCAATCGAGTCGTGAGCGCCCAACCCGAAGTGCAGGCGAAGATCGCTTTGCGAAAGGTAACTGCCTCCGCTGATGACTTCATTGGTTTGAACCAGATCGCCGGCCGAAACTTTGACGTGCGCATTCAATGCGAGACGATTGCATATGGTTCCTTCAAGCGAAAAGCTGACCCAGTGGTTGGGCGGACCATGTTCAGGACGTAGAATCGTTGGTTCGCCGACGAGGTTCTCGATCGCTGCCTCAACGCGCCCGTCGTTGAACAGATCTCCAATGGCAAGGCCGCGGCTTACTCGCGGTGTCTCAATGTCAGGCCCGACGCGGTGACTCACATTCTTGAAGGTGCCGTCATGCTGATTCAATAGAAGAACCACCGGCTCAAGATAGCGCGAGGCGCCGGGTGCCTGATCGACCTGCGGATAGACGTGCCCATTTACCTGGAAGAAATCTTGCCAGCCGCTGTTGGCGAAGTCGACGAATGCATCGCCCCATCCCACATAACCCTGCGTGCCGCGCGCGATTCCCGAGGCAATTGAGTTATCAGTAAAGTCCATTCCACCATCGTTGGTATAGAGGGCCGTGTACTCAACGTCGAAGTGCGATATGGCCAGCGACATGCGGCCAGTGTGCATGTAGTCCCCAAACGCAAGACCCATGTTGGCCTGCTCAACGCCATCTTCATTCGCTGCCACGCCTGCCATTAGCGCAGTATCTTCAAACTTGCCGGAGCCATCGCCCTGATAGAGATAGTTTGCTTCGCCGTCGTTGGTTACAAATAAGTCGAGTTTGCCATTGTTGTTGAAGTCTGACCAGATTGATGTAAGGCCGAATCGCCCTTCGGCGTCAGCTACGCCGGCTTTGCTCGACACTTCAGTGAACGTGCCATTGCCATTGTTGTGGTAGAACTTGTCAACAACGCCCTTCAATCCTCGCGGGCCGCACTGCACTATGAGTCCCAGATATCTGCATGCTTTGGTGGAGCCGAAGGCGGGCAAGTTATCGAGATGAAAATCCACATAGTGCGCGACGAACAGATCGGCAAAGCCGTCGTTGTCATAGTCGCCGAATGCAGCACCGGTTGCCCAGCCCGTATCGTCTGCAAGGCCTGCATCTTTCGTGACGTCGGTAAATGTGCCGTCGCCGTTATTGCGATAGAGGACAACCCCGTTCAGGCAAGTTACCAGTAAGTCCGGGCGGCCGTCGTTGTTATAGTCGCCGACTGCCACACCCATCGCCCAACAGGGATAACCTACGCCGACTTTGTCGGTAACATCGGTAAAAGTTCCATCGTGGTTGTTATGGTAGAGCGCGCTGCGGGACTTGACGCCATGCTGCGCCATCTCTACGCTCTGAGCGTTGGTCAAATAGATATCGGGCCAGCCGTCGCCGTCGTAATCGATGAGTGCGACGCCTCCACTCATTGACTCGGCGATGAACTTTGCTTCGGGGCTCGACTTATGATCAAAGCGAATTCCCGTGGTACTGGTGATATCCACGAGCCTTGGATAATTCTCAAGCGGACCCGTGGCTGCGCGCTCAGCTTCAGCCTTTTTTCGCTCTTCAGGCGACAAGGGTGTGGGCGTGCCCATTTGAGCTAGGACCGGTTGGAGCAAACGCAAAAGCAGAATGACCAGCAAGGCTCTCAAGATTCGACTGCGGACAATCAATCTGCGGTGAGTTTCGCGCCGAATATGGCCATTACTTCTCAGCATTTTCATCGGGGCGGACGGCGTCAGGTTGTATCAGGAGATCTTTATATACAACGCGGAGCTTCTCTTTCATCTCTTTATACGTCTCGTAGAGCTCAATTTCGCGCTTGGCGTCGTCGGCACGTCCCAGTTTTTTGTAGAGCGTGCCAAGCCTGTAGTGAGCTGTTGCGTTAGTTGGTTCCAGCTTCACTGAAGCTTCAAGCAGCGGGAGCGCCTGATCGGGCTTATTCATTTCGAGCAGCAGCTTCGCCAGGCCCAGTTTTGCATTGGCATCGTCCGGTTGCAACTCGACCGCTTTGGAGTACATCGCGATAGCTTCTTTTTCGTCGGCTTTGGTCACCGCGATTTCGGCGAGCTCGCAGACCGATTTCTCGTCGCGAGGATTGTCAACCAGCGCTGCGCGATACTCCTGCTCAGCCTGCTTCTTGATCGCCGGGTCCTGCGAAGTACCCAACAGCTCAGCCAATTCATAATGGACGCCGGGAAGGTGCGGATTGATTTCGATCGCCTTGCGATATTGCGCGATGGCGCCGTTGGTATTGCCTTCCTTGGTTTCTTCGTGCGCCAGCAGCTGGTGCATTTGCGCTGAATCAGGCGCAGCCAGCGAGAGAGCAATCATCGATTCGCTCGAAAGGTCGGCATAGGTGCGGTAAGCGGCGAAGAGCACTTCAGGGTTATCGGGGGCGGCCTTTTTCAATTGCGCGAGTATGGACGCAGCAGACTCGAGGTCGCTTACCTGGGCATAGGCACTGACGAGCTCAAGACCGGCCTGCACTTTGAAGCGTGGATCGTCAATGTGAGGAAATGCGGTCTCAAGATCCTTGCGTCCATCCATAGGATCTTCAGTGTGCAATTCAGCAATTCCCAAAATCCCTTGAATTTTTGCTAGATCGGGTTGTCTTTCGACTGCAATGCGCAGGTGAGGGATGGCTTCGGCCGGCTTGCCGGAAAAAAAAAAGCAGCACCCCGAGATTCCCTTGTATTTGAACGTCGTCGGGAGCAAGTTGCGCCGCGGCCTGCAACTCGGGAATCGCAAGGTCCGGCCGCTTTTGGTCGATATAACTTTGCGCCTTTTGAAGGTGAATTCCCGGCCCAGCCTGGGGCGCGACTTGTGCCGGCGTTGCGCACGCTCCTGCGGTGATGAATACGAGGGATGCAGCAATCAAGCTGGACCGGGGAGACATGGGATTCATTATAGAAGTCGCGACACAGCATACGCGGGCATAAGAAAAGAGACGGCGACCAATCGCCGTCTCTTTTGGGTTGAGTTTCAGTTTCAATTAGAAGGTAATGCGCCCGCTCAACTGCAAATCACGGCCTCCGACCGTCGTGCTGCTGAGTACAGCATTGCCGGTGACTGGCGCGCCAGGGCTGCCGCCGCTTAGACCGAAGTTACCGTTGCTGCCTCCCCCGATAGCGCCGAAGCTCGGGTGATTGAAAGCGTTGGTCGCGTCGCAGCGCAGTTGGAACTTAACCTGCTCCCAGATTGAAAACTCCTTGCCTGCAGAGAGATTAAATTCGTTAACTCCAGGTCCGACTAAGTCGTTCCTCTGGGCGTTACCGAACGCTCCGGCTGCGGGCTCCGAGAATGCAGCTTCGTTAAACCAGTTTTTCCAGCTCTTTCCGCCCTGCGGGGTAAGGCTGACACCAGGCACCCGGTTCAGAAATTGAGTACCCGCGTGTGTATAAAGTGATCCCGGACCAGAGGGTTGGAATGGATTTCCAGCCAGTTCAATAACCGTTCCGGCAATCTGCCAGCCGCCCAATACCTCGTTGGCTATCATATTGCTGTTCATAAACGGCTTGCCTTTGCCGAAGGGGAGCTCATAAACCGCATATCCCTTGAAGGCCTGGCGTTGGTCGAAGTTAGAAGGCCCGTAGTTCAGCGCGGCCTGATTCAGGTTGAGGTAGCTGGCATGCTGCCAAGTCTGCGAACCTGCGTGACTGCCCCATCCTGACGAGTCCTGATCGTCAAGCATGTGTGACCAGGTGTAGTTGAAGCTCAAACTCAGCCCGTGAGTCATGCGCTTGCTGATAGTAGCTTGCAGCGCATGGTAGTTGGAGATTCCTTCGTAAAGATTGCCGCCGAGCTGACCGGCCTGATAGTTTTGGTACGGACGATATTGCGTATCGTTCGATGAGAGGTCGCTTTCGGGAATTGCGTTGAGGTCGGTTGGGAATGTGAGATTGAAGCCATGACTTCCCACATAAGCAACGGTGACCACGTAATCCGCGCCCAGCTCGCGCTCCATTGCCAGGTTCCACTGGTGGATCTTGGCGATGGGCGTGTTGTAGTCGTTATATCCGCCTCCCTGTCCGTTGAACCTTCCCGGATCAGTGGATGCGGACGTGTACGGCAACGGATTCTGAGCTCCTCCGCCTAACGGGTAGAGGGTGCCAGAACCGTCGAATTTTGTAGCTGGATAAATGCCGTTCGACTGATCGTTGAACCCACCGGATGAAGCAACCGAAGCGCCCATGCCACTCCCGTAGTTATCGAGGCTTTGCACAGGGCGTAGGCTCCGGCGACATTCGAGGAACTGTTACTGATAGTACCGGTGCGGTAGTTCCCGGTGTTACCATTTCCGTGCTAAACGTCGACACTGGCGTGTCGAAGGACTTCGTCACCAACGGGGATGGGGTCTACGACACATCTTCAATCGTCCCAGGTCAATACAAGCTCACTTTCAGCAAACAGGGTTTTGAAACCTTCATCCGCGGTCCGATCACGGTGGATGTGGGCTTTTTCGGCGTCAACGCACAATTGAAGATCGGTCAGGTTTCGCAGCAGATAACCGTCAACACAGACATTCCTCTGCTCAACACCGAATCAGGCGATCAGACATCAACTCTTGATGCTTCTTCTATGGCTCAGCTTCCTCAGGTGGGCACTGCCAACAACAGCGGCAACAGCTGGGAGAACTTCATCATCCTGCTTCCCGGAACATCCGGTACTGCGGGCGGTGCCCAGGGGTCAGTCAACATTGGGCAGATGGCGTCATCTAATGGCAACATGCCCTTCACCAACGTATTGGCAGATGGTGCGACGTCAACCTTGCCGGCCAGCCAGAATGCCAACCCGGCAGTATTTGACGATCTCGCTGAAGTTCAGGTCTCCCTTTCGTCGTTCTCAGCGCAGTACGGCGTCGGCGGAATGATCATCAATCAGGTCACCAAGGGCGGCACCAACCAATTCCACGGCACTGCCTACGAATACTTTGACAACGACGGCTTGAATGCGCTTCCCTTCGAATTTGGAAGCACACAAACACGTAAGCAGTTGAATCAGTTCCAACGCTATAACGACTATGGCGGCACCATTGGCGGTCCGATTCCAATCAGCAAGTTCCGAAAGAAGGCTTTCTTCTTTTTCGGCTACGACAGGATTGACAACAACACCAACAGCACCGGCTTCCAAACCGTACCGACCCAATCCGTTATGAGCGGCGACTTTACTGGCGGCTACACTCTTTACGATCCCACCACGCAGACCATCGGAACCGACTCTGCCGGGAATCCTTACCCGATCCGCAAGTCGTTCATGGAGGAATACGGCACCAACGCAATTCCATCCTCCATGTTCGACAAGGTCTCATCGGTTCTGCAGCAGTATTATCCGAACGGTACGAGCAACACTGGCTTGTCGAACAACGTCGGCACCTTCGTTCAATCAAACGAAGAGTCGACAAACTTACAGGCAAACGGCGTTTACCAGAATAACTGGCATGACAGCTATCCGGTGCCCCGCCCCTGGCGCAGATTCTTTGGGCGCCTGGATTACGACGTTACCCCGAATAACCGGATCACCCTCTCTGATAACCAAGGTGACGAAGGCGAAAACGGCTCAAACCCTGTAACCCCGTGCCCATTCGCATGCCAACTCGGCGATGTGGACAACAACGTTGGCCAGATCACTGATGTGTGGAATATCGGCTCCAAAACCATCAACGAAGCCCGCGCGGGTTACACCGACCAGCTGAACTTCTTCTCAGACTCAACCACCGGCAAGAACTATCCATCAACGTTGGGCTGGCAGTTTGGCAAGGCAAACATCATTCCTGCCCTTCAGTACAACCGCAACTATCCTTATGCGTGGCTCGATCCTGCCACTAATGCGGAGTACAAGGAATTTGCCTTCGACCCGTCCGATGTGGTCACCATGATCCGCGGCAGGCATATTCTCCACTTTGGTGGTGAATTCGCCTTCTATCGCGACGATGCAACACCATGGGGCAACCTCAACGCGGGAACATTGCAGTTCTCCGGTGAATATACCGAAAACTGGACACTCAGCTCAACAGGTGTAGCCTCGCCGAACAGTTCCTCCGGCGAAGAATATGCCGATTTCCTGCTGGGATATGCAACCAACTGGAGCGCCAGCTACACTCCCGAAT
>Ga0206838_10264_pt1 | contig 12982 bp, 12 predicted proteins | sample Alteio_BWOrgCont_26_FD_152879 | JGI IMG/M metagenome (GOLD analysis project Ga0206838, IMG submission 152879) | Enriched cells from forest soil in Barre Woods Harvard Forest LTER site, Petersham, Massachusetts, United States -... | ecosystem: Environmental > Terrestrial > Soil > Temperate forest >...
CGCCCTTTTCGGCCAGGAGGAGACCCTCACATCCGTGACCCAGGACAATTTGGAAGATACAGGGGAGAAGGTCAGGATGAGGGGGAACACGACAGAATAGCCGGTTAGATCTTCACCTTGAATTTTTCGCCGCGCTTGATGGACTGCACGAACGCCGTCATCAACTGCGGGATCATCTCCAGGTCGCGCAGGCTCACCACTTCCACCGGCGAGTGCATATACCGGTTCGGCAGGCTGATGAGCGCGCTCGCGATGCCGCCGCGCGTCCAGAAAATCACATCCGTATCCGTGCCGCTCGAGGCGGACATCGCCTCGTGCTGCAATGGAATCTTCTTCCGCGCCGCGACCTCTTCAAGCCGCTTCACGACCTCGGGATGATTACAGCCGCCGTGCGTGATGGCCGGGCCTTTGCCGAGCCTCGTGTCGCCATGCTGCGTCTTGCTCACGGTCGGATAATCCGTGGCGTGCGTCACATCCACCACCAGCGCGATCTCGGGATGCAGCGAATACGCGATCTGCCGCGCGCCCAGCAAACCGACTTCCTCCTGCACGTTCGAGACGGCGCAGACTTCGCAATGCAATTTGGTCTTCGATTCCGCCAGCAGACGCAACGCTTCCGCCACGGCAAAGGTCCCGATACGGTTGTCAAACGCCCGCGCCACGGCCAGGTCGCCCCGCAAAATATCGAATTCGTCCACCAGCGTGATCGGGTCGCCGATGCGGACGATCTGTTCTGCCTCCTTGCGGCTGCCCACGCCGATATCAATGAAGATTTCGTGGATCTTCGGCGGCTTGGGGTCGCCCTCCTGCTTGGTGAGGTGCGGTGCGACGTTGCCGACCACGCCCTTGACCGCGCCGTTCCGGGTATGAATCACGATGCGTTGCGCCTTGGTGATGGCGGCATCCACCCCGCCCATGCGAAGGACGTAAATGTAACCGTTGTCATCAATGTAATTCACCGCCATCGCGATCTCGTCCGCGTGCCCGGCCAGCATCACGCGCGGACCGCCGCCCTTGTTCAGCACGGCGACACAATTGCCGTAGGCGTCGGAAAACGTTTCGTCGGCGTATTGTTTGACATAATCCAGCCAGACACGCTGGCCGCGCGTTTCATGACCGACCGGGCTGGGCGTGTTGACCAGTGTGCGGAGAAATTCAAGTGATGACTTTTGCATGGCGGCAGGCTAAAGCGCGTAAAAAATTCGGCAATTATATTCGTCCCGCGAACAGCGGCGTGATTTCAGGAAACCGGTGGGACGAACGTCCTCGCAAACCGCCCCATCAAGCCAAAATAAGGTGATACTAATGCAAGATCAGTTGGATGATTTTTTGACACATCTGCCTAAAAATCGGTTGAATATATAGATGTTACCCTACAAAACATTTGGTTTTTTCGCTGGCATAATTTTTGCATCAGTACGGGCGTAAATATGGAGATGTCCATTGACAGCACGGTTGGATCGGAGGAACTCCGCCGCCAGCATGAAGAGTCCGCCCGCCTGATACAGGCAGCGCGGGATAAGGAATGGTTGTCGTTTCGCGAACGGGTGGCCGATGGCCGGCGCTTTGCCATCAAAACGGTTTTTTGGTTCGGTGTCCTCATCGTTACCTTCAACTATCGCAACCAGATCGCCGAATTTCTCATACCCGCGGCCAAAAATGTTTTGGTCCACGTCCAGCACCTCGGCGACAACAGCAAACTGAAGCAGGCCATCAACAAGCAGGACGAAGACATTGCGGATATCTCGAATTGATTCTCCTTTGGATGGTGGCCGGTTTTTGCCTGTCCGACGTTACGGAAAGCAAAGTTTCATTTTTCGATTGCGTTCTGCAGGTATGGGTATATGGTGGCTTCAATTCAGATGAAAACGATTATAGGGCTCGTTCTTCTCACCATGGCGTCTTTGGGTTTTGCACAAAGTCTGCCCGTCATCACCCTTTCCCCGACAAACACCACGGTCAATCCCGGCAGTACCGCCACGTTCAGCGTCACGGCCACCGGCGCGACGGGTTACCAATGGATGTTTAACACCAATATCATCACCGGAGCCACCAGTGCGACGCTCCAAATCCCCAACGCGCAAGCTACGAATTGCGGCTACTATTCAGTCATCGTGAAAAATGCCACCGGCTGGACGCCCAGCCAGATGGCTTATCTGTTTCTCGACTACACTTACAGCGGAATTTTCCCCAACGCTGGCGGGACGCTGCCACTGACCACAACGAACAATACATACTTTGCGGGCGATGTTGAAACGGTCTTTGGTCCTCCATTGTGGCCAACCAACGGCACGGCACAAATTGTCGCCGGACCGCAACTGGACGAAATGTCGCCCCAGGGAACTGTCGTCAAATATCGTTCCATGGCTGGAACCCAATGGTTTAATAGCGGCTATATTTTGGGACCGGACCAGCAGTCAACTTTTATTGGGCCGGGGCAGACATATTTTTATAGCTTACTTGTGAAATACACAAATTCCGGATCCGCTTTCACCCAGCCATCCACGGTGCTTTCCTTGACCGCCGGAACGAATGCCATTCCCGCGCAGCCGAATTATGGATTAAAATTTCCCGGCTGGTTTGCCGGGGAAGGAACGGAGCCCGTGTGGGCATCTCCCTTTTACCTGTTCGCCCAACTCCGTATTTCCGGCGAGACGTTCAGCATCACCAATTCATTTACCGGTTACCCCGATTATGGAACGCCGGTGTTTCAGTGGCGGAAAAACGGTGTCTTGATCGGAACTCAACAGTCATTTGTAGTATCTTCTTATCCATACCCTAGTGCCAATGGAACCATCGTCCTGACCATCACCAATGCCCAACCTTCAGATGCTGGGGTCTATGATGTGGAGGTACTTGGCAACGATTGGTTAATCGGACCGAAAACATACATCAGCATCCAGACCACCAACGGCAACGGAGTGTTCCAGCAATCAAAACTCTCCGGCACCAACCTCGTCTGCAATCTCGCCGGCGCGGCAGGACGCGTTTATCAGGTTCAGGTCTCGACCAACCTGCTGACTTGGAGCAACCTCCTCACCGTGAGCAACGCCACCGGCACGGTCACTTTCACCAACGCTACATCAAATGTGGGTTCGCAGTTCTATCGTACCGTGTTGCAAAGTTTTTAATTGGCCGCCCGACTTTGCCCGCCATCGTTTTTTCAATCCGCTGCGCAAAATTTTCGATTCACGCCGTTTACTGAATACCCTCACGCTGGCGGCGTGCGTCCCACCATTATCGGGTTCATGGAAAGGGCGAATGGTGCTCCCGCCCGGAATTGAACTGGGATCAACGGTTTAGGAAACTAAAGCTCGTGCTTGCATCTGCGAGCAAAAACAGGCTAAAAACCCTTATATTTGATACTTTCTCTGATACCCTTTTTGTGTTCTTGTTAGTATAGTGATTAGGTAAACAGATATGCCATTCAAAATGCTCCACATTTTTGCGCTCATTCGAATAAGGAATGAGGCCCAATTTCGATGGATTTTAAGAGCAGGAAACTTGTCGAAGCACGCACCTGCCCATAAAACGCGCACTATTCCGTCCTAATCAGGGATAAAGACAATTTGATCCCGTGATCTGATACTTTTCGGATGATCTCCCAACCGATGATCAATGCCTCTATTTTGAGAGGTGCCAGGCAATTTCAGTTGTAGCGATCCCTTCAAATTCCGAGAGAAATTTCGGATGATTCGGACTCAGAAATCCCCATCAATGCCAAACCCGGTGATGCGTCTTGGCAAAAAAATTACAATCGGTATGCTGATCAAAATTTGCGCTCCCGTAGCTCAAATGGATTAGAGCGGCCGTTTCCTAAATGGCAAATCCCGGTTCGATTCCGGGCGGGAGCACCATTAAATTTCACAGCAAGAAGCCGGTCGCTGTGGTGGTTTCATATTGTAGAATGCCGGCATGAATGACTGCGAACGGATTCCTCGCACCATTGCACTATCGAATTTTCAGGAAGATTTAGAACCTTGTTGAAACTCTGATTGAAGTTCTTTCAACCGTGACAAGTACACATTTTTGAGCGGATCAAGAGAGTCAGCATGAGTCCTCGCCCATAACAGCCACCTGCCCGCCGGACTTTCCGGCGCCGTTTCACCATTTTTTGAAAGCTCGGCTGTGCAAGCATCGATAAACAAATGTAATCGTTTACTTTTTGACCACGTCTCAGCTTGCTCTTCCAACAATCTCTTTCTTGCTTCTTCTTCTTGTCTTATGCGCTCGAGTTCTACTTGCTTGCGATGGTCTTCTTCCCGGCGTCGAGCCTCTTCTTCCTGTTGAAGCTTTCGCAACTGCAAAGCTTCACTGGTTGCGAGAATCGTCCGCACAATTTCATTCAATTGCTCCTCCAACCGTTGGTGGATTCCGTCATTCCAAGCTTTTTGCAAGTTGCCGGGTGCATATTCATCAACGCGAAAGCTTAAATTACCGGTAGGAATGTATTCCCATTTGTTCCACATGTATGACCGATTTTCTTCAGTTGATTTACGTTCCTTTCGGTCAACTTTTTCAATCATGAGCACGCTTACTTTTTGATTTCCAATTTCAAAAAATGTTCCTTCCCAAGAAGATTGGCCGATTCCAATTTTATGTCCCATTTTAATGATTGCATGGACAATGGCATCCATTATAAGCAACGCTCTGTGGAGGCTGTTTTTAGAAACACGAATGTTAAGGCACTGCTGGCGACCCGGTGGGGTTAAGCGATTGTAATTGTCGGGAGATCGACTTTTCAAAACATCCCGCGCTTGACGTACAAGCGGATGAGCCTTCCTGAAATCCGCTGGAATTATTATTTCTAGTTTTGAATCTTCTATATCCACTTTTTTTTGCATGGTATTCAGGGATGAGCTTTTGTGGTTAAGCCTGCCCAACAATTACAAATCTTCAATTGATCAACGCAGGCCGCCAAATGTTCCACGTTTGCGATTTTGGCACTTTAGTGTGCCTTTTTTGAAGTCTTTTTCGCCGTCACTTTTTGCTCGATATAATTCGGCCAGAGCGGTGACTAGGATTCGGCGATCATCGCCTGCGGACACCCAAAGTGTTCCGCCTCACGCCCCCCCCGTAATCGCGGCGACTGGAACTTGATGAGCGTGGAAATCTGGCGGGACGCCGCGGCCCGCCTCACGCCCCCCGTAATCGCGGCGACTGGAACCGCACTCTGCGGGCTGGTGCTGACGCCGGGCCATCCGCCTCACGCCCCCCGTAATCGCGGCGACTGGAACAAGCGCGGATGCAGGCGCTCTGCTCCATCAACGGCCCGCCTCACGCCCCCCGTAATCGCGGCGACTGGAACATCATGTCGGGATGACTCGCGTAATACTCGTTGATGCTCCGCCTCACGCCCCCCGTAATCGCGGCGACTGGAACAGAGAGGACATTCGCGCCGTCACGCCGGTTTCAATCCGCCTCACGCCCCCCGTAATCGCGGCGACTGGAACACCATTGGCCTCGGCTTCGCTGCCGTGTTCATGGTCCGCCTCACGCCCCCCGTAATCGCGGCGACTGGAACATATTCCCGGAGTCAATTACGGCGTGCCTGATGCGCCGCCTCACGCCCCCCGTAATCGCGGCGACTGGAAGCGACGCAGCGCGTTCGAACAGACGTTCCGCTGTCTGGGGCAAATTCAGGTCCGCCCGCGACGCTTCCACCGCAGCGCGGGTCTGCTCATGGGTCGCGAGGCGCTCCTCCTCGGTTTCTGCGGCGGAGATTTGATTGAGGAATTGATTCACGCGCCCGGTAGTGGTGGCGACTTCACCGGAGAGTTGCGTTGAATCACCGGCCAAAGTGCCCTGTTCGGCACGAAGATTTCTGAGCATTTGAGCGGCGCTCTCCTCTGCTTCCTTTGCCTTTGCGCTCGCCTGTTGCCAACGGGCGTAAGCATCCACTGCGGCTTCCTTGGCCTCCAACCAGCCACCGTTTCGCAGGCGATCACGATGTGTTTCGCGCTGGGTGAAATGCTCGTCGAGCGCATTTTTCTCCTGCTGCTTCTTCGACTGCTCGGAGAGCAGATTCGTTCGCTCTTCGCCAAGGGTTTTGAGACGGTCGCGAAGCGCCTTGTGCTCGCCATGAACGGTAGCCTGATTGGTCGCGACCAATTTAGCCGCCTGCCCAATCTGAAATTTGTAAGCCGCACCCAAGACCTGAAGCGTGTCCAAAACTGGCTTTGCCTGGGTGCGCTCTCGTTCTAAGGCCCGCTCCAATTCGCTGACATTAGCCGTCACAGTGTGCAGCTCGCCCAAGACCACAGCCATTTCAACCAGTCGCTTGTCTTGTTGTTTTGCGTTCCGAGCCTGATCACAACGCTTCAATTCGGCTTCAGCCTCTCCGACTTCCAAAGTAGCCTTGAGCCGTCGGAAGAAGTTTTGCCGACGACCATTGGAGGTGCGCGCGGATTCGAGCCGCGTTCGCTCGCCTTCCAATAGCTTCCATTCTTCCTCACGCTGCGTTACTTCGGTGCGGAAGCGATCCCCGGCAGCCATCAAAGCCGCCCAAAGTGCTCCCGCTTCCCGGTCAGCCGTCGCCCCACGCTCACGAGCGGATTGCCAGATACTGAGTTGCTGCACGAACAGGCCAAGATCCACGAGCAGCTTCTGGTTAAACTCCAATTGGAGTTCCAAGGCCCCACGCCGGCGGAGTTTTGGCAAAAACGCGTCTAGATTTTTGCGGACTTCCGTGGCGGTGGATGGATCGAAGCCGAGCTTCAAGAACTCATGAATAAAATCTGCATCACGTTTAAGTTCATTGAAAAGATTATTGATACCGCCCTCTCGCTCGTTCATGCGGAGCTGGAACGTGAACAGCTCGGGGTCGAGATGGTTCTTTTCCAAATGGTCGCGCCATTCCGACTGATTGGTGGTGTGGACAATGTCGAGACGTGGTTGCATCTTCTGTTTAGCGTCAAGCCAGTCCCGAAACGCTTCCCAAGAGGCAACTGGCTCGCCTAGTCCAAGGACAGGGAGTGAATCGTAATTGACATCGCGCCCAACACGCATGGTGAAGAAGAGGCGACGCAAATCACCCGTACTGCGATCAAGCCCTTTCCAAGAGAGCGACTGCCCGACAAGCAGCATTTCGCGTGGGCCATCGGTTAACAGAGACGCTTCAGCACGGTCGTCAGTGGTGTCCCATTCAGTGATGACAAAGCCCAAGTCACGGTCGCGAAGATAATCGCCAAGTTCACGAGCCTTGCTTTCAGCCTGCTTGCCGAGAAAGAGCCGCTGACTAGGGCGAAACGTAGAAAAGTAAAGGCTGAGCAGCGAGGACTTGCCTGTGCCATTTTCTGCCCAAATCACGGTGTCCGCCGCGTGTCCCCTGGCATCACGCAAATCCAAAGTCAGCGACGGAAACCGGGCGTCGTGATGGCCGAGGCCAGCAAAATGAATACGCGTGATGCGAGGCATAGTATTAGATCAAGTCAGGGCGCCGGGGATCTTTCAAGACTTTCAGTCGGTGGTGGTGGTGGTGTTTGTTCACGTCCGCGCGTGGCAGTGAAGGCGCGCAACTGTTCCAGCAAAGCGTGCGCACCATGATACTTAAGGCGGATGCGATATGCAGACGTGCCCTGATAATTCCCCCTTTTTTCATCCACCAACCGGAGCAATCCTTGCCCCACAAGATAGTCCAGGGCATAGCCACACATGCCCGTTAGCGACTGACGCGATTCGCGCTTGTTCTTGGTTTCCTTGGTCAACGCCTGCGCCAACTTCGAGGCGCAGACGAATCGTCTCAGCGTAGGCTTTGGCGCGAATCTGGGCCTGCCGCGCCGTTTGAATAGCATCGTCCAACCGTCCGCGCTGAGATTGATATTTGAGCACGGCCAGGTCAGCCTCGGCAGCATCCTCCAAATTGTAGCCGAGCATCTCCGTGTAAAGATTGATGGCCTCGCTACTAGCACGGAAAACGCGTTCACCCTCCTCGGTCTGGGTTTCCTCCAAGAGACGATAGGAAAACTCCCGCCAGAGAACCTCACCATTTTCCAGCACTGCGTAGCGCTCCACGAATTGCTGTCGGCGGCCACGCTCGTTGAATAGTGCATCGAGAATGATCCCGACCGCGCGTTTTCTATTTTCCTCCGCAATGCCGGGCTCAGCGGCTTGCAGAATGGGAGACAGGGAAAGTTCAATGTCCCGACGCGTCGCGCCAGTGCCAAAGCCCATTTTGTCGATAACTACATCCAGCACAACGAGACAGAGCATTCGTAAATCGTGCCGGGAAAGGTCAAGCCCGCGTTGGATTTTATTGGCTTCCAATTCAAGAAGTGGCGCCGGCGCAATGAGGCTGCGCGTGCGACGAGCAACAGCCTCGCCCAGCTCACGTAATTCAAGCCTTTCAGTCATCGTTATCGCTGCCGAAGATTTTTCGGTCTCAGACGAAGAACTGACCACACGCAATAAGTCCCCGACTTGGCTGTTAGTAGTCGAACCCATACTTTGCTAATTAAATGCCGAACAAAACTGTAAAGAGAAAACGGCAAAAGTGATAGGAAAAGTTTTTTATGGTTGTTTCCGTCCCATGAAGAACACGGTCTTCGCGATTTTCTATGTATATCTGAAACGGCAAAATCTGATACCGCATCTGATACCATATTGAGTTTTCTTAGCAAATAAGGGCCAATTACAGCAAAAACTGGCGAGATGCGACCGGAGGGGAAAACAGCAATAATCCTCTTTGAAATCAATGGGAATCAATGATAGTCAATGAAAACAAAAACCCAAAAAGAAGCCTTGATTTCGATTAGGAAATTAAAGCTCATTGTAGCAAATGCTGGGAAAAACAGGCCAAAAACCCTTAAATTTGACACTTCATTTGATACGCTTTTGGCGTTTAGTTAGGTGAACAGGTGCTCTATTCAATGCGTTTTATTCCACGTTAATTCGATTTGCACTTAAAAAGTATCGTGTTTGGATGAATTTCAGGAGAAAATAGCCCTTGGAAACGAGCAGTTGGTCTCAATAAAAGCGCTGAATTTGATTTGATACCCCGCAATCTGATACTTCATGATGGCTAAAGATATCTAGGGCGAAGAAATTACATCGTCTCGATTGGTTTGTCGGATGAAATGAAGGGCGCTATCGTTGGATCGCAGTAGTGCTCCCGGATCGCCGATGGCGGCATTTCCGATCCGAATTGCATTGACTTCAAGGCAGGCCTGGCAAAAAGTCATCCCGTTAGCCACGGAAAACTCAACCTCGCCCATGATGGAAGGCAAACTGGTTTATATTATGCGTACCGCGCTGCTGTGTGTTTTCGCCCTGCTTCAGGCTGTTTGTTTACGAACCGAAGGACAAGGTACGGCTTTCACTTACCAAGGTCGTTTGAACGCCGCCGGCCTGCCCGTTAATGGCAGCTTTGATTTGCAGTTCACCCTTTACACCAACGGTGCCGCCGGAAACGTCATCGCCGGACCGGTCACCAACAACGCTGTTTCCGTCACGAACGGCCTGTTCACTACCTTGGTGGACTTTGGATCAAACACTTTTGTGAATACGAGCGATTGGTTGCAACTCGCCGTTAGCACCAATGCCATGAACACTTTCACCACCCTTGCCCCGCGCCAGCCGATCACGCCTGTACCGTATGCCATCACAGCGGCGAATGCGAATTCCGTTTCCTCTGCCAATATCAGTGGCGTACTCACCCCGACACAGTTGCCATCCGGTGTTTTGACCAATGGCGCGGGCGGCGTAAACCTTTCGGGCATTTTTAGCGGCAATGGAAGTGGACTGACCGGCCTGAATGCGGCAAATGTATCCGGCATTCTCCCGCTTTCGAGCTTGGGCGCTACCAATTCCTACACCCCAACCATCGGCAACGGCTCCGCCAGCTTCACCACCAGCACCGCTTCCGGCTATTATGCGACCATTGGCAATCTCGTGTACTTCGAAGCGTGGATTGTGTGGACCGACAAAGGGTCGGCCACCTCCGGCACACTGGTTGTTTCGCTGCCGCCAATCTCGGTGGCCTCGCTTCGGGCAGCATTCAGCACCGGATACGTGACCGGTATTAATTTAGGCGGTCAATTGATTCCCCATGCCAGCGCCAATGACACCAATTGCAGCTTCTATTCCGTCAATTCCAGCGAAAATACCACGACTACCGTCATGGTACCGGCCTGCGCCGCCAGCGGAGAACTCCAAATCACCGGCTGGTATCGCCGGTTATGAATGCGAAAACGAAGCGGTTAAATTATCAAAATTAACTCCAAATTTTACGCAGTCGGGAACTCACGCCATCCGTTACAGATTGATGAATTTCTTTTGGAAAGCCATCAGGCAGCTGCTTTTCGGTCGTCTTGATCGCACTATCGGCAGCCAGACCAATTTCCTGCAACGCACCATGAGCAAGTGACTCTGGTAATCTTGCACGCTTAACTGTCTGGATAAAATGCCTTCCTTCAATTTCGTCAATTTTATAGTGCCTGCCATCCCCGACGGACATTGCAAGTTTCATTTGCTTACGCTCAATCCGCCGAGCCTCCGCGCTCGGTTGTGCTGTTAGAACATCATAAATCGGGGTTAGATTAAAAATTCCTCCAGGTCCTAAAAAAACACTAAAATTTTTAGCATGACCATCTGTTGCACCAATTAGCCAAAATAAAATTTGCGTCTTCAAAAACGTTTTCTGATCTTCTGCTGGTGTATCGGCACCCTTTAAACGATCAAGTATATCAACAATCCCTGGGCCTCCTTGATTTTGATATTTTTGACTAGGTGGACATGAAAGCGCCTGGCAGAAATCTTCCTGCGGAAGTCGAACCAGTCGGTCTTTTTTTGTCCAGGCTCGGTCAAATCTCTCCACGACCAGTGCTTTTGTTTTTCCAAAAATTTTGATTTCTGCATTGGTTACCGGAAGACCAAACGCCGCCAAAAATTTTAAGCAGTAAAATTCATTTTCTACACTATTGGAAAGATCAACACCGTTTTGCAAAGTTCCTATTTGCGTTTTTAAAATATGGGTTGTTGGTGTCGTCCCGTGCGGTTTCCACCATATTCCGTTATACAACAGTAGTGAAGTTTTTTCCTGTGCGCCGGCGACGGAAATGCGAAAATCCTGATCTTGTTCAAGCCCCAATGGTGCTCGGACAAGATTGTTTAGTAAACCCTCAATAGCTTCATCACTAATTTCCTGACCATCAATGGTAGACTCTTGAGCTATTTCTTCGTCATTAGGAACAAATTGCAACGCACCGACACAATCTCGGCCAATTTTAGACAAAAGGCTATACGCGTCGATTCCTCTCGCCCCAACTTTTGCTGCGATACGTTGTCTCAACTTGTCGGAATCTGGCAACAAATTTTCAAAAACAGCAATAACCGGATCGCCTTTATATGGATCTTCTCGTAACGGAAGTGAAAGCGAAACAGGAGTGGCATCTCCCAATACAAGCCAGCTTTTATCATATTGGAAATAAATTGCTCCATTCGAATCTTTTAAGAGATGTCCGACAAGTCGGTTATCTAAAAAAACCTTTAAGGGTATATGTTGACGTTGGCGAGGCATTAGAGATCACTTCCCATGTTTCGTTCTCCTTTAGAACGGGTTGCAATCTGGAATTCAAGATCAAGAGTTGCAAGAATGTTGAGAAGTGTTTCGATAGTAGCCGAGGAATTACCATTTTCAATTAAGGAAATTGTTTCCTGACGCAAACCTGCTTTTGCCCCTAAATCCTTTTGACTTAGTTGCCGGCTTTTACGGGCACGACGGATCACATTGCCAATTTGCTTCGGGTCACGCGCAAGATTGTTCATCGCTATAATATGCGTTAAAACCGATATAAAGTCAATATCGGCTTTAACGCATAAAACGCATTTATGCGCCAAATATCATAAAAGAGTATTATCGGGTTAGGCACATAAAAACAGGGAGTACGAAACTAAACTTGCATTGCCCCCCTTACACGCACCTGACCTTGCTGGGTTGAACTGTGCGGCCAGTGCATTTTGAATGCAGGGATTTTTCTAGTCACCCATCTTCTCAAAATTTTTTTGGAACAGATGTCTAGAGCATACGATGCGTTTGAAGTAGATAAGCTTGCTGAGGCGATGGATGCTGGCAATTCAATTTGGCCACAATGAAGTTGATCGCCGAACCAGAAAACGATGGCAAACGGTGGCTCAAAAATCGATCAATGCAACGCTTTACCGTGCCATGATGAAGAGGTGATTGACCAGAGCTTGTCTGATGAGACAAACGTCGTTATTGTTCAATTAGCCATCATGCTCCCGTAGCTCAAATGGATCAGAGCGGCCGTTTCCTAAATGGCAAATCCCGGTTCGATTCCGGGCGGGAGCACCACTTTTTCCTGATTTTTCAACCGTTTCCTGCATTTCAAATCTGATACCGCATCTGATACCATATTGAGTTTTTATAGCAAATGAGGGCCAATTATAGCAAAAACTGGCGTGACGCAACCAGAGAGGTAAACCGTCATGATCGCCTTTAAAATCAATGGAAATCAGTGATAACCGACGAAAACAAAAGCTCAAAAAAAGCCCTTGAAAATGTTTAGGAAACCGCTGCTCTATCCATTTGAGCTACGGGAGCGTTGCGCACAAGGGTATCCTCGTCGTTTCACCCGCACAAGCCCGCCGCAACCGCTCATCCCCCCGTCCTTCGTTCTCGTCCTCGTTCTCGTCCTCGTCCTCGTCGTCGTCCTCGACTTCATTTTTGGTTGGATTTAGTCGGATTTGGTTGGATTCGGGGAATCATTCTCATCCTCCTCCTCATCGTCATCCTCATTTTTTGGTTTGATTTACCTTGATTTACCTTGATTTGGCTTGCCGCGCCGGCTTGTCACCCGCCATAGTTTCAACGACGGCGGATGTTTTAACGAAGGCGGGTCGGATTTACTTGGATTCAGCCTGATTTAGTAATACCACTTCTGGCTCGCAATTACACTATTCAATGTGCACAAGTCATTGTTATTCAAACAGTTTTGGATTCGAACAAAGTGCAAAAGCGAACTGC
>Ga0206838_10180_pt1 | contig 12921 bp, 6 predicted proteins | sample Alteio_BWOrgCont_26_FD_152879 | JGI IMG/M metagenome (GOLD analysis project Ga0206838, IMG submission 152879) | Enriched cells from forest soil in Barre Woods Harvard Forest LTER site, Petersham, Massachusetts, United States -... | ecosystem: Environmental > Terrestrial > Soil > Temperate forest >...
TTAGGTTTTCCAATTGCCGTTGGGCTTGCTCCTCATCCTGGCGAAAATTGATGAAACGGGCATGTATCATACGTCAACGAAAGGTGCCATCTCCTGGGGAGGTTACCGGGGTTTTGGGACTTTCCGCACAGGTGTCGGCGCCTACTATGGCGTGTCCTACACGCGCGACATGGGCCGCAGCCTTCAGGAAATCACCGTGCTCGGATATACGAATGAGGCCAAGCGCTGTGCCGCCTGGGTCCTGAAAATGGCCCGGCTCTATGCCGGGCAACCGTCCCTCAAATACAAGGGGGTTTTTCTGCCGCCGCATTGGGGCGATCTGGCCAATCACCCTCGCAACCCCAGTTTCGAGAACGACGGGCAGGGCCTGACCACAATGTTCCTCTACAAGCTTTGGCAGCGGATGCCGGACCGCGATGCCTGGCTCCGCGCGAACTGGCCGGATATCCAGGCTGCGGGCGACTGGATTTTGTGGCAGCTCGCGCATCCGGAAATTTCCGGGGCCACGAATGGCTTGCTCCATACCAGCGGGGAGAGTGGCGATGGAAGTGGAGACGCCGTTTATCCCGACAGCGTGTGCATGAATGCGCTCCGGGCGCTGGCGCAAATGGCTGATTCCATCGGCGAAACCAATTCCGCCGGACAGTGGCGCTCGTGTGCCGCCGGAATGCAAATGGCGATCGGCAATCATTTCATCATCCACGACCCCAAATACGGCCCCGTTTGGTCGCCGGATGCTGTCAGTTGGGAATACGATGCTTCCGTGCTTGGCCCTTTAATCTTTTTGGCGGATTACCAAGGATTCGCGTCGCAAAACGAGGCCGACGACTGGCGACCGGTCAGTGAAGCGGCATATCAACGGCTGGTTGACACGTATAGTCCCTACCAGCCTTTTGGGTTTTACGGGCAGGCCATGGGCTACGGGCAGGGATTTGTCACCCAGTCCGCCCTCCTGCTGGACCGGATGCATGACGCGACCAAGATGCTGGACTGGACCGCAAAAGAAATCTACGACCCGCGCTTCAACCAATTCGACCACTATATTGTGCCCGAAGGCGTGCAAATTTCCACGGAGGGCCGCTATTGGTATCGGTTTGGCGATTTGGGCAACGGCGTGCAGGAAGGCGAAACCATCAAAACCTTGCGGCTGGTGATTGGCGTGGATGATACGCACCCCGACCACCTGCAATTTTATCCCCGAATGCCTCATGGGTGGAATAAAATCGCCGTGGAGAAATATCCCGTGGTGTTTGAAGGTTCCGGTCAAATTAAAACGGCCTTCCTGCATTACACGCTCAAACGTTCCGGCAAAAGGCTGAAACTGGAAATCGGGGCCGACAAGAACCTGGGCCCGGTTGCGATGCGGCTGGGTCCGTTTGAAAAACAACCTGAGACTTCGGCCATCCAGGTAAACGGCCAAAATCCTGCCGGAGCTTCCATCGAGCAAAGCGGCGATTCGTGGTGGGTTAAATTCACCATGCCCGTCGGTCCCGCAAAATAATCGATCCGATTTCACCGCAGGGCGCCTGGATTGCGAGGTCAAGCGCCGGGCGACACCGCATTGGAAATGAACTTTTTTATTTTTGCCAGGACTGGACAGGTATCACCGTAATATCGCCCCTAGATGGAGCTGGGATTTATTTTGATTTGGTTGCCAACAATGCTGATTCCTTCCTGCTTGGTTTGACTTCCAGTCGCAAATTGTTATTATATAACGTCTTTCGCGGCAAAAACCCAGTTGTCCGTCGAGGTGATTGGACAATCGGAGGATGATCCACCAAAAAACCCTGACGCCACTTCTTTTTTCGCTCGCGGTCACAAAACAAGGAAATGAAAAGTTTGTTGAGTTCCATTTTTTGGAATGTAGTCCGACGTATTACTTTATTTTTATGCGCCGGCATTTTTGCGTCCACATTTGGCGGGTTAAGTCCGTTACAGGCGAACGCATCGCCTCCGCCCGGGTATTATCTGGTCTGGGGCGATGAGTTTAACGAGGCGGCGCTGGACCAGACCCATTGGGATTACTGGGTGCTGGGGAACTTCGACAGTGAAGTGGATGTGACCAACGCCGTTTCCATGAACGGGAGCAACCTGGTGATCACCACCTATAGCGTGCAGGGAACCAATTATTCCGCGCTCATCGCTTCGGACCTGCATTTTCACCCGCGCTTCGGCTATTACGAGGCGAACATCCAGTGGGGCGATACCAACGGGATGTGCTCCGCGTTTTGGGTAAGGTCGCCACAAATGGGAACCTGGGTTACGGACCCTTACGTTTCCGGCGGCGAAATTGATGTCTGCGAACACCGTTACCAGGGTATCACCAGCAATTACGTGGCGGACATCGTTTCCGACAATATTCACTGGGACGGTTACGGGGCCTACGAGCAAAATGCGGGCAGTGATAACATCGGCTCCAATTCCATGGGCCAAAGTTTTGGCATCACGAATGGTTTTCATCTCTATGCCCTGAGCTGGAACAAAGACGGAACGTACAATTTTTCACTTGATGGCAGCAGTGTGTGGAATGGAACGCCCGCGCCGCTTTTTGGCCGGGACGGGTATGTCATCTTTAGCGCGGAAGTGAACAATCCGCCGCCCGCCTGGGACGGTTCCCAGCCTCCCGGCGGTTATCAGTCACTGGCCGCCAGTCCCCAAAAACTCAAGATTGATTACTTCCATTATTACGCGCCAACGAATGTTCTTTTTTGGACCGGCGCCGGTTCCGGTTCCTGGGGCAATCCCGCCAATTGGGTTTCAAACATGGTGCCCGCTTCGGGTTGCGACCTGACCTTTTCCTATTTAAGCACGAACTTAAACAACATGGTCGCAACCAATGGCCCGATTGACGGATTGATTTTTCTGGATACAACCAACAGCGCGGTTATCGGGGGAACGAACACGATTGGACTTGGGTATGGTGGCATTGACATGGCATCGGCGTCGGAGAACGTCACACTCGGCGCGCCCATCCTCCTGGCCTCGAACCAAACCTGGACTGTGGGGATCGAAAGTCCCGGGAATTTGTTGACGGTCAATTCGAGCTTGTCGGGCACGGCAACGTTGACCAAAGCCGGATATGGCACCTTAATTTTGACCGGCAGCAATAGTTTCTCCGGAGTGCTCGATGTGGACACGGGGAGCAGCGACACGAATGACGGGGCGTTGTGCATCGCGAATCCGGCGGCGGTGGCCAATGTGGTTTCGCCCATCAATGTCCGGGATTCAGGCATGAGCGTTTCCACGCTTCAATTAAGCAATTCCGCCGGCAACTTAAGTATTTTGCAGAACATCAACGTCGCCGGCCGGGAAACAAATGTGGCCGTCATTGAAAATCTTGCGGGAAACAATACGTTCGCCGGCAACCTGAACCTGACCGCAGGCGGTCCGGGCTATGCGGTGAAATCGGATACCGGCACGCTCTCGCTGGGAGGAACGATTGCCCCCAACAATACGGTAAATGGGACAACGACGCTTACCTTTCAAGGGGCCGGTAATTTTCAGGTTTCCGGCCCGATCCAAAACGGCAGTTCTTCAACGCTCGGCCTGACGCAAGCCGGCTCCGGCACGCTGACACTTTTGGGCGTTAACACCTATTCGGGCATGACCACGGTGTCCAATGGCGTGCTGGCCGGCAGCGGCTCGATTGCCGGCCCGGCCACGGTGGCCTCCGGCGGCACGATCACTTTGGGTGGTACGAACACGGTCAGTACTTTCTCAGTTGGGGGCAACCTCATGCTGAATCCGGGCAGCACGACAATCATACGCATCGACAAGGCGCTGCAAACAAACGACCAGTTACAGGTAACAGGTGCGCTAAATTATGGCGGCACTTTGATCCTGACAAATTTGGCGGGAACATTCGTATCGGGCGATAGTTTTCAATTATTCAAAGCCGGTTCTTATTCTGGAAATTTTTCCACGGTCATTTTGCCGCCGTTAAATGGCCTGGCGTGGTACACCAACGGCCTCACCAATGGAACCCTCACCATCGGACCCACCGCCCCGGAAATCGTTTCGGACCTGCCGGCGCAGGTGACTCTGGCAAGCGGCCAGACCTATCAGTACTCCTTTGGAGCGAACGCCACGCCGCCTTTTGGCTACCAGTGGTATAGCGGAACAACGCCGCTGGCGGGACAGACCAATTCCACTTTTACGCTGACGGCGCAAACGCCCGGTACTTATACCTATGACATCGTGGTGACAAACATGTATGGAGCCATCACCAGTTCCGTTTCAACATTGACCATTCTCCCCCAACCAGCCACGGCCTACGCGGCATCCATCCGCGCGCTGGGTCCGGTCGGTTATTGGCCTTTGCAGGAAACCATTGGTCCTGCGGGAGTCATGGTCGAGACGAACCTGGGGTCGCTGGGGGCCATCGGCAACGCCTATTATCCCGATACCAATTCGCCTTACATCACCCTTGGTGTCCCGGGCGCATTGGCCGGAGATAATGACGAGGCAGCGGCTTTCAATTCCGGGGGCCAAACGTTTGCTTTTGTCCCGCGCTCCACGCCGGCACTGACTCTGGAACCGCCCTTTACCTTGGAATCGTGGTTCAACCCGGCGAATGTTGTCTATGGTGTCATTATTGGCGAAGGCGGAGGCGCCAGCTTAAACGGCGGTTCCACTTATGGAGGGTTCCAATTTGGCTGGGCGGGTTCGAGCCAGTCACGTTTTGAAATACAGCTTTATCACCATGGGATCAACGCCTACAGCGCCCTGGACACTCCTGCCGGCTACGCGGTCGGTAATTGGTATCACTTTGTGGTTACTTACGATGCCTCATCCAACGCCACCATCTATGTCAACGGGGTGGCGGTGGCCTCGGGCGTATTAGGGTATACGCCGGACAGTTGGTCGCCGCTGACCATTGGCAATGGTAAATGGAGCGGTTTGACCGGCGCGCGCGCGGTCAATGGAACGATTGATGAAGTGGCCGTGTATACCAATCTGCTGTCGCCTGCGGATATCGCCGCGCATTATTCCGCCGGCACGAATGCGGCTCCCGTGGTTTCTTACAAACAGATGGTTTTAAATGACAATCCGCTGCTCTATTTCCGAATGGACAACCCGGTTTATATCACGCCGAACCCTGCGACGTCGCCCATGTCGGTCAATTATGGCTCGTCCACGGTGGAGGGCGCCTATTTGCCCGGGACAGTACCGGGCGGAGTTTCCGGGCCGGGCACGACCGGCATGGGACCAACGCCATTGGCTTCACCCATCAATGGCGTTTTTTCCTGCGTTGATGCCGGATATGACCCCAATTTCAATCCCACCAACAACCAGCCCTTTACCGCCTTGCTCTGGTTTAAAGGGAACCCGGCAGATAGCACCATGCAGGCGCTCATGAGTCGCGGAAGCAATTCGTGGTCGCTTGATCTCAACGGCGCCACGGGAGAGTTAATTTGGAATTCGGGCGCCGGCTCGGTCACTTCAACCACAATTTATAATGATGGCGCATGGCATGAAGCGGCGGGGGTTTATGACGGGGCGCACAATTTTTTATACGTTGACGGCGCGCTGGCAGGCTCAAGCGCGGCGACCGGCACGATCACCGGCAGTTCGGACCCTCTCTATCTGGGCGGCGATCCTGATTTTACAGTCGTCGGACTCAACGAACGATACTTTGCCGGGGCGATTGCCCAGGCAGCCTTCCTTACGAACGCGCTCACCGCTTCGGAAGTCCAAACGAACTACCAAAGCGCAATTGCCCCGGCAACGCCGTCATTCACCGGCTGGAACCAAAGCAGCAATGCGTTTGAACTCAATTGGACCTACGGCACGTTGCAAGCCGCCAGCAATGTCACCGGCCCGTATCAGGAAATCAGCAATTCCTTTTCTCCTTGGCTCATCCCCATGACCAACCCGCAGCAGTTTTTCCGGCTAAGATCTTATTAGAACCGGCTCGAAATCAGATGCTCATCAAGGCCTAAACGGGCAATCCTGGATATTCATATATTTTACATCATTTTTTTGCGCGACCGGTTCGCCAAACCCCATTTCACCGCAGGGCCCGTGGACTGCGAGGTCAAGCGCCGGGCGCCGCCGCCGCGAAAAAGCATTGACTGAAACGAACTGGTAATTCGTAATATGAACCGTCAGTTCGTGGGCGTTTATGAACAGTCAACCGCTTGAATATGCCGTGCCGCGTCGCCGAATAAGTTCTAAACAAATTTTGGGCAGCATCTCTTCCATGAACAACGGAACGCGAGCCAATAAATTAGGTTCCTTATATTTTCTTACGACCTTTGTCATGAGTGTTTTTTTGCAAGGCGTCGAGGCTCAAGGCACCGCCTTCACCTACCAGGGTTTACTGAATGTCAGCGGCAAGCCGGCAAACGGCAGTTACGACGTGCAATTCTCGCTGTTCAACACCAACGTCAGCGGTGCCGCCATCGCCGGGCCGGTGACCAACACCGCCGTGGCCGTAACCAACGGTCTGTTTATCATCGCCGTTGATTTTGGAACAGGTTTTTTCACCAACGAGAGCGACTGGCTGCAACTGGCGGTCAGCACGAACGGCGCGAACAGTTTTACCACGCTTGTCCCCCGCCAGCAGATCACGCCCGTGCCGTATGCGATCTACTCCGCGACCGCCAACAGCGCAAATTTCGCCGTGACCGCCGCCACGGCCGGTTCCGCCGCGAGCGTGCCCGCCACCGGGATTGGCGCGGGCACGGCCAACATCAATATTTCCGGCAATGCGGCCATCGCCACGACGGCCGCGACCGCCGGCTTCACCACCAACGCCGCTTATGCGGGCACGGCCACGAACGCGCTAAATTTCACCAATGCGATCACCGACGCGCAGCTTTCCGCGAATATCGCGCGGTTGGACGGAACGAACCTGTTCACCGGCACGAACATATTTAAAAACGCAATTATTGCTACAAATCCAGCCAACCAACTCACGGGGAACGGCTCGGGCTTAACCGGTTTGAATGCGAGCGCAATTTCCAGTGGGACCATTCCAGCTGGCATTCTTCCTGCGAATACCGTGACGGCATCGATTCAAACCAATTACACTCTTTTCCCGACACAGACCAACTCTTACGCGATTGTTGGTTCTGTTTGGGGTAATTTTACGGTTACGAATAACACGGTGTTGGAAGCCATTCCAACCAATGCAGGGATTCTCATTTACACTGGAATCAACACTAACGGCGAGGTGACGTATATGTGTTTCGATGACCCAAGTGTGACGTTTAACATGGTTTACACCACCTGGAGTCTCTCAACCAATTATCCGGCTTTGGCGTCTGATAATAACGTCTACGGCATACCACAAAATGCAAACGTGCCACTGGGAGCATATACCAACGGTCTTGGCCTTGGTGGTGAAGGCTCATATGGTTATTCCATATGGTATGGTAATTTTATGAACTCACCGGGTCCGTTGTTTGGCTTTGTGGTTTATGGGCTTGATTATAGCTCGCATTCATCGGCAACAAATCTGCCCGTTCCCCTGACGCAATTTACAACAACCAACGGCGGCACATTGCAGGTCAGGACAACTTCTTCGTATGATCCAGGCATTAACAATGGCCAGATAGAAGTGGCATTTTATGATGCGGTCGATAATTATCCCTACGTCGGTTTTAACTATGACAATTATTCAAACGGTTCACATGAGGGCTTTTTAAATTTTGTCGGGGTTGCTTCGCAGCCATACGGAGAAATTGGCGGGTTTCAGGGGTTCATGTCAAAAATCACAACTCCCCTTTATGATAACGGTTCAATCGTTTTTGACGCCCGCGACCCGGTTGGTGCTTCAACAAATGATGCGGGTTCATTCATAACATTTCACAGCCGGTCAAGCGTTAATCCTGCAAATCCTGATGGAATTTCAGGTCACTATAACATTTTCATGCTGGTGGATAATTATGGGCGCGTGGCGCTTAGTTATCCCTTCGATCCTACCGCCGGAGCCTCCAGCAACAGTGTTCATTTCCCCTTTCGGGTAAGCATCACTGAAAACACAAATGTTCCGGCGCTGGGTTTTGTCGCACCCAACATGACTTATTCACTTGGCGCGGCAACAAATGGCGGCCTGGGATTTGACGGCCGAAATTTCTACGGAGCATTTACTAACGTCTGGACGCCGATTGTGTTGGGCCAGGCCGGGACAACGAATCTTTCTGCTGCAACCACAGCAGTGGTTTTGTTCGATTATATCATGCCAAATACGAATTATACCGTGGCGCTGACGGGTGAAGGTGCTGCGTTGTCGGGGGCTTATGTTTCGGCCAAGACGAGGACTAATTTCACAGCTGTAATGAGTGCGTTTACCGGCATTTTGAACTGGACGATTACTGCAAAAACTCAATAAAAAACGGGTCCCACATATCCGTATATTTTTCTTCATTTTTATTTGCGCAACCGGTCCGGCAACGAAGCAGCCGTTTCAAGCTTTAATTGATTTGCGATCGGGTTCAAGGTCATCGTCGCGTCCAGCGCAGTCGTTCCGCGAGATCCGATTGCGGAAAAGAGCGGGCGGGGCGATCCGCGTGCCCCCCTCATCCTGGCCTTCTCTCTCATAAACACTGCTGTCCAAAACAGCCGAATATGGGGGAGTGGGCCGTTGATTTTATTGAGGTTTTCTGATGGGATTTTCATTTTGGAAAATGAGGTTGCCAATCCGGCTGCAAAATGCTGTCCAAAATAAGGCCCCTGCAATTACAGGCTGAAACCACGTTCGTTCGTAAATTTGGAATCCTATTTTGGACAGTAGTGCGAATGGCTAGCGGGTGGGTGAACTGTAAATGTGTTTCTGGACCGCCATGGGGCGTTTGATCCCAGGGCTGGAAAGTTAGTTGCGGTTCGGTCCAACGACCGGGCTGGGATTAACTCGATTGAGTCCGTATAGGTGTTTAGTCCGCCTTCGCCAAGGCTACAGCGCGACGAGCCTGGTTCGAGCTGCCAAGAGAAATTAAGCCGGAGAGCTTCGTGGTTTGGACGCGAAACGGAAAAGAAAACTTTTCTGCTAAGGATGCTTTTTTCCTGTTGACCGTTCGGGCTTAATAGGGGTTAGGCGGCTGGGTCGTCATAACTCAAATAATATCTGCAAGCTTCTGTCGAAGCTGCTCAAACTCCGCTCTGGTCAAATGAATGTCTGCATCGCCGCCATGCTCCGCTGTAATCACGAGCGAGAAACCGTCGGCAACCTCGTAAACGAGAACGCACGCCTCGCCGATGCCTTCCTTCTTCGGCAAATCAAACCTCAATCTTGGTATTTTGTCGGTGGTGGGCATAGCAGCCTAACGAAAAAAGCTGAGCCACCGCCGACTCGCGGCGCGAACCGCGACAGCGGAACTGCCAGCGCCAACGGCGGTTGGCTCCGGCGACTTGGCCATGGCTTTACCATGGAGCGAGAATAGGTCCGAGGTGTCGGGATGTCTAGCCTGGAACGGTGGCTCTCTTTTGCCCGCCGCCCTCCGGCGGTCGGCGGGCAAAAGAGAGGAGATTTTTTTGGGGATCGATACCCCGGACGTTGTCCGGGGCTACTATCTTTCGCCCCGCTGGGGCTGTGAAGTGGCCTAACGTCCAGAGCTCAGGCACGCGGGACCAAATGACGTGAACCGCGAAGCGGAACTGAGAGCGCCATCCCGCGTTGCCTGCAGCGATTGGTTAGCACTCATCGTAACAATCCTCTAACTGTCTCCTTAGAGCGGCCGCACGGACAACTAACTGCGCACGCAGACCCGCGCTCGCCCAGATCGGTCACGGTCAGCAACTCACCACAATGTATGCAACGCGCTCGGATCGCCAGACCAGCAGAATGCTGCAGGAAGGCAGTCATGGTCGCTTTGGCCTCTGGCGGAAAAGGAGACTGCGCCGAAAGCTTCTCCCACTCAGCGTCGATGTCCGTATATGTGGTGCTCATGAGTGCTAACGAAAAAAGCTGAGCCACGCCGGATTCATGGCGTTGACCGCGAAGCGGAACTGCCAGCGCCAACCGGCGTTGGCTCCGGCGACTTGATACTCCCCTGAAAGCCCTTTGGGTTTTTTGTTAGCATAAATCGAGGGCGGGGAAGTGTTACGAGCACTTCCCCGCATAACCAATCGTATTAACCGGGGTCTCGCGACCCCCTACCGAATGATCGTTATGAAGTATTACACCAGCACCACACAATTCAACTGCGGAATCGACCTCCATGCCCGGCAGATGTATGTCTGCGTCCTGGACCGGGAGGGCAAAAAACTGGTCCACACCAACATCAAAAACAATGATTTTGATTATTTTCTCAAGCTCGTCGCGCCGTATCGGCACGACCTGACGGTGTGTGCCGAGTGCATGTTCGGCTGGTATTGGCTGGCCGATGCCTGTGCGGAGGCCGGCCTGCCCTTCGTCCTGGCCCATGCGCTTTATCTCAAGGCCATCCATGGCGGCAAGAACAAGAACGACCGGATTGACTCAGAAAAGATCGCCAATCTGTTGCGTGCCAACCTCATTCCGCCGGGCTATGTTTATCCGGCGGAGAAACGGCCCTTGCGGGCGTTGCTGCGCCAGCGGCTGCTCTATGTCTGGAACCGCAGTGAACTGCTGGCCCGGATTCAATCGCATCAACTGGCGCACAACCGGCCGACCCACCGCCAAAATGTCTATAACCGGGAAGCCTGGACCGGGCAACTACTGGCTTCGGAAGCCGATCCCGTCCGCCAGCTTGCCCTCCAAAATGACCTGGCACTCATCGGCCATTATGATGCGCAACTGGCCGTCCTGGAAAAGGATTTGCTCAAACTGACCAAACAAACGGCCGGCCGCGACTTCACGCTGCTGCAAACCACGCCGGGGATTGGCGATTATCTGGGCCTGACCATCCTGCACGAGATCGGGGACATTGAGCGGTTTCCCACGGTCAAAGACTTTCTTTCGTATTGCCGGCTGGTGAAGGGGACGGTGGCCAGCGCGGGGAAGATCAAGGGGTTGCGCGGGGCGAAGCTGGGCAATCCTTATTTGCGCTGGGCCTTTGGCGAAGCGGCCATCGTGGCCAAACGGGATGCCGTCCTGGGGCCGCTGGCGCAACGGCTGGAAGCGCGGCGGAACAACAAGTTCAAGGCCAACGCGGTGCTGGCGATCAAGCTGGCCCGCGCCGTTTATTTCATGCTCAAAAACAAAACCGTCTGCGAGCCCGACCGGCTGGTGGCGGCGTTGAGCCGAAACTGATCTGGCCCTGGCGATCGTGAACCGGAGTGTCTAACTGGAGCCGATCTAAAACCGATGCCCATAAGTGTCACCGGCCAAACTCACTGGTGCCGGAGCACCCCGGGCCGGTGTTGGGCGCGGCAGGACTCCGTCGACTTGATTGGGCACGGTCGCCAGCGGCCACACTGCGGGTGATCCGAGCGCCGGGGGCGCGAGCTGGGAGGCTCGCTGTCGCCCCCGGCTCGTTTTAGCTCGCCGCCATAACCAACCCACGAAAAATGATTTAGCGACTCCGCCCCAACCGCACGGCCGCAAAAAACTGGAGCCCGGGTGGGCAGCCGTCTGCGACTCGAATGGCTAGCGGGTGGGTGAACTGTAAATGTGTTTCTGGACCGCCATGGGGCATTTGAATTCTCCCAAAACGGAATTTCGCGCTTTGAACCCCTGAACCACCTGCGGTATTCCAATGTAGAGACGCTGCGAGCGTTTCTCCTTCTCCTCGGGGGAGAAGGCCGGGATGAGGGCGAGCGTCACACCATCTTCGGGTTCATGGGGAGGGGGAATGCCGGCCAGCCAAGACGGCTACAGTTTTTCTTGAACCGCTATGGTTGCGGTTCGGTCGCAGGACCGGGCTGGGATTAACTCGATTGAGTCCGTATAGGTGTTTAGCCGGATCGTTATCCGAGCTGCCAAGAGGTGTTAGGCGGCTGGCTCATCAATAACCTCTCGTCCAATAACGAAAACATATACGCGCAACGGTGAGCAGCGAAAAGGCTGGAAGCGGAACCAAGAAGGCTCCAGCAAGCTGCTGCCATGAAACTCCTCGCCTCAAAACTCGAAATACCAAAATCAACGTAATCACAGATGCGATGCCGCCAACCAATGCAATCCAAACATTCGAGTCTCCAACATCACTGGCATACCAAATGAAACCGTCAGGACTAATCGCGCTGGTCGCTGGCAGAACCAGGGCAATCGAGAGTAACAAACCGATGGCAAGTCGGCTGCAACAATCTCGATATGTTTTGTCCATACGCGTAAGCCGCCTAGACAGTATGGCTGGCGATGAAAGTGAATAAGGTGTCTGCTTTCCGGGATAAACGTGGGTTGCACCGTGTAAGCGGTGCCGAGCCACCGGTTGTAGGACATCCGCCCGAAACAACCGAGATAAGGAAAACAGTCACCATGAAGACATTCATACTGCGGGGGGCGAAAGGTGTCGAGGAATTTTAGCGGCGAACGGGTGTCTCTCTTTTGCCCGCCACCTTCCACCTTCGCCAAGGCTACGGCGTGACAAGCCGGCGGTGGCGGGTAAAAGAGAGAAGAATATTTTTGGGCTTTTCCCGGGGTAGCCTCGCAAGTTGCAGGGGAGCGAGGCAGACCCGGGCTAATATCCTGGTGCACTTTCAGCGCACTCAATACGGTGCCGATCTATCGGCACAGGTTCAGATGGGCATGAACTGGAGCCCGGGTGGGCAGCCGTCTGCGACTTGCCTGGTAAGCGGCCGGGTGAACTGTAAATGTGTTTCTGGACCTGGCGGCGGCGTTTGATCGCCGTCCTGGAAAGTTAGTGGTGGTCTGGTCCAACGACCGGGCTGGGATTAACTCGATTGAGTCCGTATAGGTGTTTAGCCGGATCGTTATCCGAGCTGCCAAGAGAAATTAAGCCGGAGAGCTTCGTGGTTTGGACGCGAAACGGAAAAGAAAACTTTTCTGCTAAGGATGCTTTTTTCCTGTTGACCGTTCGGGCTTAATAGGGGTTAGGC
>Ga0206838_10199_pt2 | contig 12881 bp, 5 predicted proteins | sample Alteio_BWOrgCont_26_FD_152879 | JGI IMG/M metagenome (GOLD analysis project Ga0206838, IMG submission 152879) | Enriched cells from forest soil in Barre Woods Harvard Forest LTER site, Petersham, Massachusetts, United States -... | ecosystem: Environmental > Terrestrial > Soil > Temperate forest >...
AAAGCAGCAGGTTGCGCAGAATGTTGTCGCTGTAAGCGCCCTGAAACTGGGTAACGATGAGCGCCCAGAAGCCGCGTTCGTTGCGGGCGACGGCGGAGGCGTCGAGCGGAGCATGGAGCACTTCGCCGGATTGGGGATTCGATTCAGATTCAGTCATAAATGATGGGTGGGGCTGGTTGTGGCGATTATAGAGCGGCGGTGGAGAACTTGGTCTATACTCATCTGTCACCAGCAACCAGGTTTGATCCTCATGACTGTGGAACGACGACGGGCGGGAATCTTGCAACTGAATGCAAGAAGCGCCGGATGACTCGTTCACAGGACAGATGGATGTATTTTGACGTGGTTATTGGGCGAACGGGGCGCCGGAAATAAATGGATGGCATTGGATTACTTGTCGCGATTCTGGTTGGGGCGGCTGTCACGGTCCCGATTATTGCCATTGTTGCGCTGGTGCGAGCGAACGGGGCACGCAGACAAATTGAGGAGTACGCGTACAAGCTGGTCGACCTGCGCGGAGAGATTCTGGATTTGCGGCGCGAGTTGAAGCAGCTTGCGGAGCGAGTGGAACGGGCGGGAACGAGCGGGGTTATTGCCGCGCAGACCGCTGTAACTGAGGAGGTGGCGCGGGCGGAGGAAGTGGAATTGGTTGTTGGGAAGCCGGCCGAGCAGCCCGTGATGGATGCGCGCGTGGACCAACCGGCGGCGGCCGTTTTTGCTGAAGAAGAAATGCTTGCGATGTCGGCTGACGCTACCGAATTGTTAGAGGCGGAAGCACGAGTTGAGGTTGCGGCCGCGGGAATTGCGATGCTGAAGGTTGATGCGGCTGCGCCTGCTGCGGAGCAGGAGCATGCGATAGAGATGAGCGCGGCGGGAGTGGCGGAGCGCGAAGACACTGTCCCGGCGGAGGTGCAGAGCCCGGTGTTTAAGCCGGCGGCAGTGATTCCGAAAAAGGAAGAATGGGCCGAGCCATTTGTGCCCGCCCCACCGCCGGTATTTGCGAGCGTGAATGCCGGGCCGCCGCGCAAGAGCTGGGTGAAGCGACTGCGGACTGATTTGCCTCTGGAAGAATTCCTGGGAATGAATTTTGCGGCGAAGGCCGGAATCGTTCTCATGGTGCTGGGCCTTGCGTATCTTGGTCAGTCGGAATTCCACGCGATGGGGCATGGCCTGCGCGATGCAGGTCTATATCTGGTGGCTGCGGTGTTGCTGGGCGGCGGCATCTGGCTGGAGATTCGTGAGCGATACAGACTGGTGGGGCGCGCGGGAATTGGCGGCGGATGGGCGCTGCTTTTCTTTACGACATACGCATTGAATCATGTGTCGGCAATGGAGGTGCTGAGCTCAAACAGCCTGGATTGCCTGCTGATGTTGGTTGTGGCCATGGCAATGGTGGCGCATACGCTGCGCTATCGATCGCAGGTGGTGACGGGGTTGGCGTTTCTGCTCGCGTTTCTGACGATTTCGCCCGTTGTTCTGAACGAGTACACCGTGTATTCGCTGGTTTCAGGAGTTGTGCTGGCGCTGGGCATTGCGGCCATGGCGCTGAAGATGAACTGGTTTGAGCTGGAGCTATTCGGGATTCTAGCCTGTTACGGAAATCACTTTTACTGGCTCTACAAACTTTATCCCGATGGCGTGGCTGGACACGCGTTCACGGAATTCCTGCCAAGCGCGATCATTCTGGTTCTATACTGGGCGATTTTCAGGTTCTCTTATATTGCGCGGCGGATTGAGACGCCGAGACAGGAATCGATCTCGACAGTCGCGGCGCTGGTGAACGTGATGCTGCTGATGGCTGAGTTGAAGTATCAGTCGACGCATCCGGAGCTGGCTTTTTATGCGCTGGCGGCGCTGGGCGGAATCGAATTTTTATTAGGACAGTTGCCGATCACGAAGCGACGGCGGGCAGCTTTCACGCTGTTGACGGTGATTGGAACGCTGCTGGTGTTTGCTGCTGTGCCGTTCAAATTCAGCGGCAACAATATTGCGCTGTTCTGGATGATCGCAGCCGAAGCGCTATTGATTGCGGGAATTGTGCAACTGGAGAAGTTGTTCCGGTGGCTGGGACTGGTGACAGCGGCGGTGACAGGGCTGCTGGTGGTTTATGAATCGTGGGGGCTGGTCGAGTTGCGGCGGAGCTCTGAAGCGCCCAGGGTGCAGGATGGCGTTCTGCTGCTGGCGTGCAGTCTTGCTTTCTATTTGAATTCGCAATATGTGGCGCGACGGTGGAAGGAGCTGTTTGAAGAGTTTGATCGCGCGATGGCGCTGGCGCAGAGTTTTATTGGATGGGCGACGGCTTTTTTGGGAGTTTGGGCGGTTTTTACAGCGGACTGGACTGCGATTGGATGGGGCGCGCTGCTGCTGGGGGCTGCCTTCGGCGCGAAGAAACTGAAGAGCCGGCAATTGCTGGTGCAGGCATGGATGTGTGCCGTGGCGGCGCTTGTGCGCGGGGCTGTGGTGAATTTGAGTTTGGACCAAATGTATCCCCAGCATCTGACGATACGGTTTGTAACTGTGCCGTTACTGGCAGCAATTTTCTATTTCGCGTCGTGGCTTCTGGCTGCAGTTGAAGATGCGCCGCTCGGGCTGCGAACGGTGACGGTTTGGGCGGGGACGGTATTGCTGGCGGCGCTGGCATGGGTGGAGATGCCGCAAGCGTGGGTTGCACCGGTATGGCTTGGATTGGCGATTATGCTGTGCCTGATTGGGCGGCGATTCGGGCTCAAGCAATTTGTGCTGCAGGAACATGCATTGGCTGTTGCTGCAGTGGCGATGCTGGCGGCGGTGAATCTGGATGCGCCGAAGGCGATGGAGAGATACATTCCGCTGGCGGGGTGCGCGGCAGCGCTTTATGCGATTTCGCGATTCTGCACGTTGAAGGATGCGGGTTATCGGCGGCCAGCGGCATGGCTGCACACGTGGGCCGCGACGGGATTACTTGCGGCGCTGGCGTGGCATGAGGCCGAGCAGCCGTGGCTGGCAGTGATTTGGGTAGCGTTCGCATTAGCCCTGGCAGTGTGCGACCGGATTTTTGATGTGGAAGAGGTACCCTGGCAGGCTCACGTGCTGGCACTGATGGCCGTGGCGCGCGCGGTGTCGGTGAATTTCTTTATTGAAGGCACATGGCGAGGCCTGCACCTACGGCTGGTGACGATTGGACTCGTGATTGCGGCGCTCTATGTGCTGGCGCGCTGGATGCGCATGCCTGATGCAGCTAAGAAGTTGGAAATTCAGCACGTCTACACATGGGTTGCGGCTGGGTTGGCGTCGTGGCTGATGTGGAAGGAACTGCAACCGATCAGTTTGGCGCTGGGGCTGGGCGTGTTTGGGCTGGTGCTGTTTGAAATTGGGGAGTGGAAGAAGCAACGGCAGCTTTGCTGGCAGGCGTATGCACTGATGGCAGCATCGTTTGCGCGGATATTCTTTGTAAACCTGACTGCTGCCAAGCTGCCGGGCGAGATGCTGAGCCCGCGTGTTTATACTGTTGCGCCGCTGGCGTTGATTTACTTCTACGTGTGGACCCGGCTGGAGAGCAAGAAAACGGCGGCGGAGATTACACGATGGAACATGGGCAGTTTGATTGCCTATTTCGGGTCGGCGACGATTGCGGCGCTGCTCTATTTTGAGGTGAGCCCGGAGTGGATTATTGTTGCATGGGCGGTGATGGCTCTTGCCCTGATTGCGTCGGCGCTGGTGCTGGATAAAGAAGTTTTTCTCCAACAGGCGGTTCTGCTGGTTGCGGGGATTGCGGGACGGGGGCTGGCCCACAACATATACGGATCGAGCTACTTTGTTGCGGGCGGGTGGCGAGGCAAGTTCTCAGTCCTGTCGTTCACTGCGCTGCTGCTCTTGAGCACGCTGCCGTTGGCGTTCAAGCTGCGCGCGCGTTATGCACAACGAATCGAACTGCAGTGGCTTAGCCGCTGGCTGTTTGTGCAGCGACCGGAGCAGATTTTCTTCTTTGTGCCTGTTGGACTGATTGTGTTGACGATTGAAGCCAAGATGAATCCGGGCATGGTGACGCTGGCATGGGGCACGGTGGGCTTTGCAGCAATATTGATGGGGTTGCTGGCCGGCGAACGAAGCTACAGGCTAACGGGCCTGGGGCTGTTGCTGCTGTGCGTGGGAAAGATCCTGGCTCTCGACGCGTGGCGGCTCAATGAGCGCGACCGGTATATCACGTTCATTGCGGTGGGCGCGTCACTAACCTTGGTTTCGATGCTTTACAGCAGATATCGCGACCATTTGAAGCGGCTGCTATGAAGCGAATGATTGCTCTTGCGATTGTGCTGGCGATTGCCGCGGCGGCAATTTATCTGGCCGAGAAGCGACAACATGCAGACGCGGTAAGTCCAAATGCGGTGCTGGATGTGACTGCGGATTGGCAGAGAGATTTGTCGCGCGCGCCGATGCATATGACGCGGTTGCCGGACAGCGAAGAAACGCGAATCGGCGACGAACTGGCGCAGAATTACGAGGCGCTTGGGAGGGCACAGGACGCGCGGTCGCTGATGACTGAGAGATATGTAATTGAAGTGGGCACGAAAGTTGCGGCCAATGCGAAACGGAAAATTAATTTCCGATTCCACCTGATTGCGGAGCCGGATTTTATTAATGCATTCGCACTGCCGGGCGGGCATGTGTTTATCGGTCAGGGGCTGCTGAACCAGATGACGACTGAGGATGAGCTGGCTTTTGTGCTGGGACACGAGATTGAACATATCGATCACTATCACGCCGTTGAGCGTGTGCAGATTGAGGCGCAACTTCACAATTTGAACCTGGATGCCCTGGCGGCAATTGCGGAGTTGCCGATGTCGTTGTGGCAGGCCGGTTACAGCAAGGAGCAGGAGTTCGAGGCCGATCGCGAGGGATTGAGACTTGCCACGCTGGCCGGTTACTCGCCACGGGGCGCCATTGATATGTTCAACCGGTTTGAGGAACTAGACCAGGAATATGTGATTCACGCGGAGACGCCGTCTGATGAACTGAGCCAGGTTGCAGTGGAAGGGCTCGAGGGGTACTTCAGGACGCACCCTCTGCCATCGGAACGGCTGGCCCAGGCGAAGGCGGTGATTGCGCAGGATGAGATGGATGAGCGCAAGGCTGAGACACCGTTGGAAGAGAGATTTAAGACCGCCGGCCTAAAGGGACATTGAGACGGGCTTCAGCCGGCGGCCAAGCCAGCCTTTCAGCAACCAGTGGAGCGTTCAACAATTAAACTGAAGAGATGGGGACCGGCCTGATTTTGGGCATTGAGACATCGTGCGATGAAACTGCGGCGGCGGTAGTGGAGCGCGGCCGGCGGACGGTTTCGTCGGTGGTTGCGTCTCAAATCGCCACTCATGCACGATACGGGGGGGTGGTGCCGGAGCTGGCCAGCCGAGAGCATTTGCGCGCGATTGTGCCGGTGGTGCGAGCAACAATTGAGCAAGCTGGAGTTGGGTTTAAAGATCTGGACGCGGTGGCTGTGACGGCTGGGCCGGGATTGGCCGGCGCACTGCTGGTTGGGATCACCTACGCAAAAGCTCTCGCCTATGCGAACCGTCTGCCACTGATTGCGGTGAATCATTTAGAGGGACACATTCACGCTGTGCTGCTGCGGGAGCGCGGGGAGCATGATGCACGCCCGATTGAAGAGCCGGCATTGGCGCTGGTGGTTTCAGGAGGGCACACGCACCTTTATCTGGCGCAACCGCGAGACGGATTGTGGAGTTACGCGCTGATTGGGCGCACAGTGGACGATGCAGCGGGAGAAGCATACGACAAAGTGGCAAAGCTACTGGGGCTTGGCTATCCGGGAGGGCCGTGGATTGATGCGCTGGCGCAGTTCGGAGATGCAAGCGCGGTTCCTTTCTCATTTTCGCAGGTGAAGGCCAAGGCGCATTTGCGCGGGAAAACTCCAAGAACGAAGGGCGCAGAGACTTCGCCAATCGGCGATCTTGATTCGCACTTCCTATTCTCATTTTCGGGAATCAAGACAGCGGTATTGCGGCATGTAGACGTGCACGGATTGCGGGAAGAGGCGGAGCGAAGGGCTGATCGGCTTTATCCCGCGCTTGCAAATGGAGAAGCAAGCGTGACCGACGCGGCGGCAAAACCCGCGCAGACGAAAGATCAAGCGTTGGGGCTGTGCACCCAGGGCACTCTGGATTTGATTGCAAGTTTTCAGCATGCGGTGGTTGGAGATTTGATGAAGAAGACGTTTGGCGCCGCGGAACAACTGGGAGCGAGTCGAATTCTGGTAACGGGCGGTGTTGCTGCGAACCGGGAACTGCGCGAGCGATTCGGCGATGAGGCTGGGAAGCGGGGACTGGAGATTTCGTTTCCGACAAAGGCGCTTTCGACCGACAACGCTGCGATGATTGCGGCAGCGGCGTGGCCGCGCTTTGAGGCGAACGAGTTTGCGCCAGCGGATTTGAGCGGCGATCCGGCGCTGAAGCTGGCTTAGAGCCATGACGCTGTCAAAGGAAAGGTCGACGCACCGACAGGCTAAGTAACTGAAAACTCTTGGCTGGCGACGTGCGAAGACGATTGCAGGGAATTCCATCAACATTCGATAAGCTAGAGGCTGTTAGCAAGTAACGCGCAGACAGTGTTGCGAGCGACAGTGGTGCGAGATGCGCCGCGACACGCTGTACTCGATAGTTGAGAGCAGCTTCAGCATTCATACCGAAATGAAAAGAGCGGACGCGAATTCCTGCGGGAGTTCACCGCTCTTTTTTCTTTGAAGCGGTTTGAGCGGTTCGGCCACATTGGGCTGCCGCGCACGGAAGTTTTCAATCCTCCAATCAAGGAACCGACAACACTCAAGGGTCACGAATCCGCACATAGGCGTGGAGTCTAAATCCGTGCCCGTGTGCACAGGTGTGCGCCGAACCAGGGGATGAGGGATGAGCAGGTCCCTCAAGAAAAGAGAAGGACGAGACAGAGATGAGACTCACAAGCGATGAATGGTTGCGCAATGCAAGGCTGATGTTGATTTGCCTGATGATATTCGGGCTGGCGTTGGGCGCGCACGGACAGGCCGTAGGAACCACAACTGTTCAGGGAACGGTTTACCTGGCAAATGGCCAGCCTGGAGGGGGAACGCTCACAGTGAGCTGGCCGGCTTTTGCGACTGCGACCGGGCAAATGGTGGCGGCAGACCGGACCAGCGTGACAATTGGCAATGATGGATTTGTGAGCATCAACCTAGCGCCTAACCTTGGAGCGTTACCGGCGGGCGAATACTACACGGCGGTGTTCTACATGAGCGATGGCTCAGTGAGCACGCAGTATTGGATTGTGCCCGCGGCAGCACAGGCAACGCTGGCCCAGATTCAGGCAACCGTTATGCCGGCGGCGCAGGCAGTGCAGGCGGTGAACAAGGCTTATGTGGATGAGGAGATTTCGCAGCTGACGCAGAGCCTGCTGACGGCATCGGGCGGCACCCTGAGCGGTCCATTGTATTTGAATGGAGATCCGACGCAACCGCTGCAGGCGGCGGACAAGCACTATGTCGACGCACAAGTGGAGACAGCCGTTCCGCTGGCCGGCGGCAACATGGCAGGCCCATTGAGCACTCCGGCGGTGAACGGAGTTGAAGCGCCGGCAGTCAACAGCCCGCAAACAACGCTGCAATCGGCAATGAACACCGCTGGAAGCAATGGCGCAATGGAGATTCCGCCAACCTACACAGGGACCGATACGTTCAACAATCCGAACGGGGTTCGTGTAACGGACTTGCGGACTTCAGTTGCGCAGCAGGTTGAGCGCAGCGTCAAGGAATTCGGCGCGGTGTGCGATGGAGTTACCGACGATACAAATGCTCTACAATCGGCGATCAATTATGCGCAGGCTCACGGCGTTGCGTTGACCATTCCACAAGGAACATGTAAGACGCGGACACTGACCTGGCGGGGAGAATCGATTGGTGGTTTGGGCAAACAGGTTTCAGCATTGATGGGATTCCCGGGCCAGGATGTGCTAGCGACTAATCCAGACAGCGCAAACATTCTTAGCTATACGCGGCTGCACGATTTGACGATTTACGTTGACCAGAGCCAGGACGCGAGCTGTTCGCCGGCAAAAGGCAGGGCTGCAGCAGGCAGTTGCCAGGTGAGTCGCCTGATGGAAGAGAATACGATTTTTTCTCCGGGCGGAAATGGGATGCAAGGAATTGCGGGAAGCGGCGCAGGGTGGGCAATTGGCAATTGCGCGATTGCCATGCAGGCGACGACCGGGGCCGGCGGCAATGGACTGAAGAATGCGCAGATTGAAAACCTGGAGATTGTCGCGACTGGAACCGATCCGATGTCGACGCAATATCCTGGAGCACACTCGACGCACACCTGCGGACTATACCTCGCACAGTGGCCGCAGTGGAGTGAGTTTAAGAACATTGATATTCGCGGACTGAACACAGGCGTTGCGATCCCCGCGCTTGGGAACGCACCACCTGCAGGATTGCTCTCCGATTCAAATCGCTGGCAGAACATAACGATTCAAGCGACTCACGGCTTTACTGCGGCCGCCGGATGCAACGGCATTCTCGACGACGTGACCGCAATGGCGGGCAACTCGGCGGCTACGGGCGAACCACCGACGGGAATTGTTTTGGATCTTCAAACCGCGCAAGAGGGATGGACCGTAAGGAACGCGGTGGTGGCGCCTAACTGGAATGCGGTGCAGCCAGCCATGGCGGTGACGACAGCTACCGGAGGAGTGACGGGGGTGGCGGTTGGCGCCGAGCACGGGTTGGGATGGGATCCCTACGGAACTACGGTACCGGTGGCGTTCAGCGGCAGTTGCACGGCGCAGGCTAACGCGGCGGTGAATAGCGACGGATCGATTGGCGCGATCAGCGTGACGCAGGGCGGAACAGGTTGTTCGTCGACGACTACCGCAAGCATTAATGCCCCCGGCAACTGGGACACCGCTGCGCCCGTAAACCTGATCGGCGGGCAGAACATGACATTCTTTGCCGGCAGCCTGTTGCGAGGACATGGCGGATACACGGTGTGGAACGCAACCGGCGCGCAGAGTTATGGGACGCAGGTGAATGGCGGGGGTGGAAATTTGCCCGGCGGAGGCAGCTATCCCGCGTTTGTCGCCAATAACAGCGTGGGCTCGACGCTGCAGGTGGATCAGTTTCCTGGCGTGGATTTTGGCGCGAAGCTGCAGGCATGTGTGAATGCTGTTAACGCCACCTTTGGCGGAACCTGCGACGCGCGAAACTTTACCGGCAGCCAGACGATGAGCGCCAGTCTCACAATTTCAAAGCCGAACACAACAGTTCTGCTGCCGTGCGCAACCATTACGACTGCAAGCCAGGTGATTGTGACGGCGGGAACGCGCAACGTTGCGTTGCGCGGCTGCGCGATGCGAGGCGGGTCGGCTGCAAGTGGAAGCCAGGGCGGCACGGCGTTTGCTTATTCGGGCATCGGAGCTTTCGTTCAGGTGGGCGATCACTCATACGGCACGGATACGCCCGGATTCCATATGGACAACTCGGTGATCAACACAGTTGGCGCTGCTAACGCTATAGCGCAGGGACTGGCTGCATACCGGACGCAGGAGATCGATCTCGAAGACATGTACTTCCTTGGCAATTCGAATCAGACCGGCATGACGTTGGACGGAACCGGAAATTACGCAGGAGGAACGATTCGCAGCGTTCAGTTCAGTGGATTCCAGACCGCGGTGAATGCAATCGGCCACCAGGTGGCGAATGGGGCCACGACGGATTGGATGAACGCGAGCACATTTGTCCGGCTGCACATCGATTGTCCGACCAGCGGTGGCAATCCAATCGCGGGAACAATTGGAATTAATCTGCAGCAGGGCGACGGAAATACTTTCACGGGCGGCGATGTTGAGGGTTGCGCGACGGCTTTGCACCTTGGACTGAATGCGCAAAACAACACGATCATTGGTTTGCGGAATGAGAACTCGACAAGCCAGGTGGTAGCGGACGCCGGCAGTGCCTATAACAACTGGGTCACCGGCGGAACAATGTTCACCGGCCAATTGACCGATAACGGCACGCGCAACAGCTTTCAGGACAGCTTTCATCGCAGCTTTAACGGGATGAACGGTGACTGGTATGGGAGCCAGCAGGACGCGACTGTGACCAATCACTTCCGCCTGGGAACCGGTGCGGGAAATGAGCGTGGCCTGCTGAACGAATATCAAACGGACTCTGGTTACCGCTGGACAGAGGGGCTGAGCGATGCATCGGGCGGCGAACAGTTCTACCAGATTCTCGATCAGTTGAACAACGTTTACCGGCTTTCAATCGGACAGTACAACAACGGGCAAGGCAGCACTAACAACCAGACGGCCATGAATTCCGCAGGGAACGGCGCCGTGGTTCTAAACAGCACTTCGAATTCAGGAACGGGAGGCGTGATTTTTGGTTCGGGGGGCGCCAGTCCGAGCACGGTTGCAACCATCAACAACGGCGGTAACGCGCAGTTCAACGGAACGCTGATGGTGGGCGGCACTTCTCAATCGACTGGAACATTGACGGTACGCAACAATGCGGATACGGAAGTGGACTATTATCTGTGGCCGGGTTTGACGGCAAGCCAGAAAGGTTCGTTCACTTACAAGGACTGGAACGGGAACAGTCAGTGGTACATGCTGAAGGACTCAAGCAATAACTGGGCCTTGAATTCCGCCGTAGGCGGCCTGGATAGCTTCAAGGCTTACCAGAGCTCAAATACCGGCGACACTTACGTCAACGCGAGTAACTCGGCCGGTCACATCCGGCTGAATTACGAATCTGGATCGGGCGCTGAGACGGATATCTACTCGGGCTCGAACGCGAATCTCGTTGCGTCGTTTTTTGGGACCCACCGCGGTAAAGCTTCCCGGCCTGGCTGCATCGACTGGACACAACTGTCTTCAAATCGACAACTCGGGATACATCACCAACACGGGCGTGGCTTGCGGCTCGGGCAACGGAAACGGCACTGTGAGTACGGGCGCCTCAGGGCAGATTGCCTATTACACAGTCAGTGGCACATCGATTGCAGGCATGAATGCCGTTCCAGTTACAGCAGGTGGGACGGGGGCAACGAGCGCCGCAGGAGCGATCGCGGCTCTGTTGCCAGGAGTGACGCCGGACGGGAGTCAGGGCGTAACGGTAACCGGCAATGTCACGGCCAATACCATCACGATGCCGAATGCGACCAACAGCGCGCCGGCCACAGAAGTGGTGAATCTGAACAATCTTCACAATGCCACATGGGTTCCTGTAACTGAATACGGAGCCGTGGGTAACTGTACCGGCAACGGTTCAACTGCAAGCTGCACCGATAACTCGGCCGCGATTCAGAATGCCGTAAACCACTGTTATACGGCTAACTGCGCGGTGTATTTTCCGGCGAATCCTGCGTCGACTAATCAGACCGTGTATTACTCGAGCCAAGCGATCAATCCCAAAGGAGTTTCATTGAGCGGACCTCCGGGAGCAGGAGGCTCGGCGAACAGCAACACCGCAAATATGCCGGTTGCAGTTCGTGGAGCACCGGGCAAAGACGTGTTTGCGGTGGGTGATCCGGATACTACGATCAATCCAGGTTACGTGGCGCCGCATCAAAGTCCAAACGTTCGGAATCTTGGAATCATCGTGGATGATTCGACGAACGCATCGGCAAGCTTCCCGAATCGTTTGCCCGGACGCACCTGCTACGACGGCTCGATTTCCGCGGGCAACATGTCCCAGCTAAACTCCGTGGCGCAATGCGTCTTCCAGGGCGGCGATGCGGGGCAGACCATCGCGATTTATGGAGCCGGCACACAGGCATGTCCAAATGGATCAGGCTCGACCTGTTTAGTTACGACGGTAGCGGGGTACGCAAGCCAAAATCAGATCACGCTTAATGCGCCGGCGGCTTCGACGGTTTCAAGTGCGCAGGTTTATGTTTCTGTTGACGGATTGCCGGCAACACAAACGGTTGGGAACTGTGCGTATTCGTATGATTCGCATCTGCCTTCAATGCCAGCTTCGCCGCAGGGGCCCATCACCGGCGTCTTTGAGGACGTAGTCATATCCACCACGAGCGGCAGCCCGCTTAACAATTATTCATGCGGATTCTTCTTCCAAGGCAGAGAGGGCCCGTACCAGACAATCTGGAGCCACGACTACATTGGCGCAGAGTTCCCTTTTGTAGCCGCAACCGCACCGGGCAACTCCTCGAACCAGCCGATCTCAACCATCTCAAATGGTTTTCAGGATTACAACGTCTTCGAACACACATGGATGATTGGAACTTACAGTTTGATCACTTATGGAGGCGGGTTTGAAAATTTCCGCGATGTTCAGGTAAGTGATGCGGAATATGGACCCTCATTTATCCGCGCTTACGGGCTGGAGACCGGTTCACCAAGTCACTGGTATATCGACATCCCAGAGATCGAACTGAATTATTCTTCGACCTGCAGCAACGGCTGGACCAATTTCCGGCTCGCCGGCGATCACAACACTGTGGAACGCCTTGGGTCGCAATATTGCTCCCCTGCCAATCTGACGCTGCAGATGGATTCGAGCGACACTGAAGTTCGGCATTTCATGAATGCCTCGGTAGTGAATATCAACACAACAGGGCAGCGCTCGAGGATCAAGCAGACATACACAAACGGGCAAACGCTGGCCTGGAATGACACGGGGTTCGGCAACACTTATGTGACGGAGCGGAACGTTGGTGCGCTTGACTCAATCGAGCCCATGCGCGACCAGTATGCGGGAGGCAACTCCACCGCCATAGGGCCTGCAACACTGGCGCACGACCGCTCAGCTTTTGAACGCACAGGAGATTTCTTAAGCAAGGGCGGCTCAGCATATTACCTGAAAACCATTTGAGATGGTTGAGATCGGCTGGTTCGAGGAG
>Ga0206838_10249_pt1 | contig 12801 bp, 11 predicted proteins | sample Alteio_BWOrgCont_26_FD_152879 | JGI IMG/M metagenome (GOLD analysis project Ga0206838, IMG submission 152879) | Enriched cells from forest soil in Barre Woods Harvard Forest LTER site, Petersham, Massachusetts, United States -... | ecosystem: Environmental > Terrestrial > Soil > Temperate forest >...
CCGAGACGGCCGCACGGCTGGAGATCGAGCGCAGTCTCGAGAGGCGCTAGGGGTTTTTCGAGCTTACGCTGATCCCTATCTGCTTCGTGCGGTCGAACAACGGTACACTCGACCTCATGACTCGTTGTTTGGTCCCCACCGGCCGGTTCTTTGTTTTCTTCGTTTTCGCGTTCTTACCCGCCTTTCTTCAAGCCCAAAGTTCCCCTAGGATCACGACGCCGAAAGAAGCGTTGGGGTTCAATATCGGCGACGACTACATGATGGCGAGCTATTCGCAGCTCGAAGCCTATTGGAAGAAGATCGCTTCCGAATGCGACCGGTGCAAGTTGGTGGATATCGGGCCGACGGAAGAGGGACGGCGGCAGTACATGATGATCATCACCTCGCCCGCCAATCTCAAGAAGTTAGATCACTATAAGGAAATTTCGGCCAGGCTCGCGCATGCCGAGGGGCTGACGGCCGATCAGGCCCATTCGCTGGCGCGGGAAGGCAAGGCGGTGGTGTGGATCGACGGCGGTTTACATGCGAGTGAAACAGTCGGGTCGCAGCAATTGATGGAATCGGTGTACCAGATGGCGAGCCGGACGGATCCGGAAACGATGCGCCTGCTCGACGATGTGATCGGCTTGTACGTGCAGGTGAATCCGGACGGGCAGGAACTGTGCGCGGACTGGTACATGCGGGAGAAAGATCCGCTGAAACGGACGTTGAACGGGCTGCCGAAATTGTACGCGAAATACGTGGGACATGACGATAATCGCGATTTCTACATGTCGGCGATGAAGGAAACTACCAATATCAATCGTCAGTTGTTCCTGGAGTGGTATCCGCAGATTCTGTACAACCATCACCAGACTGGTCCGGCGGGCGCGGTGATTTTCATGCCGCCGTTTCGCGATCCGTTCAACTACAATTTCGATCCGCTGATTCCGTTGGGAATCGAATTGGTTGGGACGGCGATGCATAGCCGGCTGGTGGCGGAAGGCAAGGGCGGGTCCGCGATGCGGACCGGGGCGAACTACTCGACGTGGTGGAACGGAGGGCTGCGCACGATCACGTATTTCCATAACATGATCGGGATTCTGACCGAGATTATCGGGAATCCGACGCCGATCGATATTCCGCTGGTAGCCGAGAAGCAGTTGCCGGAGGGGGACTGGCCGATGCCGATCGCGCCGACCACGGGAACGCAGAAGTGGCACTATCGCCAGTCAATCGAGTACGAAATTTCAAACAACCGGGCGATTCTGGATCTGGCGTCGCGGTATCGGGAGACGTTCCTTTACAACATTTACCAGATGGGCCTGAACTCAATCGAGAAAGGCAGCCGGGATACGTGGACCATCACGCCGCGGCGAATCGCGGCGCTGGAAGAAGCGGCCAACAAGATGACCGGCGGGCGCAGCGCGCGCGGAGGCAATCCGGACCTGCCGGGTGGGCTGGGAGCGAGGACGCTTCCCGCGGAGCTGTATAACACGGTGCTGCACGATCCGAAGATGCGCGATCCGCGCGGGTACATTCTCCCCTCGAATCAAGCCGATTTCGCGACTGCTACGGAATTCATTGATGCGCTGCTCAAGAACGGAATTACCGTGATGAAGGCGGACGCGGCGTTCCCGGTGGCAGGGAAGAACTATCCGGCGGGATCGTACGTGATCAAGACGGCGCAGGCATTCCGGCCGCATGTGATGGATATGTTCGAGCCGCAGGATCATCCGAACGATTTCGCATATCCCGGCGGACCGCCCAAGCCGCCTTATGACATCACCGGGTGGACGCTCGCATATCAGATGGGGGTCGAGTTCGATCGCGTAATGGACGATTTCGACGGTCCGTTTTCGAAAGTCACAGGACTGTTACCGCCTCCTGCGGGATCGATCACGGGCTCAGGCGCGGCAGGATATTTGATCAGTCATCGGATTAACAACTCATTCGTGCTGATCAACCGGCTGTTGAAGACCGGCGCGGAAGTTTACTGGCTGAAGAAAACCGAGACGGCGGATGGTCAGGATCTGGGAACGGGGACCATCTGGGTTCCGGCTTCGGCGGCGGCTCGTGCGGTGCTCGAGCAGGGCGCGAAGCAGTTTGGAGTGCCGGTGCATGCCGTGGCGAAGGGTCCATCGGGTCCGGCGCTGAAGCTGAAGCCGATTCGAATCGGGCTTTACGATCAGTACGGCGGGTTGATACCTTCGGGATGGACGCGCTGGCTGTTCGAGAATTATGAATTTCCGTTTGAAGTGGTATATCCGGCGACCCTCGATTCGGGCGATCTGAAGAGCAAGTTCGACGTACTGGTGTTCGTGGATGGTGCGTTTGGCCGCGGCATGCGCGCGGGAGGGGGAGTATTCGTAAATGCGGAGAGCGTTCCGGCGGAGTATCGCGCGCAGTTGGGACGCATCGAAGACCGGACCATGGCGCAACTCAAGAAGTTCGCGGAATCGGGCGGCTCGATCGTGACGATCGGCAGCTCGACGGCGATGGGAGAGCTGCTCGGTTTGCCGGTGAAAAATTACTTGACGGAGAAGGGGCCCGATGGAAGAGAACGGGTCTTGCCGCGCGAGAAATTCTATATCCCGGGTTCGCTGCTAAAAACCACCATCGACAATACCAATCCGCTGGCGTACGGCATGCCGGAACAGGTGGACGTGTTCTTCGATAACAGTCCGGTTTTTCGCATGGAGCCGAGCGCGGAGTTGAAGAAGACGTCGGCGGTCGCATGGTTTTCGGGGACCGCGCCGCTCGATAGCGGGTGGGCGTGGGGGCAGCAATATCTCGACGGCGGAACGGCGGTAGCTGAGGCGACGGTGGGCGAAGGCAAGGTTTTCCTGCTCGGTCCGGAGGTCGCGTTCCGGAGCCAGCCGCACGCGACGTATAAGTTGCTGTTCAACGGCTTGTACTTCGGAAGCGCGAAAGAGATGTCTCTTAAGTAGAAACCAGGCAGGGCAGGTCCATGAGAAAATCCATTTTCACAGGCAACTAATGGTGGCACACTTCGATCTTTTAGCAGCCGCGCGCCAGGAGATGCTGGATGCGGGGTTCGATCCAGACTTTCCTGCCGGGGCGGATCGCCAGATCGCGGAATTTCGTGCAAAGCCCGTGCCCCCAGGTCTGCGGGACTTGAGGCAACTGCTATGGTCCTCGATCGACAACGATACGTCGCGCGACCTGGATCAGGCTGAGGTGGCGGAGAGGGTCGACGGCGGGATTCGTGTGATGGTCGCCGTGGCGGAAGTCGACGATGCCGTGCCGATTGATTCACCGATAGATCGACATGCGTCCGAACAAACTACGACTGTTTACACCGGCATAAAGAATTTTTCGATGCTGCCGGATGCGTTGTCGACGGATCTTACGTCGCTGGTCGAGACTGGCGATCGCGTAGCCGTTGTGGTCGAAATGGTGGTGGCAAGCGACGGCTCGATCCATTCGCCGGCGTTTTATCGAGCGCTGATTCGCAATCATGCGCAGTTAACCTATAACGGAGTGGGGCCGTGGCTCGAAAGCAAGGCGCCAGCTCCGCCCAAGGTCGCGGCATCGGCGGAACTACAGGCACAGCTCAAGCTGCAAGACGAAGCGGCGCAGATTCTGTGTGAAGCGCGGCATCGGAGGGGCGCGCTGGATTTCGACCGAGTGGAAGCCGAAGCGAACATCTCAGACGGGCAGGTGGGAGAACTGACGGTCCGCAGGCGCAATCGCGCGAGCCAGTTGATTGAGGATTTCATGATCGCTGCCAATGAAACGATGGCGCAGACTCTGGGGCAAGCCGGCATTCCGTCGATCCGGCGCGTCGTAAAGTCGCCGGAGCGGTGGCCACGGATCGTCGATCTGGTGGCGCATTACGGGCAGAAACTGCCGGCAGAGCCCGACGCGGCCGCGCTGAATGGATTTCTACGAAAAATGCACGAGACGGATGCGGTGCATTACACCGACATCTCGCTGGCGGTGATTAAGTTGATGGGGCCGGGAGAGTATGTGCTGGCGCGGCCAGGCGCGGAAGATCAAGGTCATTTCGCGCTCGCCGTTCGGGATTATTCGCACTCGACCGCGCCGAATCGGCGATTCGCGGATCTGGTGACGCAGAGGTTGATCAAATCGTACTTAGCCAAGCAAGCGTGCCCGTATCCGGATGCGCAGCTCGATGCGATTGCGCGGAACTGCACGTTGAAGGAAGATGCCGCGCGTAAAGTGGAACGAGTGATGGGGAAACGGATTGCGGCGGTCGCATTGCAGCCGCGCGTCGGCCAGAGCTTTAACGCAGTCGTAACCGGAAACACGCCCAAGGGCGTTTTCGTGCGCGTGCTCAATCCGCCCGCGGAGGGTATGCTCGTGCAAGGTCAGCAAGGAGTCGATGTCGGCGACCAACTGCGGGTAAAACTGGTCAGCACCGATCCACGGCGTGGGTATATTGACTTCGCGCGAATCCAGTAGGTTGGCCGCCTGGTAACGGTGTAAAGCCTTAGAAGATTAAGACATCTTTACATAACATTTGTAGCTTCAAGAATCGTATTCGCATATCATGAATCAATGCTGCCGTACGCGCTGCTGTCATTGAGCATGCTAGCGCTGCGTCAGGCGCCCGCGGGATCCCAACTTCACGTCAGACTTACAACGCCGGTCGGCTCCTATGCGAGCGCCGTCGGATCTACCGTAACCGCCGTGCTGATTGCTCCGCTGGTCGTGGATGGAGAAACGTTAATTCCGGAAGGAAGCACATTGTCCGGAACGGTTACACGAGCGCAACGCGTAGGATTCGGCATCGTTCATGAGACAGCGACTTTGGGGTTGGGATTCACCAGCATCACCTTGCCGGACGGAACCAGTCTCCCGCTTTCGTCACGCCTGACCGAGGTCGATAACAGCCGGGAACGAGTGGTGCAGGACGGGAGCATTCGCGGGGTGCGCACGACATCGAGCGTGTCGTATCGATTCAGCGGTTACATCCGCACGCTGCTGTGCTGGGAAATACACGCTCACCTGGCGTTCTGGGTGATCAAGACCATGGTAGTGCAGGTGCCGGAGCCGGAGATTTATTATCCGGCAGGCTCGGAATTGACGCTGGCGCTGACTGATCCGCTGGTTTCGACACCGTCCACGTCCGCGAGCTCTTCATCCCAAGCGTTGAGCCGCGACGATCGCGAGGATCTTGAAGAATTGACGGTGAAGATGCCGTTGCGGGCGTACACACGCAACTCGAACCGTCCGTCGGATCTGGTGAACGTGATGTTCGTCGGCTCGCACGACCAGATTGCCGCGGCGTTCGTCTCGGCGGGGTGGACCGAGACCAAACCGGCAACAGCCAAGTCCATTTTCGCGGGAATTCGGGCAGTGGCGGAAAGCCGAGGCTTTGGAGCGGCTCCGATGTCGTCGCTGGTGCTGGACAACGCTACACCGGACATGGCCTGGCAAAAAGGCCTGAATGATATGTCCAAGCGGCATCATATCCGCGTCTGGAAGCGGCCGGAGACGTGGGAAGGCAAGGAAGTGTGGATCGCGGCGGCTACCCGCGACGTCGATTTCGCGTACTTTCGGCCGGGCGGGGCGTTTACGCATCGCATCGAATCGAACATCGACGATGAGCGGGACAAGGTCGCCCACGATCTGCAGTTCACGGCCTGTACGGACACGGTGGGTTGGTGGCACCGGGCCGATGCCCTGCGCAATACGCGCAATGCGACGGGCGATCTGATGTATACCGATGGGCGGCTGGCTGTGATCCGCCTGAACGATTGCCGCGTGCGGCGGCCCAAGGGCTCGGACGATGCCCCGATACTGCGGGTTCATGGAAACGGGTTCCAGCGGTTTGCGCGCCGCCAGATCCTGAGCGTACGCAGCGATATTTACCGGCGAAATGTGTACTGGCGCAGTTATGAAGCCACGCGCTGGCTGGTTGCGACGATCCGGCACCGACGCCAGATGCGCGATGCGGCGCCGTCCGGCGGGGGATTTGAGCGGTCGGAAACCGAGGCAAACTCGTTTTTCACGCGCGCCCGCAACAGCAGTTGGTTCCGCTGATCTTGTTGAGCGTGATTTTTAGATGGAGCGGGAGACGGGAATCGAACCCGCAACCAACAGCTTGGAAGGCTGTGACTCTACCATTGAGTTACTCCCGCGCTAAGTTTCAATTTTAGCGCATTCGATGAAAGGGCTCTGGTAAACTGAAGCCGTCGGGCGGTTAGCTCAGTTGGTCAGAGCGTCTGGTTTACACCCAGAAGGTCGGGAGTTCGAGGCTCTCACCGCCCACCACCCAACCATAAGTTGGCTCTACGCCAACAACGGGGGCAATCCCCGATCCCAGACTGGTTTCTAAGAACATAACACCTGTACTCTGAGTCTGTAATTTTGGAAGTTGCGGAAGCCATAGGCCTGCCGATTGATCAACTCCATTTTGTTGTGGAAGCCTTCGGTGATGCCGTTGTTGCGGGTGAAGCGCCACATGGCGACGATTTCTTCCGACCAGGCGGCAAGCGTCTGGCCGAGCTGCACCAGGGGCGCCAGGCCGGCCTGACGGAGCTGATAGACGGCGCGAAGGAAACGCGGGACCAGTTGCTCACACTGCTTGCGGGTGCGATGCCTTTTCAGCAACAGGTAAGATAGCCGCTGCTTGAAGCGATAGATGGTCTCCAACGCTGGACGCTCGGCCAGATAGGCTGCCAGGCGAAGCTGCTGCTCGGCTCGGAGATTGTGGCGATGGCGGCGCATCAAGGGAAGCAGGCCTCGATTCCTGGAGCCGGTGGTATCGAGGTCCCGCCAACACGCCAGGAAGTGGTGATTGATGATTCGGATCACGTGGAAGCGGTCGGCCACGATGCGCGCGTTGGGGAAGTGGAGCCGGACCAGCGAACGATAGTTGGCCGCCAGGTCCATACACACTAAACGCACCTCGGCTCTGCCTTCTAAGCGCTGAAAATAGGCCTGGAGAGAAAGCTCAGAGCGGCCCAAGACGACGTCGTAGACCTTGTGGTTTCGCAAGTCACACAGTGTCGTGGCGTAGCCGCTGCGGCGCGTTAAGAAGTGCTCGTCGATGCCCAGTACTTGCGGGCAACGCCTGGAATGCCACTCGCCAAACTGGCGCTGGAGTCCACGTTGAAAGTAGCGCTCCACGGTGGCCGCTCCGATCCCTTCACGGCGACCCAGCCGGCTGCGGTTGATTCCGTCCCGGTGCTGACGGAAGATCATTTTCTGGAAGGCTTCGCTCGAACGCTGGCACCGCTGCATCCCTGGAAACCGCTGCCGGAAGTGGCGCCCGCAATCATAGCAGCGAAATTTCGAGGCTTCTAACTCCAGAACGCAGTGCCGCAGGCCCCAGTTCTCATGCCGCACGCGCCGGACATAGCGGCCTTTGTTGCGCAGCTGATTCCCGCCGCAATGCGGACACGATCTCACACCCGTGCATCGGACCGAAATGCAGATCCCTCCACCGCGGATCTGCAAATCGGTAATCTCATAATCGGGCAGTCCTAAAACGATCTCTGATCTGATCAAAACAATTCCTCCGAATCTTTTATCAGTCAACGATCACGGACCGCCCCCATTTCTGATCAAGAGCCACCAAGGCTCGGCTCAACGTAATTAATGGATTCCCCGCCTGTGACCGATCTGGACGTAACGTAGCGAGCAGGGAGCGCGTCTAGGGGAGCCGATATTGTCCGAGAGGTAGGAGAATTCAATGCAGTCTTCACGTATTTCCATTACGGGCTTCGTTGTTGTTGCGTTGGCGCTGGGTTTTTCAATTCTGTGTATGAGTTGTGCGACTCAACGGAGCGCTGCCACCATTCCGGCCGGTCCGCAAATGACAACGATTCCGCAAGCGGCGAACAGTGTTCCACAACATTCGAAAGTGCGGTAGCCTGGCGCATTTACACCACTCGGTGGCGGCCGTTTCCTTCGACCGCCACCGGAGCGATGTGCGTTTAGTTTGCATCGTCCACAGCAAGATTGTTAACTACAGAAAACACTCCCGACACCGAGTTGGCTTGTGCGCCGGCGATGGTTTTCTGCATTGAGTTCGCCACCGCGCCCTCCAGCGTCACGTTGCCGTTTTCGACAAGAATGTGAATCGGCGGAACGGCGCGGACCGCCAGAGTTTGAAGTACCGTGTGGCCGTAGATCGCCCTGTACAGCGACAGGCGGAGCTGATCGTCGTTGAACGAGAGCGGCAGAACGTCGATCTGGTTACTGACCATTCTGACTCCTTCGATCTTCTTCACGACATTCTCCGCATCGCTCTTGAGCGTGGGCCGCGTGACCTTGCCCATCAGCGTGACGACGTCGCCGTCGACGCGGAACGTGAAAGAGTCAAACAGATTGTAGAACGGCAGTGTGACCAGCTCGCGCCGCACCTGCTGTTCGATCCTTCCCGCCGGCGTCTTATCACCGGCCCATCCAATCTGCGCTGCCAGCAGGGCGGCGCTCAGAATCATTTTGCTTAGTTTTGTCATTTTTGTTTCTCCTGTGCTTGGAGCGAGGTTGTTATCTCGCCGCCATGCAGAGAGAAAAGCATTTCGCGAACCATTTCGCGACACCACCGGAAACATTGAAAACATTGGGCCGGAATGCAACTTTCGACTTGGGAGTTCCGCCCGTCGTTCGATTCTTTGGACGCTCGAAATAGATGGCGTTCAAAAATTCGAGCGCAACTTAGGAACTAAATGACTTCGCCCCGGATGCCGTATTTCGTCAGCTTGTAGCTGAGGTCGCTGCGTGAGAGGTGAAGACGCCGTGCGGCCTCGGCCTGCACGCCGCTGCTCGATTTAAGAGCGCGTACGATCAAGCCTCTCTCGGTTTCTTCGAGCAGTTCTCTCAGGTTCACCGTCTCCGGCATGGAGGAAATCCACTGAAGGTTACCGTCGCTGGCGGACGAAGTCTTCTCGCCGGCGGGAGGCAGGGGGAAGTCATCCGGTCCGATTTCCGGACCGATGGAAAGAATCAACGCGCGTTCGATCAAATTCTTCAGTTCCCGGATGTTGCCAGGGAAGTCGTAACGCTTGAGCCGTTCGAGCGCCGCCGGGCTGATCGGGCGCATCGGGAGTTTCAGATCGCGTGAAATCTGACGGCAAAAAAGTTCACACAGACCCGGGATATCCTCCCGTCGCTTGCGCAGTGGCGCGAGCGCAATGGGAACCACCGCGAGCCGGTAATACAGATCCTGGCGAAAGCTTCCCTCGCGGACGCGCTCTTCAAGGTCCCGATGGGTAGCCACGAGCACGCGCACATCGACATCGCGAGGCTTCGTCGATCCAACGCGCAGAATCTTGCCATCGGCGAGAACGCGAAGTAACTTCGCTTGCGTCGTCTGAGACATTTCTCCGGCTTCGTCGAGAAACAGAGTGCCCTCGTGGGCCGCTTCAAACAAACCTTGGCGGATCCGGTCGGCTCCGGTGAAAGCGCCCTTCTCATGACCGAATAACTCGCTCTCCAGGAGAGTTTCGGTAAACGCCGCGCAGTTGACGGCGATGAAGGGTTTGTGGACTCGTGGACTGCTTTTGTGGATCGCGCGGGCGACCAGTTCCTTCCCGGTTCCGGTTTCGCCGGTGATGAGTACCGTGGCGTTGGTCGGGGCCACGCGCCCGATAGTCTGCCGCATGGCGAGCGTCGCCGGACTGTTGCCGAAAATTTCTCCGGAACCCTCCAGCCGGTCGACCGTCAGCTTTAGCAGGTCGTTTTCGCGAAGAAGTTCCGTATGTTCGCAGGCGCGCCTGACGGTGGCTCTGACCACTTCCGGCTGAAATGGCTTGGTGATGAAGTCGAAGGCGCCCTGCCGCATGCTCTCGACGGCAAGCTCGACGGTCGCGAAGGCCGTCAGGAAAACGACGGCCAAAGAGGGGTCCATTTCGCGCGCGCGAGACAGCACATCCAGACCCTGGCCATCGGGCATCTTCTGATCGGTAATGACGGCATCGTACTGATTCGCGGAAAGGCACGCAGTAGCCTCGGTAACACCCGCCGCCTCGGTGACGGTATGTTTATCCTGGACCAGGTTCGAGGCCAGGATCTTCCGCATGTTGGGTTCATCGCCGAATCCCTTGACCGAATCGCCTTTCTCGGTAAGCGCAGTGGCCTTAGTGAGGGTGTTGCCGACGCGCGCCTGATCGAGCGTGTCTCCGTGCAAATCGGCCAGATTCTGCGCCACGCGTCCGCCCTTGGCGTTGTACCAGGGGCCTTGGCCGATGCGATCGCGGGCGTTTACCGCGTTGGGACCTTGCGTGCTCAAATAGGCGTGCCACATGCGATCGCCAGCGCCGGCCGCGGCCGCCAGCGTCTGGCAATGTTGATCGGCGCCCGCCAATCCGCCCAGATTCGCGCCATTTCCGACCGGCGTGCTGGTCACGAAAAACGACATTGGCGGCTGCGAACCCTTTTGCTGCGCCAACGCCAAGGAACCCACCAGCAGTGCCACCGCCGCAATTGCCGGGATACGTTTCGTCACATGCATATGCATTTCTCCCTCGTTCCGATTCTCACTTCAGGAAGCAGGGTAACACGAAAGAACACTGGGTTATCCTGCTAATACAGGTTTCATGTGTGAGCCGGCGGAGTCGACGAATCTTAACGCAGAGCCGAAGATTCTAAACGCGGAGTACAATTTCATCCGGTTGGCTCCAAACGAGATCCGCAACTATTTTGCGGGCATCCCGATGAAGGTCTTGCTGAGTGAAGGGGAAACGCTGTATCGCTTCTATGAAGCCGGATTCAATGGTGTCCCCTCCGATTATTGGCTTTCCCTCGAAACGTATCATCGCCTGCGGCGCGCGACCTCGGTACCGGATTGGGCGGTCTGGAGGAATGCAAACTCCCGCCGGCAGTCTGCGCCGGCGATCTTCTGCCGGGCAACTCTCGTCAACAAGGTTTACGCTTTTGCAGGATCGGTACGCCTTCCTGGAAGCAGCGCCTTTACTCCAGGAGATCCCGCGCGGTCGATGTTGTGGATTCCGGGGCTCTCTACGGGCGATTTCTTCCTGAGAACGTACTCTCTAGCGGATCCGACCCTCGTTCGAGGACTGGTGGGAACGCAATAAGGGGAAATTAGTTAACGGCTTGAGGACGCGGTTCGTGTCCCGTCCGCACCGGGACTCCCTGGCGCAACTGGAGCCCATCTTCATCGTTCCAAACAACTAGGTAACACTCGGGGCAAAGGCGCAGTTGATGAAACGCCGCCCCCTCCGCACCGTTGTCGATCGGCTCCATCTCCGCGCCGCAGTGGGGACAGGCCGTTCTCGCGATGTCGTATAAGATCACTGAACGCGCCTCCTCGCTAAGTATGACGCGCGCGAAGGCCAAAACGGTCCGAATTTTCGCGTCCGGCTCAACCTTAGCCGCTCACGGGTGACGAACTCGTTTCTTTCTATCATGATTGACGTCGCGCTCGCCTCTTGAAAGTATCCCACCCGCGAAGTCCAGGGCGGCTCCGACAACCGGCCCCTGGCCTTCGCGGAACGAACTCCAATCGAGGGCTGATCGGAGTTAGGGATGTTTGGACACGTTCAACCCGGCTTCCACGGCCTTCTCATGCGCCGAGGCGTACTCGCCGGCAGCGTCGGAAGTCTTCACCAGCGTTTCTGCGTGCCCGTTTATCTTAACAATCAATTCGTTGTATTCCGCGTGCAGGATTGACGGCATCGGTCCTGCCTCGTTCTTTGTGATAATCGCCGAATTGGTGTCGGCTGCGAGAGCTTTGGCGGAGTTGAGCATCCGGTCAATCGCATCCTGGTGCCACTCGGGCAGCTGCTCCTGGATCTCGGTCAAGCGTTGCAGCGCTGGCTTTAGCCCTTCGTTGATGAGCACCTTGATCTCGTTCAGGTGATGATAGTGGGTCCAGTTGGAAACGTGACTGAGCCGGAAAGAGCTCAAACGTTCGGCATTGTAGTGAACGTCCCGGGCCACTTCCTCCAACTGGCCGATCAGCTCGACGCCTTCTTTTTCCAGTGCGACTTGTTTTTCTTTTCCCGACGCGAACCCTTGCGACGGCGCCAGGACAGTAAGCCCGAGGATCGTAATCCCCAGGACGCTAAGTTGAACTACCCTCCGAGTAATTGATTGGAACATCATGGTTTACTTCTCCTTTTTTTGGCACAGCTTGTTTGATGAATCGGTCTCCGGCGACCTGATATCCCCGGAGAAAACACACACTCCGTTGCCATTCACGACTCTCCCGCCGCTGGAACCGCGAATGGCCTCGCGTCCTTTTCGAGGGGCGCTCTGCGGCGATCACTAACTGTCTGTCCGGCGCCACCCGTACCAATGCAAGCCATGGACCATCCGTAAGTCGTTCAAATTGGGTTCTTTGACAGCTCCCATGCGTTCAAAAACTAATACAAACGGTGGCAGTTGTTCAAAATCCTTGACGCGACGCGGTGCCAGCGACCTCATAAATACAACGAAACGCGGGGTTAACCTGCCGGATGCGAGCGGTCCGAGGATTGCCTTCATCGTAGCCGGGACCGCCATTGAGGGAAGCCGGCGTTCGCGAGCACCATGCCAACAGAACAGGTCGAGTCTCTCGCATTGCCGGCCTTCGGCGAGCCGCGGTCTGCTGTTATGCTGATTGCGAACGTGCTGAAGCAGCTAATCCGCGAGTCTTCGCTCCTGGCTCCAGATTTCCTCTCCTTTAAGAATCAGGAACTCACGTTCGTCGGTCTAAACCTGTTTCTCCTGGTGGCACTATTCCTGATTCATGTTATGTTCCCGTCTTACTTCGGTGACCCGCCGCCAGTGGCTGTGGGAGTACTGGCCGCCGGTTTCTTAGCGAATGCGGTCGAACTGGTCTGGCTGCAAGGCAAACAGTTTCTTAGTCCGGACGGAATC
>Ga0206838_10236_pt1 | contig 12786 bp, 13 predicted proteins | sample Alteio_BWOrgCont_26_FD_152879 | JGI IMG/M metagenome (GOLD analysis project Ga0206838, IMG submission 152879) | Enriched cells from forest soil in Barre Woods Harvard Forest LTER site, Petersham, Massachusetts, United States -... | ecosystem: Environmental > Terrestrial > Soil > Temperate forest >...
ATTAGCAACGAGGGTTTTCCATATATATATCTGTGCGGGTATTTGCCTCGGCTGGTATATCATATGCTTCAATGCTACGCACCATAAGTGGTGCATGTTTCTCCGAAAGCCCTTGGTTTACAAGAAGCCACACTCTCATCGGGTTCACTAGGTTTTCACCTTCTCATGATGAAATGAGTATGTAGAGCATCAGCTCCCACCTAACTAGTACCACTGTTGCCTCCTGTCTGCCGCGAATTGAAATTGCGGTCTGCACCGGCACAAGCGAGGCCGTCATGAGTAAACAAACCGCCACAGCTATACACCAGACTGGGCATTCCTCCAGAGCAGTACCTAAGTATGCAGATTTGACCGAGATCCAGTTGATAGAATCAACCCAGCAGCGCGACCAAGCGGCATTCGCATATCTTGTAGAGAGCTGTGAACACCAGGTTCAAGGCATGCTCTATAGACTTGCGCCAGAGATGAAGGATCTGTCCGACTTGAAGCAAGAAGTGTTCATACGGCTATGGACTTCGATCGGAAAACTGCGTAATCCATATTCGTTTCGCACCTGGCTGAGTCACATCACCACAAATGTCGTCTATGATGAATTTCGCCGCCGTCGACACCTCACTGTGTCCCTAGACTGCAGCAGATATTTCGACGAGGGAGACGAAGGATCCACATTACAAATTCCAGACAAATCGGCTTTGCCGGAAGAATTGATGGATCGTAGCCAACTAGCTCAAGTCATCGACAGCGCTTTGGCGAATATGCCGAATCGTTTCCAATTGATGTTCGTTTTGCGAGACCAGGAAGGTCTATCCTACAAAGAGATTGGAGTAATCACCCACGCCTCACTGGGCACAGTGAAGTCTCGCATTTGCCGAGCCCGCAAGAAAATGCAGGTATTGGTTTCCCCATACTTGTCGGTCGAAGAAATAAGAGCATTGAAAAATACTGCTTAGAAGACGGAATTCAAACTCAATCCGTCTCCACTGAGCCTACTATCTGGCTGAAGTCCATTTTCAAAGTGCCCGCTACGTGGATTAAGGATATAACGTCTATGTCCCATTGCCCTTGCTCAAGTGCCTCCATTTCCGCTGTGGAAATCTTGGACCGTTCTGCAACTTGCTCGGTTGAGAGCTGCAACATTTGGCGACGCTTTTGAACGATGCTTGCCAGATGATTCAATAGCGTCGTCTGTTTTTCTAGTGTTAGCAGGCTACCGGATTGATTCGGATTGTGCATGAGCAGACGGCCCTCGAGGTTGATGTTTTCGGACTTGCGTATTGACCATAAAAGCTTTAAAACCAGTCAAGCGCCCGATGGCGCACACACTCAAACTTACAGGGAGAATCCCATTGTTTGATGAAAGTATTGCTTCACTTCTTCATAGCAGCCACAACTAATCTCTTCCATCTGCTTTCGGTCCAAAATTTTGATAGAACCGCGACTGTGCTCGATCAGTCCCGCCTTGACTAATGTCTTCACGGCAATATTGACGCCTGAACGTCGCACGCCAAGCATCATTGATAAAAACTCTTGGGTCAGATCAACTGTCCTCGATGTATCCCGATCATGCGCGAGTAACAACCAGCGCGCACATCTCTCCTCGATTGTGTGAAGTCGGTTGCAAGCTGCGGTTTGAGAGATTTGATTGATCATCGTCAATGTAAAGCGCTGGCACAAAAGCCGCAACTCGATAATGCTGTTCACGGCGGCAACGAAGTCTCCAGTATCCATCCGCCAACCATGACCGGGTACTTGCGAGAATAATTTGCGGTCCGAAACATCGGCACCGAGCAGTAGGGGAATACCCACGAAACCCTCCTTGCCAACGGTTCCTACCTCGATCGGTATTCCTTCCGTCGTGATAAGCACAATTGAAACCATTCCCTCATCAGGGAAATAGGCGTATTTAAACGGCTCCCCTTTGTCCGCTATTAGGGCTTTGCGCGGATGTTCTATGTGCGTCAGCTTTCCAGCAATCTTTTTGAATGCACTTGCTGGCAACGAGTTGAGGATGATATTGGTCGAGCCGGTGCTGTTGCTTTTCATCGTGATAGACAGTCTTACGGTCGCTTCGAATCACTGAGCGGTCTGGGCAAATGCTCGGTCGATATTCTCATGCTCGCTTTTATCGTCATCCAATTCAGCCAGAATCTCTGCTACCATCGAACGTCTTTCCGCGGCTTTGCACTCTGGTGTGTAGCAGACCGCAAATGTGACTGTCCCCCCAGTAGTGCGAGATGCCGCTTGCGAAACCGAAATAAACTCTCGGACGTTGTCTGCCTCGGCTGCATGTATCAGTTCGTATTCATCGCCTTGACGATGTAACACAACAAAGACTCCTTTTGCTTCTTCTAGAAAATCGACACTCTCGTATGGTCCGTCGAATTCATATTTGCCGATCATGATAGCCATGGGGCGCCTTCCCTCGTGGTTGTATGTGGTTAGCAAAACGCCAAGTTTGAAGGAGCTGTGTGAAAACTGGGTGAACACTCGAAGTTGAAAGGTGATCTTTCTAATCCAGGCAAAGCTGCCTTCCGGAGCGGAACCCGAACGAACAGACCAGGTGATGTCGTTGCCGGTTAAGAATTTTTCCAATGGTCGTGGGATGCAAGCCGGACAAGCTGTCTGGACAATTATTGGCGATCTGATCTTGGACCGACTGGGTCGTAGCTAATGCACTCCATGCTCCTAAAACGCGCTTGCTCACTCAGTTTTCACCGGTGGATGGCTATGATAAGGATAGCTACGTGCTCGAGATATTCGTGCTCGAGTTATGGATCCTAGAGATCGATTCAAATAAGGAGCTCTCATGACAGATATAGCAAAAACAAGTCCCGGTGGCGGGAGTTCCAAACCGGATTCGGGATGGCGTTTACCGCACTTCCGGATCTTCGGTGCTATTGTGTTGGCAACAGGGTTGATTCTGTCGCTGATTGCCGCGATGAACTTGAAAGGCAATGTGGATAATCTCACTGCCAAGAAAATTCCTGCCATCGAACACCAGGTAGATCAATTACCTAGTCACTAAACAGGTTCAGAAGAATGCGATGACTCGTAGCTCGGTGTGTCCGATCCAAGCTGAACTGTCATTCTTGAAGCACAGATCGATCTAGGATAGCCGGTCAGCTTTCATGCCAGAAGGTTGCCGTAACAGGATCGAGCTGTGCAGGAGCTGGGTAGAACGATTGCGCCTCGTTTCCATTTCTTCGCTCAGCTTGGCTATCTGCCCCAGTTGCTCACTTTCGCTTCCACATTCGATTCGGGGGTACAGAGTATTCTGTTCCCAACGAACATAATCATCAAGAGCGTTGGCTACCCTAGCTACCAAACCCACTCCGGGATCTTGCCCTTCCTCCACCGCACATAACTCGAGAGTAAGCGCTTTTATGCTTCTGTGACGTTGATGAAACTCAGTCCGGAGCGCCTCATCACCTATCACCGGAGACAACATCCATTGTTCGTCTTCCAGGCACGGCGCAATAACATCACGGCACATTTTGCGCATGTGCTCGGTCAGTTGAAGTCGATCGGCTCCCGGGGCTCGAATTGCCTTGCGCCCGTACTGAGCACAAACCAGCCCGAGACCATGATCTCGCGACAGGGGCACTAACGCAGGAATACGCTTCATCGATTGGTTGTTCATATATGTCGCTCGCTACGTTTGCAGTTTACGAGGTGAAAATACAGTTGACTCACGTTACTGCGTAATACTCACTATAGAGTACGCAGGTGAAAGTCGAGTGAACGAAGGAGTACCAAAAGAGAACAGCCCCGCAAGTAAGCTGTTCATGCCAAACTTAGATTACAATAGCACCATTGGCAGTATTACCTCAGTCGGCACTTTTGCCTGTCGGTCCCAAAGTTATTGCAATATTTTGTCCAGAATCTTCAGGACGCGTTCGTCGTTAGGATCGAGATCGAGGGCCTGGCTCAAGGTGAGCTTAGCTTCGGTAATTTGCCCATCATCATTCAAGCAACGTCCAAGATTGTACATGGCGTTTTCATAGTCAGGGCGCTGTTTCAGAGCAGCCTTATACTCTTCGATGGCCGCTTTGCGGTCATCGGTGGCGCTGAGCGCATTGCCTAGAACGACATGAAAGATAGGTTCGTCGCTCTTAAGCGAAACGGCTTTACGAGCCTCTGCCAGAGCCTGGTCGGGATGATTTTGGTCCATGAGGACAACGCTCAGGTTCGAATGCGGATATGGCGATGAATCGTTCAACTTGATGCTCTGGCGCAGAGCCGCCTCCGCTCCTTTGAGATCACCGTTCTGGCGCAACGCCCATCCTAAATCGTTTTGGGCATCAGCATTATTCGGCTCAGCTGCAACTTTTTTCCGGCACGCCTCCACCGATGGGGAACCCTGGGTGCCGTGGCGCCAGCTGCCGGCTCGGCCACTTGAATCATCCGGCTTTTCTTTGGCAAGTGTGACGGGCGCAATTATTAGTGTAATAGCCAGCATCGCATTTGGTATCAAGAAAAACCGTTGACCGGACAATCGCATTCCACACCTCAATAAGTTGAATTCGGGATTCCAAAAACCGCCCACAAACACAACCAGATACCAGCCAGAATTCCCAACATGGAAAACAGGGCGGACTCGATGAAGTTCTTAGAGTCATCAAGGGAGTGCTTGAGGAAGGTCAAGCCGCCACCGAGAAACACCGCTCCGACGATGAACATCATCACGCGCTCAGCCACTAGGGATAAGGTGTCGTTTATCAAAACCGATCTCCCGAGGGTCAATGGCGGGTCAATTATCTTATCTTGGCGGCCCGCCCAACCCAAGAGATAGTTAATGCTCGATTGCTACCGGTAGCCGCTTTCTGCCCCAGGCACCTTTCTCGTTTTCGAACACTCCGGGAACACGTGTCTTGCACTTAGTGCAGCAACCCTCTTTGATTTTGTACGCTCCCAGCTCATACCAGTTTCTCTCGATTAAGAGCTGTTTGCAATTCGGACAATACGTACTCTGCTCTTTAGGGTTGTCTACATTGCCGATGTAGGCGAACTTGATGCCAGCCTTGAGAGCCTGCGCCCTGGCGCGTTGCAAGGTTGACGCCGGGGTTGGTCCCCGATTTTGCAATTTGAAGTCAGGATGAAATGCCGTGAAATGAATGGGCACGTCGTCGCCCAGGTTGGTGAGAATCCAGTCGCACATACGCTCGATCTCTTCCGGTCCGTCGTTTTCCTCGGGAATCATGAGATTGGTAATTTCAAACCAAACGTTCGACTCGTGCTTGAGCCAGCGCAGAGTGTCCAAAACCGGTTCCAGATGTGAGAGAGTCAACTTCTGGTAGAACTGCTCCGTAAAAGCTTTCAGGTCGACGTTGGCGGCATCCATCACCGAATAAAACTCAGGGCGAGCCTCAGGGGTGATGTAACCGGCTGTGACCGCAACTGCCTTAATGCCCACTTCGTGGCAGGCTTTGGCGACGTCCATGGCATACTCGGCCCAGATGACTGGATCGTTATAGGTGAAAGCTACGCTTCTGCAGCCCATGCGCAGCGCTGCGGCGGCAATGCCTGAGGGGCTGGCATCTTCACTCAGCTGCTCGATTTCCCTTGACTTACTTATGGACCAGTTCTGGCAGAACCGGCATCCCAAATTGCAACCGGCTGTTCCAAAGGAAAGGACGCTCGTTCCGGGAAGGAAGTGATTAAGTGGCTTTTTCTCAATAGGGTCTATGCAGAAACCAGTGCTCCTGCCGTATGTTGTGAGGATCATTTCGTTGCCGACATTTTTGCGAACGAAGCAAAAACCGCGATCGCCGTCTTTCAAGACACAAGCTCTGGGGCACAGATCGCAGAAGATTTTTCCGTCCTCGACATGGTGCCAGTAGCGGCCTTTCAGCCCCCTATTCTCATCATCATCCATATGGACGAACTGATTCTCGTCTGAAATCGACATATCACGCACCCAATGATTTGACTCTTCCTCCAGTATAAGGGGAAACCAGGCACCCAAAGCACAGCGGGCGAGGGGGCGCGTTACTACGGATTGTTGGTCACGCAACAATTCTAGGGGCGATGCCATGCATGGCCCGTGCCGTAGGACGAACCAGTTTCGAAAGGGATGATCGATCGTCCACAACGCGGGCGATGCCCGGCATCGCCCCTCGTACGATTTTTAGTTCTACAGCCACGATCAACTCATTCAGTAGGCAGTCCGAACTTCTCGAGAATCATGTTCCATTTGCCCTGGGCTCTGAGAATCGCTTCGATGATCTCGCGCACGGCGCCTTGTCCACCGTCGGCGTTTGCCACATAGTGAGCCACTTTCTTCAGTTCGGGGCGGGCGTTGCCGACGCAACAACCCAAACCGGATCGCTTTATCAAAGGTACGTCAGTAAAATCATCTCCGATGAAAGCGACTTCATCGCTAGTCACCTGGGCTTTCTCAAGAACCTCGTTGTAGCCACCTTCTTTTTCCAAGTGTCCTTGATAGACATAGGTCATTTGCAGAATGCGGGCTCGCTCCACCGTCGCCGGAGACTCGCGCCCGCTGATGACGCCGGTTTTGATGCCCACCGTGTTCAGGAAGTGAAATCCCAACCCGTCTTGACTGTTGAAACCTTTAAACTCCACTGCTTTGCCTTGAGCGTCAGGCAGGTAAAACAGCCGCCCGTCGGTCAACACGCCATCGACATCCATGAGCAGGACTTTGATCTTTTTCAATCGCTCGATTGTGTCACTCGAAGTGTTGGATGATAAGGTCGTGTTCATATGCGCCTTTCCGAATGTGTTGGGAAACAACAATTGTATCCGCCCACGCAAAACAATTGTGCGAGTTCTAAATGCGTCCTAGATGCATCCGGCGGCGGTTTTGACAGGAAGCGGGTCTTCGTTAACACAAATAAATTGCCTCTTTGCTACCCAGGCAGTAGAATGCTTGACATCAGCCACTTATCGGGGGCACGCGAGAAATGGGAGAGACCCCATCCAAGATTTCGTACGGTGTATTGCTCGAGACGCTCCAGGAGCGCCTTAACAAGGGTTGGCTCCCCGAGGATTACACCTACTTTAATGAACTCGCAGTTCAATTGATTCTTGCCCAGAGAGGCGTGTTGCGTCAGGCCGCCAAGCACCTATCGGAAACATCGTGGCTAAACGGCTGGACCGAACCGTTCACCGACCGCATCGGCGTTGATTATCAGTTCTGATAGACCGGCTCGCCCTTCAAGCATAAAGCTCGCCCAAGCGGTAACATCGATTATGGCGATATTCGTATCGCCTCCTTCGGCGATGTTCGAGCCAGACTAAAGACTTGCAAATCAGTTATATTGTCATAAATCGCAGCAAGGGCTGGGCTACTGCGATGGCGATGTTCATGACTGCAACCTGCGCTGTCCCAGCAACGGCCGCCCGCTTGGCAAAGATGAATCAAGAGTTTCCCTACTCAGTCGTCGACGTTCAATCCGTATCTCCGCATACGCCTGAATCGGCGATTCGCCGGGGCACCTTCACAGAACCCGATTACATAGTCGGCTGCGACCTCCTCGTAGTCGGCGGTGGTCTTGGCGGTGTCGCCGCAGCCCTGCGAGCAACGGCCGACGATGCCTCCGTCAAGCGCGGAATCAAAGTTTGCCTGACGGAAGAAACCGACTGGATTGGGGGTCAAATAACTTCTCAAGGCGTCTCGGTCCTGGACGAAAACTATCTGGTCGAGGGCTCAGGGGCCTGCCGCAGCTACCAACAACTGCGCGGCAGCATTCGCAATCACTATAAGCAAAACTTCCAACTCACCGACGAAGCGGCAGAAAACTTTGCCTTCAACCCTGGCTCCTGCTGGGTGACGCGGTTATCGTTCGAGCCCAAAGTCGCCCTCGACATTTTGTACGAAATGCTGAAACCGGCTATAGATGGTGGACGGCTCAGCATTTATAAACGCAGCAAGCCTATCTATGTGAAACTCAAGTCCGGCGAAATCATATGCGCTGGTGCCAACCAGGGCAGGCCGTTAGGCAAAAAAGAGGTTCAGGCGGTCGGGGTTTTGGATTTCGAAACCGGCAAAATAACCGAGTTCAGGCCGACTCTGTGCCTGGACGCAACCGAGCTTGGAGACTTGTTGCCCCTGGTAGGTCTGGAGTATTCAACCGGCTCCGACAGCCGCAAAGATACTGGTGAACCACATGCTCCCGAAGTGGGCAACAAGGACAACGTCCAAGATTTTACCTATCCTTTCGACGTCGAGTATCGCCCCAACGAGAAGAACTTGATTGAGAAACCGCCTCACTACGAGGAGTTCAAAGAGAAAGGCAAGTTTTCATTTGCCGGTTACAAGATGTTCGAGTCGGTCAAGCGCCCCGCACCAATGGTGGTGCATGAGGGCAACCACGTGGAAGAGCACGGCTGGTACGACCCTTTCTGGACCTACAGAAGACTGCTCGCCAAGCAGAACTTCGCCTCTGGTATGGATTACGATCTTGCCACCATAAACTGGGAAAGCAACGATCTGCGCGGCGAAAATATTATCGACCAGCCTAGCGATGTCGAAGCAAATCGCCTGGCTCTCGGCAAGTCAGTCAGTTTAGGCTTCTTGTACTGGCTGCAACGCGAAGCACCGCGTGATGATGGAGGCAACGGCTATCCTGAATTGACATTGCGAAGCGATGTTCTTGGCACCACAGACGGTTGCTCGAAGTACCCCTACATTCGCGAAAGTCGGCGCGTGCGCGCCCACCAAACCATTGGAGAAAGCGACATTGTCGCCAGCACCAATAGCGGTGCCAGAGCCCGAGCCTTCTCCGACAGCGTCGGAATTGGATTTTACCCAGTCGACATTCACGGACATCAAGAAATTCCCGGTGCCGGACAAGAGACCAAACCGTTCCAAATTCCGCTCGGTGCCTTGATTCCCAAGCAGGAAACCAATGTGCTGCCTGCCTGCAAGAACATCGGCACTACCCACATAACCAACGGCGCCTATCGCCTTCACCCGGTCGAATGGGCAATTGGCGAAGCTCAGGGAACCCTCTGCACACTTCTTCTCAACAAATCAATAAAACATCAAACGCTGTTCGAAACCGCATCCATACTCAACCTGCAACATGCTCTGGTTGAAAATGGTGCTCCCATCTATTGGTTCGACGACGTGCCCACGTCGCACCCTGGTTTCGCCGCCATTCAATTCCTCACGATCTGCGACATCATTTCGCCCAAGCAAGATGATTTGCAGTTCCGCCCGGAAGACGCCGTCACCCGCGGCGAAGCCGCATTAGCGCTGGCTCGCGTTCTCCCTGGGGCTTACGCAGCATCGAAAGATGCTGAATCAGCCCTGACGTGGTGCCTTTTGCATTCGTACCTGCAAGAAGCGGAAGAGGGATTGATGCCTGATGCTACCCTCACACCTGCAGATGGTCGCTCACTTCTGGCTCATTTCAAAATCTGGGATGTCTCAGCCGACCACAAAATCACTCGCTCCCAATTCGCTCAGTTAATCTACCAGGTCGCCATCAAACATCTGGAAGCCGCCAAACCCTAAGGACGTTCCTATCGGCGCACAGACCTGGACTTTCCAGTGCCCGGCCGGCGTGCGTAGATTCCCCAGTGACGACATGAGCTTAATCTGTAAATACTACTCATGTCAGATACAACGTCTATATCCCCACCTCAACTATAGCCAGGACACTGCCCCATGGGCTCTGATGGGTTCGAACACTCAGAAGCGGAACGGGTCAAACCGCACGCGTTTGGCATGTCTTTTGACCAGGTCATAGAGACGCCCACGCCAAAGATCGAACAGCTCGGCTCAGACAATAAAGACGGGGCCTACGTCGACCGAGGGTTTGTTCCGGAGCTTTTGAGCACTGCCGTCTACTCGGGAATCGGATCTCCCATAACCGCGCTGGCCCAAGCTGTCGACCATGGTGTGGAAAAACTGTTCCACCCCGAATTGCAAAAGAAGACCGAAGCCTTCATGGCAGCGGTCGGCGTGGAAGCACCAGACGAAAGAGCGAGCGGAACGACCAAGCTGGCCCAAACCATTGGCGGCGTGGCCATGTTGCTACCACTGCTGGCGGTCTCACGCCCGCTGCGCGGACTCTTTAAAGAGGCAGGGAAATTCGAGCTTTTGTCTAGAAGCAGCGAAATAGGACTGTCATTGAGAGAGTCGGCGGTGGGTGGATTAATTCAGGGAACGTTTCTCACCCCTGGCGACAATAACAATTTCGTAGTCAGCAGGCTAGAACACGGAGTGGGTAGCGCCGCTCTGATGACTACCATGACGGCATCGTCTCTGAGCGTGTCGGTGTTCGCTGAATCAGCCACAGCCATACGCCTGGGTCTATCGTCAGTTTTGACTAAGCCTGCCGTAGGCGGGGTGGTGGCCGGACTCTCAAGCTCACTGGTGGCGGCCGAGTTTGATGCCGCTGAACATGGACATATGCTGCCTTCAGTCGACGAGCTATCGAGTTCAATTTTGCAAACCACGCTCATGGGCGGCGTGCTCGGCGCCAAACAAGGCGTCGCCGAATGGAAGGCTATCAGAGAGAGCATGTCAGGCCGATCGAACGAGCTTCTCTCTAATCCCTATCTGCGTGCTCAGATAAGGGCACCACGATCCGAAGGTCCAATACCGGAAGAATATGCCAATACGATCAATCTCGTTCCAGGTTTACCCAAAGCTTTGGGACCGTGGCAGCGAGCGGACTCCGGTCTATGGAGCGCGCCCTGGCAATTCGGCGATCTCGTCAGGCGGCCCAACGGAAGCACTAAGGCAACGGACGTGGTCACCAGTATCGATCGAACTTATGGACCATCAGGTCGAATGGTAAATGCGACCGCCGACGACGGTCACAGTCACGATTATGTCTACAACGCATCTGGGCACTTGCGTGCCATCATCGATGCTGAGAATCACGGATGGTTCAGAAACAAGAACGGATGGAATGAGGTTCTTCTTGACGATGATGGTAAGTTGCGCCTGTTTCCCACGCAGGCAGGGCATGTGGTGCTTGACCGTTCGGGGGCATTCCTGCTTAACCGGGAGCGCGCTATTTCAGTTCCCCTTGCCCCACACTTCGAGACACTCGGACCAGGCGGCCGGCAGGTGGAAAACTGGCATTACGAAAAGGAGCGAAAGGTCCTTATCGGTTTGATCGACAAAGGAGTTGGCGATCCAGAAATGCAAGGCGTGATGCGCTCGCAGCTGACTCAATTGCAGTCATTAGTCGACAAAAAGGAAAGTCCCGGAGGCGTGGGACAGGTTTTCTCGGAAGTAAATCGATCGCTAATGGGTGGAAAACAAGTCAACGCTCTTCGCTTGCTCCTAGAAGCCCAAAAACTGCTTGAGATAGATGGAGTCAAGATTCTGGAGACCAATCGATTGCCTACCGGCGAGTACACCCTTAAGGGAATGGCAACTAGAGATGGGATGCAAGTGTCCTACTTCGGCAACGGTACCCGCGTCGAAACTGAGTACAAGAAGCAAACAGCCTATATGCCGGATGGGATCAGGCATGTGCAGGAGTTCGGTGATGGACCACAACGCGACTACACCATCGATAAAGACAGTAGACTGACAAGGTTCAAAAGCGGTCCTTTTGATCTAGGTATCAAATACGAACAAGACGGTTCCATCCATACAATAAATAGCAACATGGGTGGGCGATTGACGACTCTGGAAATGGAAAATGGCGCTCTGCGCGTCACGCTGCAAGATGGCCAATCCGATAGATCTTTCAATTTCGGTAAAGGAACTATCTCGTTCGATAAACACCAACCTGTCTTCATTTCAGAATCAGGAACTATAGCGAAATTCAATGATGCCGGACACTTAACCGTCACCACCAAAGACTGGTGGGTGACCGATCTCCTGCCAGGCGAACCTGTGCGAGTGGTCTCTGCCGACCTCGACACCGAGCAGGCGAAGCAACGATCTCTATTGCAGAACATGGCTCCAGGTCCGAATCGCAATCGGCTTCAGGACGCGATCGCATCATTTGAAAAGTCTCTAGCTGGACACCAGGAGCCCATTGAACCACAAAAAGCCATCTTGCTCCGGGAAGTAAACGACGTTCTCAACGATTCTCCAGAGCGCGGTAGAGAACTGATCGAGCAACTGCAAAAACTGGCGGGCGGTTCAGGCAAATTGGAAGTGCATGTTGAACACTTGGACGGCAGACACGCGATTCACATCAATGATAAGACAATATCGGTGCCACAGTCAGACGCACCAATAACCGTCTCGAAGAATCTATTGCAACGTTTCGACGGTGTCACATCAGACGATTTTAAATCGACAATGAGGAATTTGGTAGACGGCTTAGAACCGAATATACACCGGTTTCTTTCTGAGAATGGGGTCCGCATAATTCCAGGACGATGGACTACGGAAGTTCTCCCAGAGTTGACAGAAAAGCAGGTCGGCGGCTGGCCGAACGGACCCAAGGCAGCCGCGAGTCCTTCGATTTACAACTTGATAAATCGCACCATCGTAGTGAGTGAGGACGTACAGCTCTGGAGCCTCAACTCAATCGAAAACGGTAAGAATCCCGACGTAACCGACTCTTTCTATCACGCCCTCGGTATGGCGATCGAACACTCCCTCGGGTCACCGTCAAATACTCTGGACTTTAGCCGGGTTCATACAGCAGACATAAAGAGACAGCCCACCGACTATGAAGGAAGACATTTTTTCTACCGAAATGCATTCAGTGGCAAGGCTAACACCTTCGCTGATCTAGTCGCAGGCACCTTCAACCAGACGCCCAGCGCAAAAATTCTTCGAGAAATATATCCTCAGTCGTATAAAGTTGTGGCCGATCAGCTTGAACACGTGCGCAGCGG
>Ga0206838_10267_pt1 | contig 12714 bp, 13 predicted proteins | sample Alteio_BWOrgCont_26_FD_152879 | JGI IMG/M metagenome (GOLD analysis project Ga0206838, IMG submission 152879) | Enriched cells from forest soil in Barre Woods Harvard Forest LTER site, Petersham, Massachusetts, United States -... | ecosystem: Environmental > Terrestrial > Soil > Temperate forest >...
GCATTCTGCCTTGATCTTCTCGTACTTCGCCTGAAGTTCATCGAGTTCCAGATCGCTCAGATTCTCGATTTCGATCATTTGATCGCGCGCTTTATCGATGGCGCGGATGAGTTCGTTGAGCTTCAGATTGATCGCCCTGGCGTCACGATTCTGCGTGTTCTGTATCAGAAAAACCATGAGGAAGGTGACGATGGTCGTGCCGGTGTTAATGACGAGTTGCATGTGTCGGAGTAGTGGAAGATTGGACCGAGTGCGGCCCAAACGACGATGGCTAGGCCCGCTCCAGCAAACGCCCACCTCGATCCCAACCAGCCAGAAGCGGAGGCCGCAAATCTGCCAAACCAATCGTTCGTGGTCCGTATCTGCACCTCAATTGGGGGCCTTTTTCATTTGGAGTGTCCTCTATTCTGGCCGGAGCTGATGAATACAGCCACTTGCCTCGTCAGATGCGTACTGCGAGAACGCCAGTGTGCCCAGATCGGCTCTATCGCGAAAAGGGATACAACGACATCCCACGCGGCGGATTGAGTCTTCTCTGTACCTCCGCCCGACTGAGTGTCGGTTCCAGCGATATCAGGGCTTCCCCAAGAAGTCCAACCAAGGTGAGAAGAACCAGCCGAAGCATCGTTCCGACATTCAGCCCCATTTTCTCCGTGGGGGTCGGTCCTATCCAAAATTTCGCTCGCGAATGCCAGTCACCGCATCCTAGTTTTGGTGCGACTCTCAAAAGCAAGCACGAAAGGACGAAAATAGGAGAACCAATGAGCGATGCGAAGAAATGTGGCAACCCAGCTTGTTCCTGTATTCCGCCGGAAAAAGAGAAGTTCTGCAGCGCCCACTGCGAAGGCTTAAAAGGATCGGTCGAGATCACGTGCCAGTGTGGACATCCTGCTTGCCGTGGAGACGTTGGGAAGCCGTAACTCTTCCCAAGGGCGGTTTTGGTGAAATAGCCGGGGCCCAGCTCGGCCGGCTATTGACCGCGCTGCGAGCAATGTAACGAACACTCTGATGCTTCAGGGGCAGCCTCGATCTAACTATAGCTCGCGCTATCCCCGCAAGCGTTGGCGTGAATGTCTTCCGGTTAATGACACACAGCTTACCGGATTCCAGATCCAAACCGGCGTTGGGAGTCAGAGGGCATACGCAATGCCCCTCGCGGTTGTTGCGTCAGTAGATAATAGGTACGAATCTTTCCTCGAACGGCCGCTATCCAACAGCCCCATTGCCACACCTCGGCATCATACAGGCGAGGAAATGTGGCATGGCGAAGAAGAAGTCAAGCAGAGTTAATCAGAAGGCAGTGAAAAAGTTCGACAAAGCTGTGAGGAAAGCAATAAAGAAGGGGATTCCCGTAGAGGTGCTTGAACACACCGTTGATGTGGCGATGGAGAGAGTAGCAGTGAAGAAAAGGCCGGCTGCGAAGAGGGGGAACGCCCAAACCCCCAGAAAACCGACGAGAGGCAAACGGCTCCTCTCTTCCAGACTTTCTGCTGAGGAGACTGATTAAGACTGTCCGAAATAAGCAGGCTGAAGACCTTAAGTAAAACGATGCGCGGTCTCAAGGAAACCAAGAGGAACCTGGTGATGAAGTCGCTTGCGAACCCCACAGTGTTAAAACCTGTTCAGGATGATGATCTGATTCAGGTCATCATCGAAACTCCCGCACAAAGCCGTAACAAGTTTGCCTTCGACGCCAAACAGTCCATCTTCGCACTTAAGAAAGTTCTTCCGGCGGGAATGGTCTTTCCCTATGACTTCGGCTTTTTGCCGCAAACCCTCGCGCCGGACGGCGATCCCATCGACGTTCTCCTGCTGATGGATGAACCTGCCTTTCCCGGAGTCGCGGTTAGGGCCCGCTTGATCGGCGTAATCGAGGGCGAGCAGATCGACGGAAAAGAGAAGATTCGGAATGACAGATTGGTGGCGGTTGCGGAGGCAAATCACATGTATGCCGGCATTCGGAAGCTCTCCGATCTTCCCGGCAAGTGGGTCAAGGAGCTTCAGGTTTTCTTTGTGAACTACCACAATCTAGAAGGTAAGCAGTATCGTTTGCTGGGGTGCCGAGGTACTAAACAAGCAATGCGCCTCATCAAAGCGGCGAAGAAGGCAGCGTAGATGTCGACATGGGCGAATTAGCTCTCAGGTTTTTGATTGGTGGTACCGTCGTCACCCTGTTCGCTGTCCTGGGAGAAATCCTACGTCCAAAGAGTTTTGCGGGACTGTTCGGCGCGGCACCATCGATCGCGCTGGCGACCCTCGGGTTGGTCGTCCATAAGCATGGTAATGAGTACGCGGCACTTGAATCGCAATCCATGATCTGGGGTGCAGCTGCCTTTTTCGTTTACGCCGCCGTCTCGAGCTTTGTCTTGCGCCGTTTTACCTTCTCGACGCTGGGCACGACGTTGGCGTTATTGCCGCTTTGGTTGGCCGCAGCCCTCGGTATATATCGTCTAGTCGGGTGACGAGATGTCTGTGATTGCATTTCACTTGGCAGCGTTGAAACAGACAAAACCTCATCAATACGGCATCCGCTTCTTGACGGGTGGACTTTGTACAGTTGTTGCGGGACTCATCGGAAACCACTTTGGCCCTGCCATCGGAGGACTGTTTCTGGCATTTCCGGCAATCTTTCCAGCAGCTGCCACCCTCATTGAGAGCCATGAAAAAGAAAAAAAGCGGAAGATAGGCGCGAACGGAGCCCGTCGCGGACGGCTGGCGGCAAGCATCGATTCGGCAGGCGCGGCCCTCGGGTGCTTCGGCTTGATCGGATTCGCCGTTACCTCGTGGTTGCTGCTAAAAGGGCACGAGGCGACGTTCGCTATCACTATGGCAACGCTTGCCTGGTTAGCGGTTACTTTGGGTCTGTGGTTGGTCAGACGGCATCGAGTGTGGAGGGAATTCTGAGCGTCGTGTGCCACAGCACTAGAACCTTCCAACGGGTCCAAGGGGGCACCTCATTACTGACCAACTGGTTGCCTAGAATGAAGTGCCTCGGATGTGAAACCATGTTGCAGTGATTAATGCTCAGGCGGCCGATTTTTCCGCCCATGGATCAATCACAATCTTAGTAACGCGATCTTTCTTATCACGCCAGACCCTATACATCTCAGGAGCGTCCTCGAGAGTAATCCGATGCGAGATGATGTAGCTAGGATCGATCTGGCCTTTCTCGATCCGTTCTAACAGCGGTTTCATATAGTTGTGCATGTTGGTCTGACCCATCTTCATGGTGATTCCTTTCCCGAACGCTGCCCCGAAAGGAATCTTGTCGAGCAGGCCGCCATACACACCCGGAATCGAAACCGTCCCACCCTTACGCACGGCCTGAATCGCCTGGCGTAAGACGGCTGGTCTGTCCGTCTCCAAAAGCAATGCATTTTTTACGACGTCGTAAACACCCTGCAGTTCTGTGGAGTGGGCTTCGAGGCCTACTGCGTCGATACATGAGTCGGGTCCCACTCCGCCCGTGAGATCCTTGAGCGCGACGAGGACACTGACGTCGTCCGCAGAGTAATCCACTGTGATGGCGCCCAGCGAACGAGCCAGATCGAGGCGCTCAGGGAGCCGATCGATGGCGATGACGCGGGCAGCGCCCAACATGATCGCGCTCGCGATCGCGAACTGACCCACCGGCCCGCACCCCCAGACTGCCACAGTGTCACCTTCCCGAATCTGAGCGTTTTCTGCTGCCATATAGCCGGTCGGAAAGATGTCGGAAAGGAAGAGCACCTTCTCGTCCGGCAAGTCGTTTTCAATCTTCAACGGACCAACATTCGCAAACGGAACGCGCACGTATTGAGCTTGTCCTCCCGCATATCCGCCCATCATATGTGAGTAGCCGAACAGCCCGGAGCCGGAATAACCATAAGCAGCCTCCATAAGATGAGCGTTAGGATTAGTGTTGTCGCAGGCGGACCAAAGCTTCTTTTTGCAAAATTCGCAGCCACCGCAGGCAATCGTAAACGGGACAACAACTCGATCGCCTCGTTGCACGTTTGTCACCGCAGTTCCTACCTCTTCGATGATTCCCATGAACTCGTGACCAAGGATATCGCCCGATTCCATCGTTGGAATGAAGCCATCGAAAAGATGAAGATCAGATCCGCAGATGGCGGTCCTTGTGACCTTAAGAATTGCATCGTGGGGGTTCAGCAGCGTGGGATCTGCCACGTTCAACGTCTCAACCTTACCGGTTCCCATCCAACATAGCGCTTTCATATCTCGTCTCCATTGCGACTTGCGGGGTCAAAATTAGCTGGCGATGCGATTCGTTGCAGGCGGAGTCGGAATCTTCTCTCCGTACGCCGACTCTTTGAGGCTTCCGACCGAACCGCGCGGGCCATGGGGCTGCCCTTCAACTCGCGGGATTTCGCCGGTCTCTGCAAGAGCTTTGAAGTGACGCAGGTTCTCGATTACCGACTGCTTTGGATTGCGTCCCACAAGCGTCTCCCAGACGCTGGCCAGTTTGCCCATGCGAAACTCTTGCAGCACCGTGACCTGGGTTCCTCGACCTCCTGCCGCGTCTTCGAAGACCACTTCCCCCGCGTTGTCGGATTCACCTGAGATCGAGCGCCACGCAATGCGTTTGCCGGGTTCGTCGGCCAGAACTTCCGAGTCCCATTCGATGATCTTGTCCCCGGATCTCATGACCCAGTGCGAGGTCCTGTCGCCGGTCCGGGTGACACTGGAGATCTGCTCCTGCCACGAGGGTGCCTTTTCGACGGAGTGCCATAGTTCATAGAGGGACTGCGCATCCGCTTGAATGCGTACCGTCGCTCTGACCCAGATCTTGCCGTCTTTGTCATCAGGAGGCGGTAGATAACCTCCATTGAGGATGACCGCGGCGCTACCTAATCGGGGCAATGGCTCCAGGTTTGGTTTTTCAATCAAAGGGGTCGACATATATTCTCCATAATTCGAAATTGGCTGACGACGTGGTTCAATGGTGTTCTTCGAGAGGCTTTGCCATCTTTTCGTGCATGGTAGCCTTCAGCACACCCGGCGTTACGTTCGCGAGCATCCCTTCAAGCTTCGTTTTTGCAGATGCCGCATAAACATGGTCCTCGCCTGCAAGCAACGCATCGATGCCCTGACGAGCCACGTCGCGTGGCTGGCTTTCGGATTTTCCCTTCGATCCTACCTCCGTATTGTCCATGCCTGCTCGGTGGAAGAAGTTGGTATCGGTCGGTCCTGGCTGTAGAGCGGTGACAGTGACTCCCGTATCTTTGAGTTCGTATCTGAGGCTGTGTGCGAATGACAAAACGAATCCCTTGGTTGCCGCGTAGACGGCTTCACGCGGCGCGACCATCTCTCCAGCGATGGATGCGGTGAGGAGGATTTTGCCCTTGCCGCGAGCGACCATGTCCCGAACGATGTATTTTGACAGTTGGACTGTTCCAACGCAGTTCAGATTTACCATGTTGAGCTCCGCATCTAGGTCGGTTTCAATAAAAAGACCGCCGACACCGACGCCAGCGTTGATGCACGCTACGTCGATCTTGCGGCCGAGCGAGCTGATCTGCTCCCATAGCTGCCTGACACCGTTTGTGGTCGCCAGGTCCGCCCGAAGCACTACGATGTCCAGCCCGTTTTTGCGAAGATCGGCTGCGGTTATATCTAATTGCTCGCTTGCAGAATTGATGATGAGATCGTATCCCCGTGCGGCGAGTTCCTCGGCAAGTGACCTTCCGATGCCGCTCGACGCGCCTGTTACCAATGCAAGCTTCCTTGACATGAACAACCTCCCAGATTTGCTTTGCAAACAAACTTACGGGTTTGCTTTCTCTAGAACGGGGTGCGGCCACCGGTGGCGCCGTAGATTTCTCCAGAGACAAAGCTGGCGTCATCCGACGCCAGAAACACAAATATCTTTGCGATCTCCACTGGCTGTGCGGGTCTCTGGAAAACCGTATTCTCGCCGAAGTGTCTAACCTTGTCAGGCTTCATCGTGGAAGGGATGAGGGGCGTCCACACTGGGCCTGGTGCAACTGCATTGACTCGGATGCCATTCTGGCCCGCGAGTTTCGCAATGCTTTTGGTAAGACTGGAAATGCTTGCTTTCGTCGCTGCGTAGGGAATCAGGTTTTCGCTTGGCTCATACGCTTGTATCGACGTCGTATTGATAATGACACCGCCCGGCTTGAGCTTCGGTAGTGCCGCGCGAGTGAGATAGAAGAGCCCGAAGACGTTGGTGGAAAACGTACGCTCAAATTCGTCTGGCGTGATCTCTTCGATCTTCTCCCTTGTCATTTGATAGGCGGCGTTGTTAACTACGATGTCGAGTCGACCGCATGCAGTGAAGGCAGCCTCAACCAAAGAATCCGCGTATTTAACAGATCGGATGTCGCCTGGCAGGCAGATGGCCTTCTGACCTGCCTCTTCAATTAGCGCAGCAACTTCGTGTGCATCGGCCTGCTCCTCCTCGAGGAACGACAGGATGACATCGGCCCCCTCTCGAGCAAAGGCAATGGCGACCGCTCTACCTATTCCGCTATCCGCTCCCGTGACAATTGCAACTCGCCCGATCAGTTTCCCTGAGCCAGAGTAGGAAGACTCCCCATGATCCGCGGGAGGATCAAGCTTCCGGACAGTGCCGGGACGATTCTGCTGTTGTTCTGGAAATGGCGGCTTGGGGCCGAGTTCGCGCGGGTCGTTCGACATTGCTATACCTCTCTGCGAGCGGGTATCTCGAACTATGCCCACTTATGATCTACTAACGTCGATAACCACTCTGATGCGATGCGTTCGAAAAAGAGTGGTCTAGCCATGCGGCCCAAAAACCAGAGCTCCACTAGGCATTCTGAAGAGGTCCGATATCCGGATTAGAGAAAACGTGCCGGGCATCGGCTCTAGGCTACGTGACGAGGACCGGGGAGTGGACGACGCTCTGTAGGGCATAAAGCGGCGTTACGCCTTCCCAAACCACTCCCTATTTACCTATAAGGCAACAGGGACCCGTTATCCTGCGTCCCAATGCATACATCTCACGCGGTGCAGAGCGCCTGTCCAGCAACGTCTTAACAGGCCGATATCCATGCAAAAGGTCGTCGGATGAAACTCACGGAGGCCAGTCCATGGCATCGAGAAAGCCCACTACCGAAAGCAAAGTTCGACCTCAACGAAGCACCACGAGCAACGTAATCGGCAACGGCGGGGAGGTACACCAGCTCGCGGGAGGGACGCATCCTCCTCTGAGCACGCAGACTGGTGCAATCATCAGCGACGACGAGAACTCTCTCAAAGCGGGCCCTCGAGGGCCGTCTCTCTTGGAAGACCATATTCTCCTGGAGAAAATTCAGCATTTTGATCACGAACGCATTCCCGAGCGTATTGTGCACGCGCGCGGTTTTGGCGCTCATGGTTTTTTCGAACTGACTGACTCGCTCAAGGGAGTGCCGCGTGCCGCGGTTCTGAATAAGGTCGGAGTCAAAACCCCTGTGTTCGTCCGTTTTTCCACCGTTGCGGGAAACAAGGGATCGACCGATCTTGCCCGTGACGTGCGAGGGTTCGCCGTCAAGTTCTATACCAAAGAGGGTAATTGGGACTTAGTAGGTAACAACATTCCCGTCTTCTTCATTCAGGATGCGATCAAGTTTCCGGATCTGATCCATGCTGCGAAAGCTGAGCCCGATCGCGGCTTCCCTCAGGCCCAGACCGCACACGACACCTTTTGGGAGTTCGTATCCCTTGTGCCGGAATCGACTCATATGCTGATGTGGGCCATGTCAGATCGCGCAATTCCGCGGTCGTTCAGGATGATGGAGGGTTTCGGTGTACATACATATCGCTTTGTCAGCCAGGACGGAAAGTCGACCTTCGTAAAGTTCCACTGGCGTTCCAAGCTGGGTATGCAGTCCGTCGTATGGGATGAGGCGCTCAAGATCTCTGGAGCCGATCCAGACTTTCACAGACGCGATCTGTGGAACGCGATCGACAAAGGAGATTATCCAGAGTGGGAGTTTGGAGTCCAGCTATTCGATCAAAATTTCGCCGATAGCTTTGATTTTGACATTCTAGATCCCACGAAGCTAATTCCCGAGGAGATCCTGCCACTTCGCGTCATCGGGAGACTGGTGCTTGACCGGAACGTATCGAACTTCTTTGCCGAGACCGAGCAGGTTGCGTTCTGCGTTCGAAACGTTCTCCCCGGTGTCGATTTCAGTAACGATCCCCTTCTTCAAGGGCGAATCTTCTCTTATCTGGACACGCAGCTAAAGCGGTTGGGAGGGCCGAACTTCCAGCAAATCCCGGTCAACGCACCGAAGTGTCCAGTGATGCATTTTCAGCGCGACGGGCACATGCAGATGAGCCCTCAGCCAGGAAGGGTGAACTACTCACCAAGTTCACTGGCAGAGGACACTCCGCGGCAGGAGCCGCATCACGGTCTGGCCAGCTTTGCGGAACCGATGGATGGCGATAAGCTTCGCATCCGATCGGAATCGTTCGCTGATCACTTTTCCCAAGCTCGACAGTGTTTCTACTCACAAACGGAGCCTGAGCAAAACCATATCGTCTCTGCTTTCATCTTTGAGCTGAGCAAGGTAGAGACTTCAGGTGTCCGGGAACGAATGGTCGGGCAACTGGCCAATGTTGATTTCAAAACTGCGCAACGTGTTGCTAACGGGCTAGGTCTACAGGGAAAGATCACAGCCGTTGTCACGACCGTCAATGCTCGGCAGGATATCAAGCCGTCTCCCGCTCTTAGCATTCTGGGCAAAGCAAAGAAAACCCCTCAAGGACGCAAGATCGGCTGTCTCGTCGCAGATGGCACCGATGGAAGGCCGGTAGCCTCCCTAAGGTCGGCTGCAGCAAAAATGAAGGCTGATTTTGCTATCGTCGCACCAGAGGTAGGAGGAGCCGTAACCGCAGACGGCCAACTTCTTCCCGCAGACTTCCAATTGGCCGGAGGTTCGTCTGTCCTGTTCGATACGGCGTTTGTGGCGCTTTCAGCAGAGGGGTCCCAACAGCTTTCCACTGAAGCGGCCGCGGTCGGGTGGGTACACGACGCCTTCTCTCACTGCAAGGTAATAGGAGCAACGAGGGAAGCCCAACCCCTTCTGGATGCGGCCGGCGTGGTTTCAGATGAAGGTGTGATTGTAGGGACTAACTCCAACACCTTCCTTACAGCAGCGGCAAAAGGAAGAATTTGGGAGCGGGAACCGAAGGTTCGAACCATATATTGAGGCTTTTCACTACACCCTGGTTGAAAAAATGATTGAACCTCTTGCTTCAGAAAAGGAATGGGAACCCATCTGGGAGGGCGCCAAGCCCTGGCAACCGCCGGACCGGCCAATGCTGGTAATTTCTCCACATCCTGACGACGAGACACTTTGCGCCGGAGGGCTGATCGGACTGCAAGCCGCGAGAGGACTTCCGTTACATGTGGTTGCCGTGACTGATGGCGAGAATGCATATCACGATGGCGTCGACATAGCAGACCTGCGATCCCAGGAGCAAACGTCTGCCCTGGGTCGACTGGGGGTCACTCCTTCAAACCTCACTCGTCTGAAACTTACCGATAGTGGAGTTACGGCCGACGAAGAGCTCCTGGTTGAGCGGCTGATGCCGCTTGTGTCAAAAACTTCTCACATAGTCGCCCCCTGGACGGGCGACTACCATCCCGATCACGAAGCGTGCGGACGTGCCTCAGTCGAAGTCGCGCGACGTTCGGGAGCTGCACTGACGTTCTACTTCTTCTGGACGTGGCACCGTGGAAGGCCGGGCCTTCTTAGAAATCTATCTTTGAAGTCCCTGGCACTTAGCGCTGAGTTTCAGCGTGCAAAGAGGGAAGCTTTGTCCGCACATCGCTCCCAGCTGGAGCATCCATCAGGCGAGCCAATTCTTCCGGATTATCTCCTGTGGCCAGCAAGGCGATCATGTGAGGTATTCCTGCCGATATGAATCACAGCACTACGAGTCGAGCGTTCTTCGAAGAAAAATACAAAGGCAACGAAGATCCTTGGGAGTTTGCGTCCAGTCCATATGAGCTTGGGCGGTACGATGCGATTATCCAAGCGCTGTCATTTCGGCGATACCGACGCTCCTTTGAGCCTGCTTGTTCCATAGGTGTCCTTACCGAACAATTGGCAACCATTTGTGACCGCGTAGATGCGATCGACATCTCCTCCACGGCTGTCGAACAAGCAGTTCACCGCTGCAGGCTGCTTACGAATGTAAGTATCAAGCAGGGCGGCTTACCTGCCGATATTCCCGCGGGAAGATTTGATCTCATCGTGTTTAGCGAAGTCGGCTATTACTTCAAAAAACCACAATTACGATCGCTGATTGATCAGCTTATGAGCCGTCTGGAAAGCGAAGGCATTTTCCTCGCTGCTCACTGGCTGGGCTCCTCGCCTGACCATATCTTGGCTGGAAATGAGGTGCACGAGATTGTCTCTTCAACAAAGGGACTAGTTCACGATCATGCGGAGCATCATCCCGGGTTCCGGCTTGACAGGTGGATATGCCAATAGCCCGACCACCATGGCACGTCGCAGTGCTCATCCCCGCCCGCAACGAAGAGCTTCTGATCCAACGATGTTTGAATTCTGTGCTGGCTGCTTGCTCGCGGCTGCCTTCGTCGATCTCCACCGATGTTGTCGTCGCATGTGACAGTTCCACGGATCTGACGCTCGAAATCGCAGAGCGCGTACTCGGGGACTCGGGAATAGCTGTCGCGACCGAAGTTGCAATTGTCGGCTGTGCGCGCCGCTTAGCCGCTAGAATCGCACTTCAGCGGTATGCGGGCTCACTGACCGGTTGTTGGCTTGCGAATACAGACGCCGACTGTTGTGTGCCAAGCACCTGGCTTATTGATCAAATCGCGATAGCCAACCAAGGGATAGATGCGATAGCCGGCATAATTAGTGTCGATTCTTTTGAAGGGCATTCTGTTGGCAGCGATATACGATTCCGTAACAGCTACCTTATCCACTCCGACGGGTCTCATCCCCATGTGCACGGCGCAAACATGGGCGTTCGCGCCGATGCGTACCTTCGTTCAGGCGGATGGCGAGGGCTCGAAACTGCGGAGGATCATGACCTCTGGAATCGACTGGTGAGGACTGCCTGCCGACAGCACTCCACGGCGCGAGTCAGCGTCATTACTAGTGGACGGCGAGTTGGACGCGCACCGCGTGGCTTCGCAGAAGCGTTGGCGGTTCACGATGAGGCTGCCGCATGCTAATTGACGATCGGATGGAAACGCTTCGTGGGTTACTGCAAAATAGGATTCCATTGCCTGGGGCGGGAGCCACCGCGGAACGCCACAAGCGACTGTTCGAAATTGGACGCATAGATCTTTCTCTGGCGCGACTCGCGGAAGCTCATTGGGATGCCGTGGCTATTCTTGCGGAGAGTGGTCGCGAGGCCAAGGCAGATTGCATATACGGTGTATGGGCATCGGAGCGACCGGGCCAACAGCTAACGCTGGTGGGCAGTGCAGATTCGTTCCGAGTGAGTGGCCAAAAGGCATTTTGTAGTGGAGCAGGGTTGATCGATCGAGCACTAATTACCGTCGGGGAGATGGAGCAAAGGCTTGTCGATGTTGATCTACATCGGAATACGGATTTGATTCACTTTGATCGTTCGGAATGGAAGACGAATGTCTTTCGCGAAACAAGGACAGATACTGCAACCTTCGATGAGGTCAGAGTGTCGGCCACGGACCTGATAGGAGAACCGGGCTGGTATCTTCATCGTCCTGGATTTTGGCACGGGGCATGCGGTCCAGCAGCGTGCTGGGCGGGTGGCGCAGCCGCTCTTGTGGGCTACGCCGAACGCCAGTCGAGGGAAGATCCCCATACCATCGCGCATCTCGGTGCGATGCACGCCTCCATCTGGGCGGTTCTATCCTACCTTGATTCGGCGGGGCATCAGATCGATGCTTGTCCGGAAGATCGAGAACAAGCATTAATACGCGCACTAACGGTCAGGCATTTGGTAGAACAATCTTGCACAGAAGTTCTCCGCAGGCTGCCGCGAGCCTATGGCCCGCATCCACTCGCGATGGACGAGGATATCGCGCGCGGCTATCAAGAGTTGGATTTGTACCTCCGGCAATCTCATGCAGAGCGTGACCTGGAAAAGCTCGGTCGTACTGTCTTAGCTTCACTGAGACTGGGAAAAGGCGTCTACACCAGATGTCATACTCTGGCTGAAAATTCGGGTCGACAATGGTGACTGATGGGAACCACTAGGATTCCGCTCGCGGATTGTTCGCTTTCCGGCGCGGGCCTGTTCAGGAACACAACTCAATATTCGGCGGCCTCATCATATCTATGACTGCCAGGTTTTGGACTGCATAAGTCTCGCAAGCCCGGCAGCTTTGAATTTAAAGCACCGCTTCATGCCTTTGGAAGGGCCTTCTCATGACACGACTCCCATTAATTCTCACGGCCTCGGCCGCTCTGGTCTTATTGTTCTCTGCTTCCTTCCCATTTTCGCTCGGTGCTCTGGTTCAACCCGCCAGCACTCAAGCCGCGCCCGATAATTCGGCACAGAACAAAGATCAAGGGCTAACTGCAGACAATCAGGCAAATGCCAAGATGGATCGCCTAACCACAGCGAACATCCGGAAGGCCATCGTTGCCGACAAGGACCTCTCCACTTACGCGCACAACGTCAAGATCATCACCGTAAATGGCGCGGTCACTCTTAAAGGACCGGTTACATCGCAAGAGGAAAAGGAAAAAGTCGCCACTGACGCTGCCAGCG
>Ga0206838_10265_pt1 | contig 12605 bp, 8 predicted proteins | sample Alteio_BWOrgCont_26_FD_152879 | JGI IMG/M metagenome (GOLD analysis project Ga0206838, IMG submission 152879) | Enriched cells from forest soil in Barre Woods Harvard Forest LTER site, Petersham, Massachusetts, United States -... | ecosystem: Environmental > Terrestrial > Soil > Temperate forest >...
CACCGCTTGCCAGAGGCATACCAGAAATAGGGCAACAAAGCCGACCAGAAGAAACCCTTGCATAACCGACACAGCACTATCGCACCATCCGTTGGCGGTGCTGTGAAGCAAGTACTTGTTGGTCATGTACAGGGCATCTCTCACTGTTCTTGTTAGAGACCCTCGGATATTCTGCAGGTTTAAAGCCAGATCGAACCAACGTATTTGTTGCCAATCTTTAAGGTATGTCCACGATATCGCAGCTGCCGTAACCAGGGCTAAAACTGCGCTGGCAATGGTCTGTTTCCAACCGTGTTTAACCGCTAGTAGCAAAATGAGGAATGGCGATCCGAGTACCCACACATACTTGACGAGAATTCCTGCGGCAAACAGCGGCAAGGCCAGTAACGAGAACGGCGTTACGGCGGTCACGAATGCTAGCACTATCGGCAGTGCCATGAGAATGTCGTTGTGACCGTTGGCGACGGACTGCAAGAGAATTAGCGGATTGAACAGGTAGAGATACAAACAAAGATCAGGGCGTTGGAACTTTTGCAGCTTGGCGCCTACAAAGATAGTCAGTCCAAGAGCTAGATAGGCTGCCCAAGTTACAACCTTGAAGAGGTTGCAGGTTAGATCGAGATTTCCCTGTCCGAGTTCGCAAACGATTCGGGTTACAAGGGCGAATGTAAAACCATATGGTATCGGATTCAGTGACCAGGGATTGCAATGAAGGAGAGGGTCGGTTTCGAAACCAGGCGTCTTACCGGTAGTTACGACGTAGGGATTGATGTGATAGTGAACCTGTTGCCAGCCCGGTGACGTATAGCTGAACAGATCCGTCGAATTGAATATCGGCGTGCACAGGCAGAACAACGACGCCACAACAGCCGGAATGACGAAACGCATAGTTCCACGCATCGGGTTGCGGCTCAAATCTTTGAAGCCAAATCGATAGGCTGCCAGGAGCGCTGGCAGGACGACTAGAAACATCAAGTTCTGTCCGAGACCAGGGTGAATCTTTATCGTCAGGTTGACATGAGTGAAGAAACCGTAGACGCTGGAAATGAACCCCATGATAACCGCGTAGAGGCCGGCACTTATCCAAGCGCATTGTTCGACCGATAGGGTTCGTTTCGGCGCCTCTGCAGACGCCTGCGTCTCGGAGGCGCAGTCAGTGGGGGTTGCGAGGCTATCGACTTGTTGCAATGTCGCCTGCCAAGGGTTAGGGCTTTGCGTTTATCCGAATTCGGATAAACCAAGAACTCTGCTGCAATGCTAGTTGTAATGCGCTGGATGATCTTGAACCGGTTCTAAAGAACTAGCCCGAGAGCCCCAGCAGTTCATTCGAAACGGGCATCGTGCCCTATCTTCGCCAGCTGGGCTGTGTCGGGAAACTGGGTCATAAGATATCGGGGTGGGTAGAAGTCGGTTTCCTGGAAGAGACCTGGCCAGTCTTCGAATAATCGCTTCAGGCTTGCCGACGCGGCCCGTCCGTTTCTATTTTGGAAATAGACACAGTCAGTCTTCGGAATCAATGCCGGCATTCTTTCGGTGACGGCACAGTAGCTGAAGAGTTTGCCGTCGTCATCGCGTGCGAGTTCGAAATCTGCGAGTTGGTTGCCCTGAATGAGATGACTGAATTTCGATTGAAGAATTTCTTGCTGCGATTTGCAGATGTTGCAGAGATATCTAAGTTCCATTTCCCGGAAGAAGAAATGCCACAGACTTTCCCGGGGAATGCGATAGCGGCTGTATCGCCCGCGCTCGAGCAGGATAGGGATGGGGGGCAGGGGTCTGGGTTGAGTTTGGGCCGGACGCAGTTGGGAATAGGCGTACATGAGACCCTGTTCGCTGCTCGTGCCTGTTACCAATATGTATCCCTGATTTATCAGGAAGATAAGATGCTTGCCGGGCACCGTCAGTGATTCAATCTGCTTTGCCTGAAGTATCCTGGCGATGTGATCGGTTTCACTCGAAATTGATGCATGCAAAATTTGCTCGTCGCTGTCACCCTGAATCACGGACTCGAATTGTAGAGGAGGCTTGCGGCGCAGGTTCTCCGTCGCGGACGCGACTGCATCATCGAGGGATGCGTCATCAATGACGGAAGCGGTAAAGTCGACGAGAGGGTTGTCTGATTCGTGGGAAACTGAAATGGCAAAGTGATCCGCTAGTACCATATATGGTGCAGAGCTTCGTCGTCCCAGGGGAGTGCTGGGCACGCCCAATTTCAGACTGGCAAGACGCAGTTTCTCAGCGCTCCACCGGTCTTGTATGTGAGCGACGAGGCATTTCTTGTTGGCATCAGTTGTGTTGACCGGTTCGTCATCGACGGTGGATGCGCGCAACAGAATTTCCTCTCGCTTTTGCCCATCACTCAAGCAGTAATCGCGATAGAAGTTGTTGAGGTAAATTTGCTTGTTGGCTTGACCTTGCGGTCCTTTCACCAACAAGGCGAAACCGCGGCGGTCGAAAACCAACTGCCCGCTAGCCGAACCATGATTGATCATGGACTCGGCAACGAGTTCAGCAAATTCGTCTGGAGTTGGCGAGTGCGGACTGTAACTAAACATAGGTTGCTCTTTCTACCACTGCATGTGCCTGCGGAGTTTTGGAAACCGTCAGGGAAGTGATGTCCTGCGCACGTATGCCAAGTGTAGAAAGGAGTTGGATATTTTGCATGGGTAGATCTACGAGTGAAGTCAAAGCGGCAGAGCGCATGGTCCTGGGTTCTCTATCAATGAAGTCCGATTCGTGCATTTTACTTAGTGCCCTCAACCTTCTTCTGGTCTGGCTTTTCGTCGAAATCCAGCTCCAATTGTTTCCATTGCGGGGGGACTACATTTAGCGGTTTATCGTCTGCCTGGAAGATAACTGCTGACCGCGGTTGCACAACATAACTTAACCCTTCCTGGAATGGGACTGAGTCGTCGGGACGGACGATGTCCTCTCCGTTGGTCAAACTCGTGTCGACCAGTCTACGCCATTTGCCAGCCGGTAGTTTGAACTGGACTGGGTCGGTGTGAGCGTTGAAGGCATGATAGAGGCGACTTCCGCCTTTCGCCGTGGCGTTTATCTCTCGGGCGATTGTCCTTGCCCCGCCCCCCCAGTCCGGCTTATCCGGCTCTACTCCGTGCCATTTAAAGTCACCGTCTTCGGCTCTGCCGATGCGGTGTTCTTGGCGCAGACGAATAATCTCAGAGGTGAATCTCAGTCTGTCGGCGTTCATGGTGGCGAGTTCCGGATCCAACTCGTTCAGCCGTTCCACGCACCAGGCGTTGTTGTTGCCATCGGCACTGCGGCCGACTTCGTCGCCGTAGAGAATTTGCGGCATGCCCCGGGAAACCATCACCGTCGTCATCATGTTCTTGGCTTGCTTGTCTCTTAGCGCCTGGATCTCGTCTCGATTACCCACGTTTTTGATTGCGTTGGCTTTCGATAACGTGAATGATCCTTCTTTTGCCACTCCGAGGATTGTGTCTGTGGCGTCGGCCGGCAGTGGTTTATTGTGTTCGACTAGCAGATATCCTTCGATGATACCGTTGGGATCTTTTCTCATCGGGACCACGAAGGCGTTTCCTTCGTTCTTCGGTTCTTTGATCTCAGTCAGTTTCGCTGGCGGAACGAGTGGTTCCGTAGCCTTGGCAGTCGTTTCTGATATCGGTAGCTGATCCGACTTCGATTCCGGGGCAGCCGTTCCTGGTGCTTGTTCCGGTTTCGAGACAGGGGCAGCGGTGGCGGGTACTTGTTCAGGTGCCGGGGCAGGGGCTGGGGATGCAGGTTTTGTTTGCGTCTCCGGCATCCGTACCCTATCGTAGGACACGACCTTGTTCAGCTCACCGCCCTCCTTGGGCGCCCACCAGACTGAGGCCCGGTCGATTTCCATAATGGGCGCCAGAGGAGCCAGCGCATCTCGAAGATTGCCCGTGAGATTGACTTTGAGCGAGCCTTCGAAGCCATGGTTCCAGCTGCGGTTGTTGTCGCTGCCGTCGCGGTTTCCCTCACCGTTCATTTCGTTATGCTTTTGGTTGAAGGAGAGCCAGTCTTCAAGCGTGAATCCATCGTGGAATGTTATCGCGTTCACAGGATACGTACCCCGCGATGGCTTGTAAGTGCCAGGCGATCCCACGATCACATCGCCCATAGCGCCGGCTCTGTTGTACGTGCCTATCCAGAAATCGCGCACAGTGTCTCGGAAGTGGTCGTTCCATTCGCCCCACAGCACCGGCGAGAACCTGCCGACATAGTATTGTTTAGGCCCCCACGGTTCTGCCACGATCTTCCGCTGGCTCAGAATTGGATCCTTTTCGATGGCACGCATGATTGGTGTGTGGTCTTGCTCTTGACCGTTTTCTCGATACTTGAAGATGGTTGCCAGATCGAATCGGAATCCATCAACGTGCATTTCCTGTGCCCAATAGCGCAGCGAGTTAAGGATCAGCTCTTGGGTAAGCGGATGATTGGCGCTGACGGTGTTGCCGACGCCGGTGTTATCGATGTAGTTCTGCAGCGCGTCAGGGTTGTGCAAGTAGTAGGCGCGGTTATCTAATCCCTTGAGGTTGATGGTGGGACCGTATTGGTTGCCTTCGCCGGAGTGGTTGTAAACCACATCCAGAATCACTTCAATTCCATTCTTATGAAACTCTCGAACCATGTCCTTGAACTCATTCACTTGTTCGCCGAGGGGTCCGTCGGCGGCAAAGCGTGTCTCAGGAGCAAACAGGAACAGCGGGTTGTATCCCCAACTATCAAAGAGTGGCTTACCAGTAACTGGATCCGTATGCGGCCAGTCACCTTTGTTGAACTTGAAGATGGGCATCAACTCGACCGCTGTGACCCCCAATTCCTTTAGACGAGGAATGTTGGCCTTGAGCCCGCTAAACTTACCAGCCATCTGCCCAAGCTCTTTCTGGCGGGCTGAGAATCCGCGCAAGTGCACTTCATACATGATGGTGTCTGCAATTGGTATGTTTAGAGGCTTGTCGTTCCCCCAAGGGAAATCGTTCTTCACGGCAATGCCTTTAGACATCTCTCCGACGTTGGAATTTGGATTGGGACGTAGGTGGCGATCCGGATCGCTAATATTTGAAGTGTCGTAAGCTAGGGCTTTGCCTGTGTCAACGTCGCCTACAACCGCTTTGGCGAACGGATCAGCTATTTCGCTGTTGTGGTTTATGCGCGAGCCCGCCGTCGGGTTCCATTCACCATAGACTCTGTAGGTATAGAGTGTGCCTTCTTTGGCCCCTTCCACAAACCTGTGGAATACCCCACCTTCGTGCAGCAATGGCAATCGCTCGGTTCTGAACATGGGAAGAACTTGACTGGGAACTTTGTCTGTCGACTTGTCCCACAACAGGAGTTCGATCTTCGTAGCTGAGTCCGAAGGAAGAGCGAAGTTAACGCCCTTGTCGGTCACCGTGGCGCCAAAGGGACCGAGGTCTCCTCTGGCAAGCTCTTCGGCAGTCCATTTCCGAATCTCCGGAGCCTTTAGGTCCTCGAGTGGCTTTGTATTGCCTTGATCCGTTGTCGCTTTCGTTGCCACCGTATCTGGTGAGGGAGCAACAGCTGGTGTTTCTTTGGCCGCGACTTGGTTCGAAGCGGAAGCAACAGCTGGTGTTTCTTTGGCAGCGACTTGGTCCGAAGCGGAAGCAACAGCTGGCGTTTCTTTGGCAGCGACTTGGTCCGAAGCGGAAACAACAGCTGGTGTTTCTTTGGCAGCGACTTGGTCCGAAGCGGAAGGAACAGCTGGTGTTTCTTTGGCAGCGACTTGGTCCGAAGCGGAAGCAACAGCCGGTGTTTCTTTGGCAACCATCTGTTCTGGTGCTTTCACAACTGCCACGGTCGGCGCCTGCTCCAGAGCAAGCGAAAGCACTGCTTCTGGGGATCCAACCTTTTCACTTGCCGTTAACGGCTGCTCTGGAACTGCTGGAGCAGGCGCCGGCTGTTTTTCAGAAGCTCTTACCGGCGCGGTTGTAACCGGCAGCTCCGCCGGGGGCGGAGGTTGATTCTCTCCATGAAATTCGAATTGAGGACGGAACTGGGGATTGACCAACAAACTCGCCCATTCGGCTGCCCAATTCGATTTGTAGGTCCGTCCGTTGCCAGCCCTTTCATTGGCAATATCGCTGGCTGAAGGTGCGTGAGCCGCCTCTGGTGAACTGTTCATATTGTTCATACGAGCGCGCAAAGCGGTCTCGAACTGTCGAGCCTGGATTTCGATTTGAGCGCGAAGGGCCATGAATTGATCCTGGGCCGTGGCCGGATCGTCTTTGGCAAGCTCGGCGATCTTTTGATATTGCGGCTCGAACTCTCTGGCGAGAGAAATGTGCTGTAACTCTTGCAACTGTGCCGGCGTGTCATCGCCTCTTCTAAGAAGAAGTTTGTTGGCTCCGATATCTACCGATGATTGCCCAACGCTGTCAGGAACAATTTGAACGTCTGTGAGAAATTCTTTTTTGATGAGTGCCCGTGCTTGCTGGTCCGTAACGTTTCTGAAGTGGTCCCCGACCGGCACCGTGGCTCCGACGTTCTGCCTTATCCAGCCGTATCCGTAGTGAAGCGAAGGAATAGCTGTGTTGAGGAAGGCTCCCTGGGTTATGGCTGATACTCGACCTTCCATGGTGAGTTCGTTGTGCATGCCTAGAGCGTTCGAGACCCTATTCGAGACTTCGTACGACGCTTCTCCGCCTAAGCCGCCTACGAGAAGTTTGCTGGAGGCGTTCAAAGCAATTCGCAGCACCGGATTTGGTGCCAGTTTGGACACGGGAGCGAGAAGGCTGTTACCGATGCTATACATGGTGAAACCAGTGACCGTACCGGCGCCTTGTCCTGTGCGAGTCTCGCCTTTCTCTGCATCAGGTCGTTTCATTGCGTCATAGAAACCAGCACCTGCGACTTGGGCCACTCCCTCACTCGCCATGACTTTGCCAAGCTTTCCAGTTATTTCCAGGTCGCGGGCCAGCCCTCTGCCGGCACCGTGCATGAGCTCACCGACGATGAAGTAGGGAACGACAGCACCGGCGACAGATGAGAGGTTTTCGACTGCCCATTCGAAGTTGTTGGTTGGTTTCGGCGCTTCCAGCCGGACCGGTTTGTCTTTGAAGTTGTTGGCTATGCCGACTAAACCCGTTCCGTTCAGCATCGGCGTGAAGACATGTTGGCTTAACCATGCGGGTGACTGATCGGCGTCGTCTTCGAATTTTGGCGCCGGCGAGTTCGGCACGCTCTCGGCAGCTTTGAGGCTGTATTTAAGAGGTGACAGATCGCCAGTCACAAACCTATCCCCGCGACAGATCCGATAGAGTTACGGATAACGATCAGATCTTATTTATATTTCTCTTTATAGAAATGGTGAGATCACGACTGAGACTCATGATCTATGAGAAGAAATGATAAGAGCCAGTGGGGTTATCCCATGTGGTGCATGATCAAAGTGGTCAGAGCTTGCTTGAGCAATTGCCATTCGTCGCCTTTCAATGGAGCGAGAAACTGCTCCTGCTGCCGTTCGACCAGGCGCACCGCCTGGGCAACCGTCTTTTTCCCCCGCGGCGTTATATACAAGAGATTGACTCGGCGATCTGCTTGGTTGGATATACGGGTCACGAGATCGCGCTTCTCGAGCTGGTCCAGGATGCTTACGATGGTGGTCCTGTCGATGCTGTGTTTTTGCCCGATTGCCTGCTGAGACAAAGGACCTTCCTCGGCAATTATGCGGAGAAGCCCCAGGTCACGCGGACTCAACTTCAGTGGCTTTAGCGTCTCTTCGTTCATGTCGTGGATGATTTTTCCCGCACGGTTGAGTAAGAAGCCGGCGTTGTCTGCCAAGCTGTCGGGTATAGGCTGAACTGTCTTCTTGCCGCCTTTGGACGACTCAGGCGCCGAGCCGCCATCTGAGCCATGTTCGCCATCCATATGTGGGTCGGTGGTGCTCATCGACAGTTCCTCATACTTAGGTTTCTTTTCCACTTGACTCCACAAATTCTCCACAATCATCAGGAATCCTGACCAATATAACTGGAGCCCTCTGGAATTGGGCAAAATCCGTGTAAGATTAATCCAGTTTAATCCAAATCGGAAACATCGGGTCAGGGGCGGCGTCTTTCAATTCAGTGAGGTTCAACAAGTTTGAACGCTCGGGGAGGAAATAAACCATGAAATCTATAGCAAGGAAAAGTGTTTTTTTAGGGGGCGCTGCAATTCTCGCTCTCACCGTATTCGGTATCATGCAACCAGCTGATGCTCACTGCCACGATCACTGGCGCCATGAGCGCTGGGAGCGTTATCACAACGCCTATTACGGCAACCAGGGCTATTATCCGGCTGCCTACCCAACCCACTATTATCCGCAAGCCTACCCCGGCTATTACGGACAACCAGGACTCATGACACGTATGTTAGGTCGCTGGTAAACGACAAGGTTTGTTCAGCCCCGTGAGCAGCTAAGAATCCCCCCATCAGGGGGATTCTTGCGTTGTAGCCATATTCGGATGTGTTCAATAATGGTCCAACGCCGGATATGGCTACAACGCTCGAAAGTCTAGGATTGGATTTTGATCCATCGCCGGGCTCTTGGCATCGGCGAATCCAAGATTTGAGGTTTCTCCTTGAAAAGTCATTGGATGCTGGAATTGAGGTTATCCGAATTCGGATAACCTCAAAACTGGCATGTCAATATGTCGGGCTGTCAGGCCAATGAAGGATGAGGCTCCAGGCTGCCATGCGGATCCGTCCGTCTGATTCCGTTGAGGTAGATCCGATGTGGGGTTTATATTTGAACTTATTTTTGAATCTACGATTTTGGCTCTGATTGTGGCAGTCTTCTTACGATCTCGACTGAGCAATGAGCATGTTTTGCTATTGCTTCGGAAACGCTTCCGAGAAGGAATCTGCCGATTCCCTGACGGCCGTGCGATCCCACCACGATGAGGTTAGCCGGCCAGTGCGCAGCTATATCGAGGATCTGATCTTTGATGTAGCCTTCTATAACTTCGCCCACAACTTTGTCGTTGGGAAACTGTTTCTTCAAGGTGCCACAAGCTTCGTCCACCAATTTCTGGGCTGCTTCCGATCGCATTCTTTGCGCTTCAATAGCGAGGGGAACGTAGTCTGTCTGCCAGCCGGCTGCTTCCGGATGGAACGGTTCTACAATCGTAACTACTTTGAACGTGGTGGCATCAGACCACGGCCGGCTCATGACTGATTCCAGGGCTGCCTGCGAGTATTCCGACTCGTCTATCGCGATAAGTATGTTCATTTTTGCTCCATCTATCTATGAATCAATGAGTCAATGGATCGATCCCAATAACGATGAAGGCCTGGTAAAAGTTCCATTTTGAATCGAAATGGCGAAACTTAGTTCCATATATGTCGTTTCAGAGAGCCTTGGTTCGCCTTTCAGACCGGTCCAATTTAACATAGTGGAAACCAGCACAGGCGCTTGCTGCTGCTTAAATGTGTGCCGGCAATCCGCCTGAATTGTTACTTGTACGAAAATCCCTCCTTGACGGTCCGGGGTTGCTAAGCTAAAGTGACTAAAGAACCGAGCCGGTCGCTCGGACTCATTGAGATTTCACCCGTGACGAACTTTGGTTTTTATTTTTACTGGTTTACGAAGGCTTACCTGGGGTGAGATAGAGCCGCATAGACGTACACCAGGTGAGCCGCAGAACTGAAAGAGTCTGCGGTTTTTTGTTTCTGAAGAGAATTAGGAATTAGACAGATGAACTCGAACTTTACCTTCAACTTTTTTTGGTATTACGGCACGGAATAGACCCGGGCGAGTTTGAGTTTTTTGCCAAAAGAAACACAACGCAAGACCCGGGGAAGACGGGTCCTGATATCGACTGACAATTTGACTTTAAGGAGTACGACAATGGAAGCGAAGTTAGCAGCAAAGCAGAACGCCAATCACCGCAGCGTGATTAAGCTCGGTGAAAACGTCGACTGCGGCGGCATCGATCTTGTTATTATCGGCGGTCCGTGCACGGTAGAGAGCATGGAGCAGATGGAGACAGTCGCCGAAAAACTGGGATCAGGTCCCGTGCAGGCACTGCGCGGAGGCGTCTTCAAACCCCGCACCTCGCCGTACTCCTTCCAGGGCATGGGGAAAGAAGGTCTGGACATTCTCGACACCATTCGCTCCAAGCACAAAATTCCAGTGGTCACCGAAGTTATGTCAGTCGAGCAACTTCCTGCCGTTGTCGCTCAAGCAGATGTTCTCCAGATCGGCAGCCGCAATATGCAGAACTTCGAACTGCTCAAGGCGCTCGGCTCGGTCAACAAACCTATTTTGCTCAAGCGCGGTTTGATGTCCACAGTCGAAGAGTTCATTCTCGCAGCCGAGTACATCCTGGCTTGCGGCAACCCGAACGTAATCTTGTGCGAGCGCGGCATCCGCAGTTTCGACACAGTCACTCGCAACGTTCTCGATCTAGGAGCCGTGGTAGCATTAAAGCAGATGACACATCTGCCTGTTATTGTCGACCCCAGCCACGCCGCTGGAAAGCGTGAGCTCGTGGCGGATCTCGCCAGAGCTGCTATCGCCTGCGGTGCCGACGGTCTCATCATCGAGTGCCATCCCGAACCGGAAAAATCAGTCTCCGACGCCAGACAAGCTCTCTCGCTTCAAGATATGATCGATCTCGTTCACAGCTTGCGCCCGATCGCTGCTGCCGTTGGTCGCAGAGTTGTGGGCGCTCCCCGCACCCTGCCTGTTATTCGCCACATGGGAAAACGTCGCCATCAGTCACTCGTCGCTCGCACATCACGGGTTTAATCCATGACAGAGAAAAGAGGCACAGGCGCTCGTCCGAACTCCGGTTCCAACATCAAGCGATACAAATCGCTAGATGATGTCAGAGTGAAAATCGATGCTATCGATATTCAGCTGGCGGCCTTGTTAGCGGAGCGCATGGCGCTGTCCAACGAGATCGCAGATGTGAAGGCTGAGCTGAACATTAGCGTCAACTGCCCCGCCCGCGAAAACGAGGTGCTGGCCAAAGTCGGTCAAGCATCATCTGATACCGACCTTTCTCGGGCAATTTGTCAGATTTACGAAACTATATTTTCCTGCAGTCGAAAGGTACAGGAACGTCGCAATTCAAGAAAAGATCAAGATCCGTTGTTTTTCCCTCAGGTGACTATTGTTGGCATGGGATTGATCGGCGGCGTGATGGCGCGACTGATTCGCGATCGTGTTCCTCAAACGAAAATAGTTGGCGTCGATGTCGATGAGCGATCCTTGCAAGAGGCGGTGGCGTCAAAACTGATCGACGACGCCGAACTCGATCTCAAACGAGCCGTGCGCGGTTCCCAATTGATTATTCTGGCGGCGTCGCCTGACACTAATTTACAACTACTTTCTGAACTGATTCCGGTACTGAAGAGAAGGCAACTTCTTATTGATGTTGGTTCGGTCAAGGCGCCCGTAGTCAATGCCGTCAACCAGGCGAAACTGGCGGCCGATTTTGTGGGCGGGCATCCATTATTTGGAAACGAACGTTCCGGTCTCGCTGCGTCCGCCAACGTCAACACCGATTCGGCTGTGTTTTGCGTCACCCCTTCCAAGAGAACGTCGGAGATGTCTCTGCGCAGATTGGTACGATGGCTTTCGGGGTTGGGTTTGAACGCGATTGTGTTAGACGCCGAAAAGCATGACAAAATAGTGGCGACAACCAGTCATCTTATTCAACTCCTCTCTCTAGCTTTAGGAACTCAATTGGCGGAGCTGTGCAACGAAACGGGCGCAGACTCCGTTTCTGCTCTTTGTGGTCCAAGTGTCAGGCAGATGCTTCGCTTGATGAACAGCCCCAGCGAGCTCTGGTTGCAGATTGGCGACCAGAACAAGACCGAGGTTTCATCGGCTTTGCGATCCCTGGCAGAGAAGCTTCATCATCTGGGCGATGCGGTTGCCGATGGTGACAAGGAGTTGATTCGGCAGGCGTTCGAGACAGCTCGAACGGTCGCGGACAAGCTGAATAAGTAGGTTCGAACTCTGGCATCCCAGCTGGCTCAAAGGGGTCGGAGAAGACTGAATAAGTAGGTTTGAACCGCGGCATCCAAGCTGGCTCAAAGGGGTCGGAGAAGACTGAATAAGTAGGTTTGAACCGGGGCATCCAAGCTAGCTCAAAAGGGTCGCAGAAGAGCGGAACAAGTAGGCTCAAACGGTGCCGGATAAGGCTAACAAATGAGCTTAATCGGTTGCGATCAAGCTGAACAGGTAAGCTCAAAAGCGGTAGCTAAGCTGAATAAGACTGGCACCGTTAGCGGTGGCGCAGGCGTTTGCGAAGTTGCTTGGATGAAGACATGGCAGGAGCCAGCCAGAAGATTGATAGAACAACCAGCAGCAGGGCTGTGCCTATGGCACTTAGAAGCAGCCATTTGGGTGGATCTTGATCGGGCAGATCGTCGATGGCGCCAGACAGTCCGGGAACACTCGCGATAAATGACTGCACGGGATCGCCGCCCCCGCTTGTGGAAGGTGGAGGATTTTCGTGTACAGGAGGTTTGCTGCCGCCGAAATTGTCAACCGGCGGCAGGCTCGGCACTAAGTCCGATTGCGCTTCTGGGCGTCGGCGCAGGGTCATGCCGGTGATGTGTTCGGGCGGGGGGGCTCCCATGCCTGT
>Ga0206838_10272_pt1 | contig 12474 bp, 11 predicted proteins | sample Alteio_BWOrgCont_26_FD_152879 | JGI IMG/M metagenome (GOLD analysis project Ga0206838, IMG submission 152879) | Enriched cells from forest soil in Barre Woods Harvard Forest LTER site, Petersham, Massachusetts, United States -... | ecosystem: Environmental > Terrestrial > Soil > Temperate forest >...
CTGTGACTGCGGTGAAGGTGTCCAGTGGCCGAATGAAAGAAATCCAATTTTCTCGAGTCACGAGCAAACACTGCTGGGGCTGTCCCGCAATATCGCATCTTTGCTCGATCACTTGGAAGAAGACGTATATTCTGTTCCACTTTTCACCGCAACTATTGGATGGAGTCCGGCTGAACACAGACGAAGACTAGATTAAAACAAGTTCTTTGTAAGGGTAGCGAAAGGCAAACGAGTATGAAGAAGATTGGTTTGCGCTGCTTGAGCGGCGGCGGCATCCTGTTTCGCCTTATCGAGATCCGCGGCCGGCACAAACACCGGGAGCTGAGTCAACTTGTCCCTGGCGGCTTTGTCGCCTGGTTCGATCAGAATCTTGGAATCGTAGTGACCGTCCGCATCGCTGGAGATTTCACGAAGCTCCAGTGTGTATTCGTTGCCGTGGTCGGAGACGATATGGATGTCAGTCGAGCTGTTCGCCGTCTTCGGCTTCACACTAATGAAGCGGCTCGCAACGTGACCTCCATCGAATACCCAATCGACCGTATCGCCCGCGAACACATTGGCATCTTCCGCTGCTGGGCGTTTCCGACGCTCTGCACACTTCCGATCAATCGCGTGCCCTGCGGCATCAGGAGTTGCTGATGGTCGTGAGAGTAATAATCTGTCGTCAGCATGACGAGGATTGGGCCAGAAAGACCTCCATCAACATGATTAGTGAGGACGCCTTCGAGAACCGTTCCCTCGAAGATGCGATAGAGTTGGCCCTGAAACTGATCGAACGGGTAAGCAGACATCGGATCGCTCTTGGCCTCAGTGTCCCTCGGTGCCTGGTTACCTCCGATCTCCTCGCCAGCGGCTTTCTCAACCCCCTCTGACTTAGCTGCTTGCACGGCCACGGATTGTCCGGGGACTCCCTCGCGGGAGAAGTCGATGGCGACCGTATCGCTGTTCCGTGCGTCCTGTTTCTGCCTTTCGACGGCAAGCCGCTTTTGCTTGGCTTCGGCCTGCGCCTCGGACATATTGGAAGTACGCTGTGGTGCGTTCGGGCTCTCGCCGTAGATGGCTGCACGCTGCGCTGGCGTCATTGGCGGCGTGCCGTCTGCCTCGGAGTTGGGGACGCCTTGATCCTGTTGAAGCTGCTGCATGGCCGCGGCAAGCTCTTGCTGCCGCTGTCGTTCTTCAGCATCGTGCCGTGCTTGCTGTTGTTGCTGTGACTCGAAGCTCGACACCTGCTGTGCGTTCGGCGTTGTCGGGCTCATGGTCAAGGCGCTCTGGGGCGCGGAACGCTTGTTGCCACTGAGCAAGCTGGAGATGTTGGCGATGCCAATCAAAGCGACAATGACGACCAGCGCGATAACAACAGGCATACTCTTACGCAGAGGCGGCTTTGCCTCTGGCTGCTCGGGGACGGTTGCGGGGGTGTTCTCGTTCTGGTCAGCCATGACTACTTCACCTCCGTGGTGCGATGAAAGTCCACACGCTGTTTGCCGATGGCAAGATAGCCCGCGTCAACCTCTTTCGGGATGGTGTAAAGGCCGTTGGCGAAATCGAAGTTGATGAGGCTCGGCTTTTTGTCCTTCACTTCGTAGAGAGAGGGAGTTTCCTGGAACTGGCCGCGCAGGTAGGTGAACTTGTCGTCCCTCCAAATCTGCTGCAGACCAAGTTCCTTGCCCTTCTTCTCATCCCATGAGTAGTCAAAGTGGAGGGAGCCGGGGTATTGACTGCGATAGGTTTCCTCTTTGCTCTGTTCTGCCTTAAGGGTGGCTGCTTCCCTTCGGCTATCGCCGAGCTAAGTAGCTTTTCAAGATCGGGACGAAGCTGCGATTCGCACTTGCCATGAGCCCATTGTTGTTCCAGGCAGTCCGCAATGGATGTAAGGACGGCGCCACAGGTCTGCTGAAAGTGGCGTTCGATCTGATGGACAGGGTCTGATACTTCAGCGCATTCGCTAACGTGGTAGAACTGCGGCAAAGATGGTGGTTAGATTGAGATCTGAACGCTCGCAAGCTTCTCATATTTGAAGTTTTGAGTCCTGCTGCAAGAGGCGAACTGTAATGAAAACGGCGGGGATCAGAAAGACCAATGAACCGACAACCCACATAATGACCGCTCCGGTAACCTGGTCGGCAATCAACGAAATGTGAAAAGGGTTCGGCCGTTCAGCGTAGTATCCATAGACCGGACGGCCGCAAAAGGCCAGGAACGCAGAGAGAGCCGTATTCACAATGTCCGCGCAAATAAGGTAAGGGAGCATGATCCAGCCTGGGTGGCGCGCGCTTGTGGGCCACGGACGAATGAGCGGCCACCAGAACAGAATCGATGAAACAAGGAAACAGATGTGCTCGAAGTCATGCCATAGTTCGTGTTCCAGAGCGAAGTCATAGGCTGCCGGTATATGCCAGCCAAGGAAAACCAAATTCATGGCCAACCACGCGACTGTCGGAGAAGTGAGGAAACGGCCCAATTTGCGTAGGACATTCAACCGGAAAAGTGGGCCGAGAAGGCCGACGATGAGCACGCGGGGAAGGCCTCGCAGCAGCGGGACTTGCGGATCACCAAGAAGCAGAAGCGGTGGAACGAATGACATGAGGAGCAGATGCTCCACCATGTGGGTGCTGAGAAGCGCATCGGCAAAACCATCCATCGGGGAACCGATTGCGAGCCAGAGCGTGGCCAGGCCGAGGAGAAACGCGGCCAACCGCCCTGCGTGAAACTGTGTACGGCGCGTTTTCCGGAGTACAAACCATCCGCGGATATAAACAACGGCGCAAAGCAGCACCATCGTCGTGAGAAAGACCGGTGACGACCACTCTTCGAAGATGGCTTGGTATTCCGGAGGCATTGGAGGGTTCGAACTGCGGGATTAATGTTCGCCGGGGGGTCGAGGCTTCGGTTGCGCCGAAGGCGACCCGCTGGTTTGAGCCAATTTTCGCGAGGCATCGACGGCCGGCGCGAGATTGCCGCCGCGCAACGTAAGCAGAAAATGCACCAGTGCAGTTGTCTCAGCTGGATTGAGAGCGTTGCCATAAGCCGGCATGTTCCCGCCGCCCTGTAGAACCTGGCGGATGAGCTGGTCCTCGGTCATGCGCGAAGCAACGGAGTCGAGGGCTGGCCCGCGCATGCCGCCCGCACCTCCGATGGAGTGACAGTTACGGCACTGTTTGTTTTGGAGGACGAGCGCGCCCTCCCGTTCAAGTGGAGTTCGATCCTTTAGATCGGCGATGGGAATTGGATCGCTGGTCCACGCGTTCATGATGGGGCTCCAGGGCGTATACATCGCCAAACTTGTGAAGGCGCCAAGGGTGACCGCGATGACTGCGACCATTAGCACTGCAACTGGACGGCGTGACCAATGCTTTTCGCCCTCGCCTGAGACAAGCGGAAGCAGCAACATCGCCCCGATGATGAGAACGGGCGCGATGAAAAGCACAGGAGTTTCGAGGCTTGGCGGCAGATAGGCGAGGACCGCGTAAATCCAGAGGAAAGCGAAGTCGGGCCTGGGTGCGGTTTGGATGATGGTGGGATCAGGTTGACCTGTGGGACCGAAAGGCCCAAACCAGTAGGCGCAGGCCATGATGGCAAGCAGGATGGCCGCGGCGAAAACGGCGTCTTTCCATGCTGCGTCGGGCACAAAGGGAATGCCGGCCTTTTCAGCGAGCTTGTGGTACTCCTGCACGTAAGTCTTCTTGTTGACCAGGCGGCCCGGCATCGGCCAATCGTTGATCCCGAGTCGGAGCACCATTAGCAGATGCAGGCCGACCAGCGCGAGCAGGATTCCGGGAATAACGAAGACGTGCAAGGTGAAGAAACGCGAAAGCGTTGGCCCCGCAATGATCGGGCCGCCCAGCATGAGATCTACAAGTGCGCCGCCGACAAATGGAACACGGCTAACGATGGAAGCACCGATGCCGAGGCCCCAGTATGCATCCTGGTCGAAACGGAGGACTTGGCCTGTGAAGGCCATGCCGAAGGTGAGCAGCAGCAGGAAAACTCCGATGATCCAGGTGAGTTCGCGCGGGAATTTATAGGCGCCGAACAGGAAGACCTGCATCAGATGAATCAGCACGATGGCGATCATGAAGTCTGATCCCCAGCCATGCATGGCGCGCAGAAACCAACCGAGCCTGACGTTGTGGTCAAGGAATTCGAGACTGCTCCATGCGTGGCTGGCACTGGAAGAATAAACAAGAGCAAGCAGAATTCCAGTCACCACTTGAAGAACAAGAATCACCGTCGCAGCGCTACCAAATACATACCACCAACTCGATGTGTTGGATGGGACCTCATGCTCCGCTATTTCGATTGTGGGCGTGCCGAGCCCGAGCCGTTGCTCAAACCAGTTGTAGACATCGATCGCGCGTTTTTTCAAGCTGGCCATGAGGTCTTCCTTCTCTGACCATCTTCGCCGGGTCTCGGTTCTGCGAAGGAAGTCGAAGCTGTTGCGGGGCTTGGCTCAATCTGCGTGAGCTTTGGCTGACTGCAGTTGCGCGCCGCCAGCGTGGGCATCTTGCCGGCGCTGATCATCAGACTTCCTGCAACGATCTTATGTTCATATTCGAAAAGTCCCCGCTCGGGTGGACCGGAGGCTCGCGATCCGTCTTGGTAGTAAGCGCCACCGTGGCAGGGGCAAAGGAAGAGCCTCGATTGCGCGAACCAGCGGACTGGGCATCCTAGATGTGCGCAGTTAATCGCAAAGACCTGGAAGTTGTTTCTAGAGATGTGGCGAACCCAGCACGGAATGTCTCCGGTCTGCCCATCCCACGGCGTAGTCACGGGATTGCGGAAGTTGACAAGACGCGTTTCGCCTTCAGGGAAATCGCCAAGCGGACCGAGCTTGATCCACGAGTCTTTGTTCGAGCTGTTCTTCAAGGCGGGTCCCAGAAGATAGCCAAGTATCGGCACCGCCAAAACCGCTCCGACGGCTCCATTCAAGAGCAGGGACAGCTTGAAAAGAAACACGCGGCGCGAGTGGCCAGCACTTTTGGCATTCGTCGCGAGCTCTGACGCAGTGGCTTGATCGCCTGGTGAAAGAGGTTCATTCGTGTTCATCGCGTCCTGCTCCATATGGCGGTCGTCGCTTTCATAAACATCCGTTCATACATCGTGTGAACTCTCCTAAGGACGGGTGGAATACGGCTGGCCCGGATTTGCAACGCGTTTAGTGGCCAGCCATGCGAGGATGTCGGTGACTTGCTGGTCTGTCATCGGGTGTTCTGCATCGCCGCGCCAGTCCGGCATCGCCTGGTCGGGCCGACCTGCGATGGTGATGCTGCGGAGGTTCTGATCGCTGATGATTGCCAGATATGAGGGGTCGAGGATAGAACCAATTTTGCCAGAATCGATCTTGCCCTGTGTTGAGTTTGGCTTTCCGCCGGCGGGACCGCCTTCTCCCATCGCCCCATGGCAGCGAGCGCAGAACACACCATAGGCCTGAAGCCCATGCTCCGCGCTGCCCGGCAAAGTCGCGAGATAAGGCGGAGGATTCTGGCGGGCGAGAACGCTCGGATTCCCCCATTGCTTTTGAATGCCCTGCGCAAGCGCTGTGACCTGGCCGTCGGCCAACATACCACCGGAGCTCCTGGCGAAAGGAGGCATCAGTTTGCCGGGAACTCCATTCGCGATCACCTGCTGCAGATGAGTTTCTCCTGCCACCGCGATGTATACAGGATTCGAGAGCGAGATCGCTGCGCCGTCTCTACCGTTCTCGCCGTGACATGCTCTACAGTTCTGCTTGTAGAGTGTCGCGAAATCGAGTACCTCTTCAGGACGCAATACTTCAGGCCCTGGTCGAGGGTGACCAGGAGCATTGCCGCACCCAAGGAGAGCCAGGCTGCCAACAGCCAGCACGAGCGCACAACAGGACGTCCGGGTTTTGAAAAAACAACTCATTCGTCTTCGTCCTCCAATGGATAAGAGTCGCTTTGAGGGTGATCGCTGTGCAGGCCGGCGCGAACCGCAAACGGGAGAGCTCGAAACTGGGGCGTGCGCACTTTTTCTTGCAGATTGACGACAAAGCCGCAGGCCAGCCCGAACGCAATCTGCGAAAGAACGAACCAGAGCCAGTCGATGCGCGCATTCAGAATCGGGCTGATTACTCCCAACGCCGAGTAAAGAATCCCCGTCCAAAGAAAAGGCGCGACGAAACCCGCGGTCAGGATCGGTTTTCTCGGAAACATCGGCAGCATAGCTCCGTAGAGTAGACCGACAAGCACCGATGTTAGAGCGTGAATTCCAAAAGCTGCCAAGAGGCCCATCAGATGAAACTGACTCAGGAACTCATTGCTCTCGCCAGCCCAGCTCACGAACCCCCCAGCGGCAAGCAGATTCACGGCATACCACAGGCTGTGATATTTAAGCAGGCCGTACGCCGCTGCTGGAACGACCATCGCAATCCCGCCAGCAATGCCGCCCCTGATACCGGCTCCGATTTTGAACGTCTCGACAGGCAACAGTATTCGATGTTGAGGATCAGTCGGTAACTGCTCGTGTCCAGTTCGAGTAGTCGAGATGACGATTTCATCCCCATTAACCGGGACCGAAGCGTGATGTTCGTGCGGCAGCACTTCGAAGAACCATCCGACCACGGAGCGCAGTACGAGTACCACTCCGAGCAGGCTGACGACCCAGTGCGTAACCATTCCAGCTATCGCCAAAGAAACGCCGAGCGCGAGCACCATGGGCCATACAGTCGGCACCGGAAGTACGACTCCATCGTCATGCTGCATCATGCACCCTCCTTCCGCAATCTACCTGCCCAAAACATAGACCACCGTAAAAACCACCACCCACACCGCATCGACAAAATGCCAATAGAGTGCCAGCGTCTCAACCTTCTCCGAATGCTCTTCCCTCACTAGGCCGAACAATGAAAACCCTAGAAGCAGAGAAAGCATGATCAAGCCGAACACAACGTGGGTCGCGTGTAAACCGACCAGCGAATAGTAAGTCGTCCCGAAGAGATTGGTTTGTATTGTCAGCCCTTCGTCGTCGATGAGGTGATACCACTCGCGAACTGTTGTGATAAGGAAGATCAATCCCAGAAAAACCGTGCTCGCTAGCCAACCCGTGCTGGCTCTCAGCATCCCCTTGCGCAACGTCGCGACTGCTAAGTGCACGGTAATGCTGCTCGACAGCAGGCAAACCGTGCCGAAGATCGGCAACTCAAGTACCTGTGCCGGGGTGGGCCCGGTAAGGCTCTTGCCCAAGTAAAAAATGTAGGCGACGACAAAGATCACGAAGATCGCCGATTCAGCCACAATGAGGCAGGCCATGCCCACAGTGCCGCGATAGGGAAGCGTCCAGGGTGCCTCTCGGGTCGATGCGATCGAAATGCCTACAGTGTCACTCATTGTCCTCCGCCTCTCACTCGTAATCCGAATCCGGGTCTTCGGGGTGTTTCAGATCCCACAGCGGCCGCCGGCTGTTCACCGTGGGCAATACGGCGAAGTTATAGTCGGGTGGAGGAGAACTCGTCGACCACTCCAGGGTCCACGCATCCCACGGATCGTGACCAGCCTCTTTGCCCTTCACATACGAATGGACCAGGTTGTACACGAAGCACAATGTTCCCAGCGCCTGAAAGACCACTCCGATGCCGACGATGATGTTCCATCCCTCCCAGCCACGACCAGCTTCGTACGTGTAAATTCTCCGTGGCATGCCGAGCAGACCGGGAACATGCATAAAGTCGAAGGTCAGATGAAAGCCGATGATAAAGAGCCAAAAGTGCCACTTGCCAAGGCTTTCGGACATCATGCGCCCGGTTATCTTTGGGTACCAATAATAAAAAGCGCCAAACAGCGCCGTTAAAATTGCCCCTACTAAGACGTAGTGGAAGTGAGCTACGACGAAGTAAGAGTTCCCAAGTTGCCAATCGAATGGTGCGACAGAGAGCATGATCCCGGTGAGTCCTGCGACGAGAAACTGAAACAGGAATGCCACGCAGAAGATCATGGGAGTTCGAAAAATCACATGCCCGCCCCAGATCGTCGCCAGCCAATTGAAGATTTTGATTCCGGTTGGCACCGAAATCACCATCGTCGCAAAAACAAAGAACGTATTTGCTGCCGCACCCATTCCCACCGTGAACATGTGGTGCGCCCATACGCTCAGGCTGATAAATCCTATGCCGACCGATGCCGCCACCATCGCCGGATAACCGAAGATCGCTTTGCGCGAAAATACCGGTACGATTTCATTGACAAAGGCAAACGCCGGCAAGACCAGCACGTAAACTTCCGGATGGCCGAAGATCCAGAAGAAATGCATCCACAGGACAGCCGATCCACCGGCCTGCGTATCGAAGAAGTGGGAACCAAGATAGCGGTCCAGCGTCAGCATGACTTGTGCAGCGGTCAGCGGGCTCACCGCAACGAATACCAAGCTCGACATCACCAGGTAGAGCCACACCAGCAGCGGCATGCGGCTCAACTTCATATCCTTGCAGCGCATGCAAATGATGGTTGTTACAATATTCAAAGCGGTGCCGATCGAACCGATCCCACTTAGAAAGATAGCCAGTGTCCAGTAATCCGTACTGTGGCCTGGCGAGAACACTTTCGCAGTAAGCGGCGCATACGCAAACCAACCGACATCCGGTGCGGAGCCCGCGGCGTACAGCCCGCTTCCACCCACATAGCTGAAGTACAAAAGCAGTCCGGCGAATGCGGAGACCCAGAAGCTGAATGCATTCAGCCGAGGGAATGCCATATCACGGGCGCCGATCATCAGCGGCACTAGGTAGTTTCCAAATCCAAAAAGAATTGGCATGCCGACAAAGAACACCATCGTCGTGCCGTGCATAGTGAAGAGTTGGTTGAAAACCTGGGGCGAAACGAAATGATTGTTGGGAATGGCAAGCTGGATGCGCATCAGGGTCGCTTCGACACCCCCGATGATCAGAAAGACGAGAGCGTACGCGATGTACATCAGTCCGATCTTTTTGTGATCCACTGTCCTCAGCCACTCGTACACGACATTGAGCGGCGGACGGCCCTGTTGCGGCGTCAGTGTTTCATCGATCTTGTCCACTACGTGTGTCGTGCTCATCCGGTACACCTTTCCATTGAAGGGTTATCGAAGCTGTGTGAGATAGGCGGTAATGAGGTCCAGATCCTGGTCGTTCAAGTGCATCGCCGGCATCAGCGAACCGGGCTTCATTGAGTTTGGGTTATCAATCCACGCGCGAAGATTCTCGGGAGTGTTTTGAATCGCACCGGATGCGATCGTGTCGCGGCTGGCCATGTGTGTCAGGTCAGGGCCAAATCGACCGTTAGCAACCGTTCCTGCGACTGTGTGACAGTTGATGCAGGCGTTGTGCATGAAGACAGTTTGGCCTTCGGCGGCCTTAACGTTCCCCGTAAAATCCCGCACCGCAAGCTGGCGCTGCTGATTTACCCAGACGGCAAAGTCCGCGGGTGTTTGAGCATAGACACGCAACAACATCTTCGCGTGCTGCGTGCCGCAATATTGTGCGCATTGGCCCAAGTAAAGGCCGGGGTGTTGAGGATCGATCCACATGGTGTTGATCTTGTTCGGAATCACATCCATTTTCCCCGCCAGGCGCGGCACCCAGAAACTGTGCGATACATCAGCCGATGACATAGTCAGATAAGTCGGAGTTGGATGTGCGGGGTCACTTAACGGGATGTGCAGCTCGTTCGCGGTCACAACGCCTAACTGGGGATAGCGATACTCCCACCAGAACTGATGGCCGATGACTGTCACGTTCATTGCGTTATCCGGCTTCGGAATGGCCTGCGTTTCCAGGATGACTCGAGTGGTTGAAAGAAATAGCATCACCACAATAAGGATGGGAATCACCGTCCACGACAACTCGATCTGATTGCTCCCATAAATCTGCGCCGGCTCACGATTGGAGTCTCCCGGGCGATTCCGGTAACGGATCAACGCATAAAAAAGCAGGCCGGCAACCACCAAGAAAATGAAGAGTGTGACTCCGAGCACCAGCATCGCGACGCCAAATATCGAGTGTGCGGGGGTTGCAGCCGGGGAAAAGATATTCGTGGGAGACTGCGCATCGACGGGTTTCACAAAAAGAACTGCTAAGCAAAGAATCGTTCGGAAGGCCCAGTCGAAGCTAAGCCCGCCGGCGCCATACACCGTCCTCTTTTGTTTTGCGGAGAGAGACAAAACAGCCCACCTCAATTTCGTTGGATGTGAGAAGTCCTGAAAGACAACATGGGTCTGTGGTCATCTTTCCCGTCGAAGGTAAGCAGTCAAGATATCGTTGAGGTCGAGGTGAGCAAGCGCACTTTGAAGCTGCGCGACTTCGCCTTAGGTGATCTCATCCTGTACCGCATCCTCCTGGTGCTGCTCTATGCGACCGGAACACGCAGGGCGGAAGCGGCGCGGATCAGGGTGGAGGACATCGAAACACTGGCTGACCCTCAGCCGAGTTCTCACTCAGATTTGCAGCGAAAAGTGGAACAGAGTAGACGTCTTCTTCCAAGTGATCGAGCAAAGATGCGATATTGCGGGACAGCCCCAGCAGTGTTTGCTCGTGAGTCGAGAAAATTGGATTCCCTTCGGCTATCGCAGAACTGAGTAGCTTTTCAAGCTCGGAACGAAGCTGCGATTCGCACTTGCCATGAGCCCGTTGTTGTTCCAGACAGTCCGCAATAGATGTAAGGACGGCGCCACAGGTTTGCTGAAAATGGCTTTCGATCTGATGGACGGAGTCTGATACTTCGGTGCGTTCGCTAAAGTGGTAGAACTGCAGCAAAGATGTTTCCATCAAATAAAAGGTCCTGAGCACGGCCTGCCAGCGCTTTATATTCTCTCCAACGATCATTTGTTGTGCGCGTGTAGCACCGGCCTCATACGATATAGCGCCTGCTGCGGACGATACGGCTGAGAAGTTGTTGGCTATCTGCTCGCGGAGACTATTGAGTTTCACGAGGCCTTCTGGGTCCGCCTGAATGCTTGGATGGACAACCAGTTGCGACAACAGACGCAGATTGCGAACAAAGACATCGACCATCTGCTGTGAGGCTCTTCTGGGGTAGGCCAACCCAAAGACAAGGCCCATCATGCAGACTCCCAACAAAATCCCCACGGCGCGGTTACGCTCCGCGCTGAGAGACGTTTGAATCCTGAACTCTCCGAGGTTTACGAGGAAAAATGCTACGGCAATCTGGCTGCCGCAATAGGATAGGCGTGGACTCGACGTACCGACCCAGGCGGCCATTGCGGTAATGGCGGCGAACAGCAGTGTGAAGCCTCCGATGGAATCGATGTGAGGCAGGATGAATATCTGTGAGCCCATGGCGAAGACGAATCCACCTATAATTGCTCCAACAAATCGGAGAGTTTGCTTTTGCAGCGCGGAACCGATGTCCGACAAGGCTGTGAGCAAACAGGTCATCACTGAGGTGGTGAGACCGGGCCACGCTAGCGACGCGTAGACAAAATAACAGAGCATCGCGGCAAGGCATCCGTAGGACGCGAAGCGAATATATTCAGGATTCCGAAAGGCATCATCTTTTAGCAGCTTGAATGTCTGTGCGGGTACGGTCTGGCTCGGCCCAACATTCGGGCCGAGCGCGACAGAGCCCTGAAACGCCTGAGGGATCAACGCAAGCAATCGCTCCAGATCGTAGAGCAACGGAGTGGACGATGGTATATTCTCGGGCACCTCCCATGGTGAAGGCGCGCGCTTGTGGATGAGGCTATCCTTGATGTCGGCGACATGTAGAGCGAGTTCATTGAAACGCTGCCGCACCTGTGGCGAAAGCTCAACTTGCTCTATCGTAGTGACCGTCGCAAGATCGATCGAACGAGCAGTTAATGAAACGACCGCCGTCATCTGGTCTCGATAGAGAGGATCGTTGCCATTACGTGCGAGTCGCTTTCTCAGGGTCCCTGCGCCAGTTTCGGCGTATTGTGCGAGCATCTTCTTGATTTCGGGCGATACAGGCTTGTTGTTTGCGTAGTTCCGGAACAGGCCTTCCATCAAAGTTAGGCGTGTCGTAATTCCTTCTAGCACGTCATCCAAACCTTTGTAGATGGCACGATAAACAATCTCAACCGCAAGGCAAACCGCGACGCTAATCGCTGGTACGAACATTCCCCATAACGTATTCTCAACATTCCTTTCTCCAGGCCCTGGCAAATACCAAGTCGCCGTGGCAACGGCTCCTACCACGGACATCATCACTGCCGAACCGTAGTCATTCAGAGCTTGAAGAAGGAAGAACAGTGCAAAGAGGCTCGCGGCCTCCCACAGGAAATGCGTCATTGGCTCGGACGCGAACAGCCTGGAACCTAGCGGAATAAAGAGCATTCCAACACCGAAGGTGAATACTACCGACAAGGTAGACCTCACTGAGGAGGCTAGACTTTCGCGCGCATACAAAAACGCAAACACCGGGCCGGTAGCTCCGTTCGGAATGCGAAAAATCATAACGATAAGCATCACGAGCGTAGATGAAACCACGATGCGAGCCACCGTAGATC
>Ga0206838_10273_pt1 | contig 12369 bp, 12 predicted proteins | sample Alteio_BWOrgCont_26_FD_152879 | JGI IMG/M metagenome (GOLD analysis project Ga0206838, IMG submission 152879) | Enriched cells from forest soil in Barre Woods Harvard Forest LTER site, Petersham, Massachusetts, United States -... | ecosystem: Environmental > Terrestrial > Soil > Temperate forest >...
CGTCATCGACGAACAGATCGATCTCCGAACGCACGCCGAACTCCGGCAGATAAATCCCCGGCTCAATCGAGAAACAGGTCCACGGAATGACCTTCCGCTCGTCGTGCGTCTCGAGATTGTCCATGTTCGCGCCGGTCCCGTGAATTTCTTCGCCGATCGAATGTCCGGTGCGATGGAAGAAATATTCGGCGAATCCCTGCTCTCGAATATACTCGCGCGCCGCGTCGTCCACCTCGAATCCGTGAAGCTCTTTTTTCGCGGCCACAGCGTCCTTCACTCGCTGGATCGCGCGGTCACGGCCGCCTTTCACGACATCGAACACGCGCTGCATGTCACCTGGAGCCGCATCGCCGCAATACCCGACCCAGGTGATGTCGTAATACACGGTGCCCGGCTGGTCGAGCTTGCCCCACATATCGATCAACACCTTGTCGCCGCGTCGGATCTCCGAGCACGCATCCGCCTTGGGATCGTAATGCGGATTCGAAGCGTTGGCATTCACCGCGACATCCGGACCGTGATCGATAAAAACGCCCAGTTCTTTGTATCGATCCAAAATAAACTGCTTTGTGTCCCATTCGGTAACGCGCTCGCCGGCCCGCTGCTTCGCGCCGATCCGCTCAAACGCTTCGCGGCGCACGCGATCGATCCTGCGCCCCGCTTCGAGATGACTTTCGAGCTGATCTTGCGACCATTTCGCCTCGAACAACTGAATCAGATTCGCCGACGTCGCAATTTCGACACCCAGCCCGCGCACCAGCTCGACCGTTCCCGCGTCCACCATGGCGACGTAAGGAACCGCGCAGTTCGGGGAATACTGCATCGCGATCTTTTTCGCTCCGCCCAGCATCTCGCGCACCCGCGAAACCATCTCGGACCATTCCGCATACGTCGCCGGCTTGCCGGGCAGCTCCTGGAGCGTCTGCGCCTCGATCTTGTGCACCAGCCCGCGCGGCTCGCCCTTCGCGGGAACGAAATAATACCACCGGCGCGACACCATCGAGCCTGGCGTGAATTGCAACACGCGATACGCCAGCGGATCGCGGCGATGATGGTCGAAGAACAACCACCCGTCGAGCCCCTCTTGTCTCAGCGCGGCCTGGATCTCATCCAACTTCATGCGTCACCTTTTCAAAGAACGGCCGCCACTTCGCTTCTTCAGGCTGTCCCGTCACCAGACTCACCACCACCAGGCTCGCTACCGACGCGATGAGAGCGGGATAAACGGCGTCCAAGTCATTCTTCCAGCCGAGCCCCTGCGCGACATTCCACGCGACCGTAACGATGGTTCCCAACGCGATCGAGCTCACCGCGCCCGCTGTGTTCGCGCGTTTCCAGAAAAACACCGCCATCACTGCCGGCGTTACGGCGGCGCCGTAAACCGTGTACGCATACAGCGCGGCATTCAGAATCGACTGGAACTGCGTCGCCTGTAGCAGCGCGAATATGCCGAGCGCGATCACTAACACGCGCGACATAATCAGGCTCTGCCGTTCGGTCGCATTCGGATTCACGAAGCGCTCATAGACATCGTGCATCAGGTTCGTGGCCGGCGAAAAAAGATAGTTGTTGGCCGTCGAAATGACCTTCGCGAAAATCCCGCCCATCAGAATCGCGCCAATCAGCGTCGGCAAACCCTGCCGCGCCGCCAGCGGAATAATTTCGCGCGGACTATCCGTCTTGAAGATCGAGCTCCCGATCACGGCGAACGTCACCAGCAGCGTTTCCAACAGCACCGTCCCCACGATCCATCCGGCGACGGCGATCTTCGCGTCCCTTTCCGACCGCGCCGAAAAAAACTTCTGGTACATCCCTTGATTGCCGATTAGCAGCAGCATCGTAGGCAGCAGCGTTCCCGCTGCTTTCGAAAGACTGCCGTCGCCAAGCAGCGTAAAGTGGCTCTCCGGCAGAACCCGATGCACTTCGCTCCAACCGCCCGCGCGGCTGAGCAGCAGCGGTACGGAGATCGCAACAATCAGCGTGACCAGCCCGCCGATGACGACATCCAGATAGGCGATGGATGCCATTCCGGCCGCCGCGGTAAACACAATGACGAATCCCGCGATGATGTACATACCGGTCGAGCGATCGAGATCCGGAAAAATCAGGTGCAGCACGTCGCCGCCCGCCTTGAACTGATAGCTGGTGATCACGGTGTACGAGATCACGATCGCGATGGTCGCCATCACCCGCGCCGCCGCGTTGTATCTCGATTCCAGCAAATCCGGAACGGTGAACTGCGCGAATCTCCGGGCCCGTCCCGCGATCGCCGCAATGACAATCAATCCCGCCCATCCGCCGCCCGCGAGCCACAGCGCCGTGAATCCTTCCTTGTAAGCCTTCTCCGCGCCCGCGAACAAGCTCCCGGCGCCGATCCACGAGCTCAACAACGTAAACACCAGCACGGTCCACGGCAATTTGCGTCCCGCGACCAGAAAATCGCTGCGGGTGTGAACGGAGAACGTCTTGACCGCTGTGATGCCGCACAGCGTGGCTACCACGACGCCCAGCACAATCGCGTAGATCATGAATGAGACTTCGACACTCTTCTCAAAGTGACCTTGGTCTTGAAATTCGCGAACCCCGCCACGTCGCGCGCGTCAACAACGGAGAATGAAATCACGTCATCCAGCCAATCCTGGCTGTAGCCTTCGCGATACTGCGTGGCAACGGTCAGTGTATAGTCTTGCCGGGTCAGAAGGCAATCGAAGGTGAACTCCACTTCAAACGCTTCGCCTGCTTCCACGGGACCCACGTCGATACCCTCGATTCGAGTGTTGGTGCCGAACACATCAATGCCCAGCCGGTTGCGAATCAGCACGCCGACCACCGGATCCTCCAGATCTTTTTCCGCGCGCGCGCGCACCTGCACCGTCACCGGCTCGCCCGGCTGCAGACTCCTCGTCGCCAAGCCGGAGCCGTCCCGTATCTCCACGCTTTCCACCCGGCTCGCGCCGTCGCCATGCCGGAACGATCCGCCGACGCGCGTCTCGTCTTTGCGCGGCTGATCCCGCTCCAGCACCAGGCCGACGTAGCGATTCACCACTTCACTCGGCGATCCCAGCGCCTCCACGCGCCCGTTCACCATCAAAACCGCCCGGTCCGATAATCGTTTCACTAGGCCCAGGTCGTGCGAAACAAACAGAACCGTCACGTTCCGTTTTTTGAGATCCTCGAATTTCTTGACGCACCGGTTCGCGAAAATCGCATCACCCACGGCCAGCGCTTCATCCACAATCAGGATCTCGGGATCTACGTGAATCGCGGTCGAGAACGCCAGTCTCACGTACATTCCGCTCGAATATTCCTTCACCGGCCGGTCGATGAACGTGCCGATTTCGGCGAATTTCTCGATTTCCGGAAACACGCGCTCCATATCCCGCCGCGTCATCCCCAGGATCTCGCCATTGAGGAAAACGTTCTCGCGGCCCGTGAATTCGGGGTTGAATCCCGCGCCCAACTCGAGCAGTGCCGCGATCCGGCCCTGCGTCAGCACGCGCCCGCGCGTCGGCTCCAGAATCCCGCTGACGATTTGCAGCAGCGTGCTTTTGCCGCTTCCGTTCGGCCCGACGATGCTCAAGACTTCGCCGCGTTCGACGCTCAGATTGACGTCGCGCAGGGCCCAGAATTCCGTGGGAGCAAAGCCGCCGGTAAACGGAAGAACTTCAAGCAGCCGGTCGACCGGCCGCCGGTACAAACGATACATCTTCGAAACGTTCTGTACGCGCAGCAAACATCTCAGTGTATCAACGAGGTCTATCAACCCATCCGCAAACTGCGCCGCAGCCCGCCCGGCAGCGGAACTTCGTACGTCGGAGCCCCGATCAGGCCGGTCCGTCCCGGATTCAAGTAACTCAGCTTCAGCGCCTCCTGGCACAGCGCCTGGCTCTTACCCGACCCGATCGGCCCCGAAAATCCCTTAAATCTCGCCTTCGATTCGTGAAACCGCCGCTGCGATTCCAGCGGCCGATACTCTATTCCTCTGAGTCGGATTTCTTCTCCGCCTCCACCCATGTCACTTTGATCTCCCGCGGCTCCTCATCCACCAACTCCTTTCGAAGCTGCACCAGCCGGATGTAATCCGCCAACGTCGCTTTCACCTGCTGCTCCGCGAACGCGGTTTCGAGCTTCTGCAAAATCTGCTCGACCTTCTGCGCCCGCGTCAATTTCATGTCCGGCTGAGTTTCTTCTACGTTTTTTTTTCAGTCTCTTCTTTGATTTCGCTCACCGCCAGTAAATCCCCTCGCGACTGGAGAATAAACTCGGCGCCTCACGCCCCTTCCCGACGCCATGTCTAGGCGTCAGTAAACAAAGCCACTTAAAGTTTCAAAAACGTTGGTGACGGCGGCTCTTCCGATTTCGTAAAATGTCAAGATTCGTCAATGGGTGAATCCAAGCTCGGACCTTCTCACGTAACCGGTACAGGGGCTGGAATTGCTTCGGCGAGAACCGAAAACGCCTCCCGCCAGCTCGCATGGGCGGGGTACGTCGATCGTTGCGCCGCGGGCGATCAGTCCGCATTGGCTGCGCTGTACGATGAGACCAGCCGTTTGGTCTACACCATGGCTCTGAGAATCCTGCACGAGCCCGCGGACGCCGAAGAGGTGGCGCTCGACGTGTACCTGCAAGTGTGGCGAAGTGCCCGGACCTACACCGACCAGCGCGGCAACGTGGGAACCTGGCTGATCATGCTAGCCCGCAGCCGAGCCATTGATCGCCTGCGCTCCCGCCAATCCCGAGCCACTCGCGAAGACCTGCTGCCGGAAGGAGTTGAATTCGCCAGCACCGACCCAACTCCTGAACAATCCACCGAATCCAGCCTTCAAAGGCAGCGGGTTCGCTCCGCCCTCAGTTCGCTCCCGCCCGAGCAGCGCGAAGCCCTGGAACTGGCGGTTTTCTCCGGCCTGACTCATTACGAACTGGCCGCGAAACTCAATCAGCCCCTGGGCACCGTTAAAACGCGAGTTCGCCAGGGTATGATTAAGGTTCGCGAGTTCCTGACGGAGCCCGCCTGATGCCGAAGCCGCCCATGCCGCACGTCGCCGCAAGCGAAGAAATCCACGAACTGGCATCGCTTTACAGCTTGGGCCTGCTCGAGCCCGAATTGGCCGCCGGCTTTGAAAAGCATCTCGAAACCGGATGCTCGGTCTGCGAAGGCGAGCTTCGCAGCTTTACCGAAGCCGCCGCCCAAATCGCCCAAACGGTCGACCAGGTGGCTCCGCCGGAGCACCTTCGCGAGAAACTCTTGCAGCGCATCGCGCCGGCTCCTGAGCGCGTCATTTGCCGGACGGATGAACTCGAGTGGCACCCTCTTCCGTTCCCCGGCATCAGCGCCAAGCGCCTCTTCATGGACCCGGTCTCGGGCAGCATCACCACGCTGGTCCGCATGAGCCCCGGCTCCAGCTACCCCGCGCATCACCACGCTGGAGTCGAGCACCTGTACATGCTCGAAGGCGACCTCGCCTTCCGCGACCACACTCTCCACGCCGGCGACTATGAAGTCTCAGTCCCGTCCTCGGACCACTCTCCGGTAACGACCAACAACGGCTGCCTGGTCCTGATCATGCACAACCATAACGACCAGATTCTAGCCCACGTGTAGCGTCCATTTCCGGCGTGAGCGTAGTAAAGTAATACGCACTGCCATGGAAAAGCTATTCGAGAACCAGCAAACACTCGCCCTTTTTCTTCTTTTTTTCGTACCAGGCTTCATTTCCCTCAAGACATACGATCAACTGGTTCCTGGAGAAACGCGCGACTTTTCGAAATGCGTCTATGATGCGATCGCGTACAGTGCCTTAAACTTTGGGCTGTTATTCTGGTTGTTCGATTTCATCCTGTCGTCGCCATGGTTGCCCCGTTTTTGGTGGTACTGCTGTTGGGCTACGGTTCTCGTGATATTTCCAGTCCTCTGGCCGATCCTGGCAATTGTCGCCCGTAAACACCGATGGATCGCAAAGTTCATAGTTAACCCGAATCCTCGGGTGTGGGATTGTGTATTTCAGAAACGGGAATGTTATTGGATGATTGTTCACCTCACGGACAGGCGAATAGGAGGAGTTTTCGCAGATAAATCTTTCGCGTCGAGTAGCCCTGCTCCACCAGAAATCTACCTTGAGCAAATCTGGAAGTTGGACAGCGAGGGACGTTTCATCTCTCCAGTCGAATCAACGGCCGGCGTGCTCATTTCGGGCGAACAGATTGTCGCGCTGGAATTATTTCGATACAGTGGATGATATGAGTTTCGAAGCGTCGCAAAATGGAGAGCCCGATAGGATCAACGAAAGTTATCAGCCGCTGAATAAGACTTACACGCCCGTCCGTGCGCCGCAGCCAGCGAATGGCACCGGCGTTCAGCCCCAGCCGCCTCAGGGTGGTTCGGGAGTACCTGCTGGCGGAAGTACACAAGACAAGAAATAAGCAGGGTAAGCAACTCAGTTGTTACGCCCCACTGGCGCGCCCAGAGCCGTTTCCGGGACCGCGATTACTACCTTGCGCGTGCGAGCCTCCACGGCTCCCGCAACAACATCGGTCCGCGAGCCGTCGCCGGCTTCGTCATCGCGCCTTCCTTTAACGCGAACAACTGGTTGCGGTTGGCGATGAACAGCACTCCATGGGCTGGCACCGGCGTCGAATACACCGATGACCCCATGTTGTATTCCCCCAGCACTTTCTTTTCTTTTCCCGCCTGGAGGACTACAACGTCACCGTCCTCATCGCCCAAATAAATCTTGTCCCCGATCACCATCGGCGATCCCCAGACCGCCGCGAGCATGTCGTGCTGCCAGTATTCCTTACCGGTTGCGGCGTCCAGGGCATGCAGGAACCCGCTGAAATCGGAATAGTACAAAATCCCATCCTTCAGCGCACCCGTCGAGATCGACCGCCGGATCTTGTCGAAGTGCCAGATCCGACCGGATTGCGTGATATCGCCGCGCTTGGTCGCATCAATCGCGTACAGGTGCCCGACGCCTTCGCCATGCTCCGGATCCTGCCCATTCGCGATATAAATCTTGTTGTCGTAGATGATCGGCGTGGAGATCACTTCGTTCCGGGTCTTGGGCCACACCGAATCTTTCGGATTCATATCGAACCACCACAGACGCTTGCCGGTCATGGCGTCGTAGCCACGCACCCAACCGTCGCCCTGCCCGATCACCACCTGAACGGTGTCTCCAACTTTCCCTACCGCCGGCGACGCCCATTGCCCGTGTAGAATCCGGTCCTCCACCGGATTGTCTTCCCACGCGAGTTTGCCGGTCTTCTTATTCAGCGCGATGATCGCCGGAGCCTTGGGCGACGGAATATGCACATGGCTCTCGTCCTGCCCGTTTGCCGTGCTGACGAAAATCAGATCGCCGTACGATACCGGCGACGCATTCGACATGTTATGCGGCTCGCTGCCAACCTCTTCCATCATGTCGAACTTCCAGATCACCTTCGCATGCTTGTTCCCGTCCCCGTGGGTATCGAGCGCTACCACCTCGCAACGATTTGACGTGTAATACAAAACGTCGCCCTCGACCAGCGGCGACGAGCAGACGCCTTGAAACGGCCAGTCATTCGCGCGCCCCGCGGGCAGCTTGACGTTGGTGTGCTGCCACAAGAACTCCCCATCCGACTCGCGAAACGCCATCAAGACGCCGCGATCGCCGCCCTCTTTCGGATCCCGCACGAGTTCGTTGTTCGTGCCGACATAGACCTGTCCGCCCGCGACCACCGGATTTCCATAGCTCTGCGAGCCGAGCTGCGAGACCCACTTGACGTTTTTGCCGGTCTTCACATCCCAGCTCGAGACTACCTGCTGGTTTGAGACCATATTCCGGTCCGGCGTACCGCCCCACATCGGCCAATCGCCGATCCCCGAATCGGATGCCTGAATCCAACAAAAACCAGCCAACAAAACGCCCGCGCCGATCAAAATTCTCATCGCCTTCCTCAATTCGCCGTCAACTTAAAATTGTCCAAATACACGCCAAACTCCGCGTCCGCAAACACGCCCGGCGCGCCTTCGCGATTCCCGATCGGGTCCACCTTCTCAATGGTCCACTTATCCGGCTCCGGATCGCCCGTGGGCCAAACCTTACCGTAGACATGAACGCCCTTGGCCTGATTCTCAACACGAAGCTTCAAGTGATACCACTTGTCCTGTTTCCATTCGAACGGCACCATCGCCGTCCGCTGAATCTCCGGCTCCCAAGGCTCGATCTTCAATTGCTGGGCATTGCCATACAGAATCAGCGAGTACCGCTGCGCCGTAATCCCGACATCCCCCATCTGCCGCCGCTTCATGTTCGCCCGCACGTCCGCCTCGAACGTGTAATTGGACCAGTCGGTCGGCCCAATGAACATGCGGATTCTCTTGAACAGCGTCTCATCCGGAGGCTTCTGCAGGACCTTAGACCCATCGAGCGCCGCCACTTTAAACTTCCCCGCGACCGCGTTGATCCACCCCGGCGGCACCGCGCCTTCCGGATATTCTTCAAAATTCTCGGTCCACGGCAGCGCATGGGTCAGTCTTGCCCTGGCCTCGCCGCTTAATCCGACGACGGTCGCCTTAATGATCCCGGCCGATTGCTCAGAGCTCGCTGTCAGGGTCCCGTCCACTACGCTCGCCTTCAATCCGTCGACGGACCACGTAGCTTTCTCTTCGCGCAGGAGCCGTCCATGATCGTCGAACGACTCGGCGTGCATCTTCACTACCTGCCCCGGATGCAGGACCATTTCCGTCGGCCACACGCGCAGATAGGCCGGCGCTCCCTCGGCCTTCTCGGCCGCCTCATTCACGACGAGTCCGGTGACCGCTTTGGCGCGCTTTGGCCCGAGCGCATAGACGGCATCGCTCGACACGAAATAAACCCGTCCGCGTGACACGGCCGCCCCGGCCAGCACCTGCTCGATCCCGCCCTCTTCGCTGCAACAGGAATATTTCGAGACCGGTAGCTCCACTTCGCTCAGCACTTCGATCCGATCCGCATGCGGCCTGAGAATGAAAAACTTCCCGCTCTCCGTCCCGACGTACAGCTTCCCGTCCGCCAGCACCGGAGCCGCTTTCTGCACCGTCCCGAGCTGCAGCTTCCACAACTGCTTCCCGGTGACCACGTCGAACGCGAAAATCTTCGATCCGTCTTCAACCTGATACACGCGATCGCCATCCAGAATCGGCGACGAGAATCCGCCGCCAAAACCGCGAATCGCCCACTTGAACTCTTTGATCTCGCCCCGCTGCGTTCCATCGATCGCCGCGATCATGCCGCGCTCGGTCGAGTCCAGGTTTTCGTCGCCATGCGAAAAAATCACCGTATTCCCGTTCACGACCACGCCCGTATTCAGACCGCGTTTAGCGACCACTTTCCCCCAGACCTTCTCACCGGTCTGCGGCTTGATCGCATAGACTCCGCCATCCCCCAGCCCAGTCACCAGCAGTCTCTGCCCACCGATCATGTGAATCGACATCGCCGCATACGCGGTGTCATAGGGACGCCCGCCCGGATTCGAAACCCACACGATCTCGCCGGTTCGCTTATCCATCGCGATAATCCGCTGCGCGCGATTCGCCTCTTTGCCCCACGTCGAAACAGCGAGACTCACGATCACCAGGTTTCCGTCGATAAGCGGCGACGTCATTCGCCCGCCGTGTGTCGTAAACGCCCCGAACTCCTCGCCGATCGACCGGTCCCAAATTCTCTTCCCGTCCTTGGTCAGCGCCACCACAAAACCGCCCGACCCGATGGCGAACACATTCCCTGAATCGGTATCGATCGCCGGCGATGCCCATCCAACGCGATGCGCCGGAGCGTCGCTTTGGAACATATTGAAGCGATACTCCCAGATCATCTTGCCCGTATCCGGGTCCAGGCACATGACGCGTTCCTGTTCTTCCGCACCGCGTCCGACCGGATTCTGCACATATACGTGATTACCCATGATCACCGGCGCGGATCGCCCACCATAAGGAACGCGCCATAGCATCCCATCGCCATTAAGCGTCCATTTTTCCGGCAGCCCGGTCTCTTTGGAAATGCCGTCGCGATCCGGTCCGCGCTGATCCGGCCAGTCTCCCAGAGCAACTTTCCGCTGCCCGGACGCACCCGCAGCCAGCAACACTACCAAAGGCAACATTTTCAACATAGGACGGTACCCACGATATATTCTAGCCCTCCAGCTAAGACGATGCGTCTGGATCGAACGTTAGCGGGGCAGGCTACTTGGGATGAGGCATCACGTCAATCAAGTAAAAGGTGTCGTCCTCGATCTTGAAATAGAAGCGCCAGCCCCGATTCACCCGTCCCGCCAAATGCCGCGCGCTTCGTCGTATTTCTTGGCTTGCAACGATGGATGCCGAAAATTGGAGATCAGCAGAACCGAGCTGTTTATCGCAGGCCGTCTGCACGACCCTCGGAGCCGCCGCAAAACTGCGTCGAAACCGTTCCGATGGAACGGTCTTCATCCAGTGCCGCGCTTACCTCGCTTGACGCTCTTCGGCCGTCCTTCCAGGCAGGCCATCAGTTGCCGATGCGTTGAGAAAGGCCCATGCACACGCCCCTTCGCGATGTCGTCCAACCCCTCCGCCAGCCGGACGTCGATCGCTTTTCGCTGCGCCGCAGTCAACTTCTCACCGCGCTCGGTGAGAATCTCACAAAGTCGCTCCTTCGTGTAGGCGTCCAACGACATTCCTCGCGCTTGGCTCTTCGCACGCAGCCCCTCAACAATCTCATCCGGCAGATCAACTTCGATCTTCATTACGGCTCACTTGTATCAACCCTCTACCATCAGATCTTTTGCTCTTTCCGATCCCCAGCCGCTTCCTTACAACCGCTTAAACTTAACATGAGCCTGCCTAATTCACTGCGCCCCACACTCCCGGTGCGCCCTTTTACAATTGAAATCTGTGCTCCGCTTCGACCTCCAGGCCGTCTGCCCGACTACCGGCGCCCGAGCCGGCATCCTCCACACCGCGCACGGACCCGTCGAGACCCCCGTGTTCATCCCGGTCGGCACTCAGGCGACCGTCAAAGGCATCCTCCCCTCTCAGCTCCTCCACGACCTGGACGCTAAAATCATTCTTGCCAACACCTACCATCTTTTCCTCCGCCCCGGCCACGAAACCATCCGCCAGCTCGGCGGACTCCACAAATTCATGTCCTGGCCCCGCGCCATCCTCACTGATTCAGGCGGATTCCAGGTCTTCAGCCTCAATGGCCTTCGCAAGATCACCGAGGAAGGCGTTCTCTTCCGCTCCCACCTCAACGGCGATCCGCACATGTTCACGCCTGAATCGACCATCGACGTCCAACTCGCCCTCGGCAGCGACATCATGATGGTGCTCGACGAATGCCTCGAATACCCATCCAGCCACGAAGCGGCCCGCGCTTCGACCGAACGTACCCTTCGCTGGGCCCGCCAGGCCTACGCTCACTACCGCGCCCGATCCACCGGCGAATCATTCTGCTTCCCGATCGTCCAAGGCAGCATGTTCCCGGACCTCCGGACCCATTGCGCGACCCAACTCTTGGATCTCGACGCCGACGGCTACGCCATTGGCGGCCTCTCGGTCGGTGAGCCTCGCGCTCTCAGCCTCGAAATGGCCGAAATATGCGCGAGTCTGCTCCCAAAAGATCGGCCCCGCTACGTCATGGGCGTGGGCATGCCTGACGAGCTTCCCCAATACGTCGCACGCGGCATTGACATGATGGACTGTGTGCTCCCTTCCCGGAACGCACGTAACGGCTACCTCTTTACGACCACTGGCCGAGTCATCATCAAACAGACGCAATATAAGGAAGATCCTCGTCCGGTCGATGAGTCCTGCCCGTGTTATACCTGCCGGAATTTCTCCCGGGCCTATCTCCGTCACCTGTTCCTCGCCGGCGAGATGACTTTCTCAACCCTCGCCACCCTCCACAACCTTCAGCGGTACCTTGACAGAATGAGGGAGATCAGGCAGGCTATATTACTTGGGAAGTTCCCCGAACTCCTGAAGGCTCGGTCGGCACAGGTTTCTTAAGCGCAGCCGCAGGATATAGAATCCCTCACATGTACGCGTTTTTACTATTGCAGCAGACGCCCGCCGCCGCGAACCCGGTGATGAGTTTCCTGCCGCTAATCTTCATTGTCGGCATCTTTTACTTTCTGGTGTTCATGCCGATGCAGCGCCAGAAGAAGCAGCAAGCCCAGATGCTCCAGGGCCTGCAAAGCGGCAATGAAGTGCTGACTACCGGAGGCATCGTCGGAACCATCGTCAGCATCACCGGCGACATGCTCATTCTGCGCGTAAAGCCGGATAATATAAAGTTGCAGGTGGCCCGCAGCGCCGTCTCCAGCCTGATCAACCAGGACAAGGCCGGCGACGAGAAGAAGTAGCGCATG
>Ga0206838_10270_pt2 | contig 12337 bp, 11 predicted proteins | sample Alteio_BWOrgCont_26_FD_152879 | JGI IMG/M metagenome (GOLD analysis project Ga0206838, IMG submission 152879) | Enriched cells from forest soil in Barre Woods Harvard Forest LTER site, Petersham, Massachusetts, United States -... | ecosystem: Environmental > Terrestrial > Soil > Temperate forest >...
AGAGGTGCGAATGTCCAGCTCAGGAATGGGCTGTCCGAAAACGAACAGCTTCGTCTACAAAGCTAAGCTCACTCAGATGGCTTGGGTCTAGACCTAGAGAATGTTCACCGCCCGCGCTGCCAGCAGAGCGACCGTCGACAGTGAGATGAGCGACTGGACCATCGTCATGACCTTGGCCCAACGCGAGAGAACTGGGGTATCTGTGGGTGAAAATGCCGTGCTGGTATTGAAGGCCAGAAAGAGGTAGTCGACGAAGCCGGGACTCCAGCACTCCTCGCCCATTTCGCGCTTGTCCTGCTGGTCAAGCATCATCTGCGGAAACAGGAAAGCTCCATCGATGTGAACGCCGCGCAGCTCGCGGGCTCGTGGACCACCCGCGTCCAGCCGCCAGTACCACGAGGCGAAGACGATGATATTCGTGATCCACAACGCCGCGGCGGAGCGCAGCATCTCCGCTGGAGCCTGCTTATGTGATGGCAACGCCGCCACCAGCAGCCAGAGTGAAAGGATCATGTCCGCAGTCACAATCGAGGTCACGATATATCCAAGCACGCGATTGAGCGTGTTGAGCCCTCGGTAGTGCGTCCACATCGTCGGAATGACTAAGACGACCACCATGACAAGCAGGATCCAGTCAGGACCGAGGGAAAGATACGATGGCAGAGCCAGCCGGAGGCCCCCTGCGGCCAGGAGCGCCACCATTGCGGGCCATCGCGGCTCCGGCCGTATAACCTTCTTAGTCGTCTGATTTTGTGTCGCCATCGGTGAAGGGAGCGTACAGGCGCGTTCGCTCCCTTATACACGACGCACCTGGAATCCCGATCATAGCCGCCACGGGGCCAGCGCAGCCCTCGCTATTTCACACCCTTGCTCGGATCCCACGACCCCTGTAGCTTGCGAACATAAACGATCTGGCCAATGTGATAGGCGTTGTGTGCACCGACGTGTGCGATCAACGAAGCCGATTCGGCAATCTTAGCGTCGTCGGCCGCTTCTACGGCCTTCTCCCACTCGGTCATCACGTCATCCAGCTGCTTGACGAGATCGTTCCACTGCTTGTTGTCAAAGTTGTTGAATGTCTCGTCGTTATTGCCGCTGAACTTCTCCGGGGTCTCCCCTCTGAACTTCGCCAGCTCCTGCCGGTCCCAGAAAACCAGGTGATAAGCGAGCTGTCCCACCGAGTGCTGTCCGTTGCCCGGACTCCACTTTGCCTGCTCGGCAGTCATGCCCTGCACAGAGATGTTTGCCGGCACAAACCAGTCCTCGTTGTTGTGCGTGGTTCGCAGCTGTTCGAGCAGGACGCCCTTGAGGGTTGTCGGAGGCTTCTGACTCTGGCTGTGGGCGCAGTGCGGAAGAGACAGGAGCAACAGTAAGGCGACTCGTTTCATGATCGTGGATTCTCCCTGAGACTACGATTTTCGCGTCGCCAGAGTACATTTACCGGCCTCAGGCGCGCACGGAATTGTGACGAACGGCGGGCCGCGACTTGACAGGTATAGACAGGTATACAGACACTGCTTGAGACAACCACATTAGGTGCGGAGGACGCGTGATCCATCGTTGGATGGCAGCAGGGGCAGTTCTGGGTTCGGTTCTGATGACTTTTTCCGCCAACGCGCAGACAGCAAGTCCTGCCTTTGACAACACCTTGATGCCGCAACCGGCACACCTGACCGCGAATACAGGTTCCCTGGCGCTAACGCCACAATTCACCGCCGCTCCCGATAAATTTCACGACGCGAGGCTCGATGACGCGATCGCCCGCATGCTGGTCCGCCTGAAGGCGCAGACCGGCGTGCAGGTCGCAATCACTCCAGCCACCGCTCCGGCCACCCTGGCCGTCACCGTCGACGGACCGGGCGAAGCCATCCAGGGCCCCGACGAAAACGAGGCATATTCACTCGAAGTGACATCGAGCGCCGCGCACCTTAAAGCCGCAACCGTTGTTGGCGCCATCCACGGACTCGAGACGTTCCTGCAACTGGTACAGAACGATCGGACTAACTACTACATCCCCGCCGTTTCGATCGACGACTCGCCGCGCTTTCGCTGGCGCGGTCTGATGATCGACGTCAGCCGGCACTTCCAGCCCATCGATGTAATCAAGCGCACGCTCGACGGCATGGCCGCCGCGAAGATGAACGTCTTCCACTGGCACTTGAGCGACGACCAGGGGTTCCGCATCGAGAGCAAGGTTTTTCCGAAGCTCACCGGCATGGGCTCCGACGGCCTCTACTACACGCAGGAGCAGGCTCGCGAGATCGTCGCCTACGCGCGTGAGCGCGGCATCCGCGTCGTGCCGGAATTCGATATCCCAGGCCATGCGCTATCGTGGATGGTCGGCTACCCCGAACTCGCCAGCGGCACCGGGCCGGACTACGGCGGCCCGTATCAAATAGAGCGCGAGTACGGCATCTTCGATCCGGTGATGGACCCGACCCGCGACAGCACCTATAAGTTCCTCGACCGCTTCATCGGCGAGATGGCCGAGATCTTCCCTGACCCGTACATGCACGTCGGCGGAGACGAGAACAACGGAGTGCAGTGGAAGGCGAACCCCCGCATTCAGGAATTTGCTAAGAAGCACAACCTGCAGGACACTGCGGCACTGCAGACCTATTTCAACCAGCAACTGTTTCCAATTTTGAAAAAGCATGGCAAACGGATGATCGGCTGGGACGAAATCTACGCACCCGGTCTCTCGAAAGACGCCATGATCCAGTCGTGGCGCGGATTTGATTCGCTGGCCGCGACCGCGAAAGACGGCTATAGCGGAATACTCTCGGCGGGTTACTATCTCGACCACATCGATTCAGCGGAGCAACACTACCTCGTCGACCCCGTGCCGGTAGGCACAAAGCTGACGCCGGAGGAACAGGCCCGCATCCTCGGCGGCGAAGCCTGCATGTGGAGCGAGCACGTCTCTCCGCGCAGTATCGACTCCCGCATCTGGCCGCGCACGGCGGCGATCGCTGAGCGGTTGTGGTCGCCGCAGAGCGTCAACAATGTCGATGACATGTACCGCCGGCTGTGGGTTGAGTCACTGCGGCTGGAATCCGTCGGGTTGACCCATCTCTCTGCCGAAGACGTCGGCCTGCGGCAGCTTGCCGGGACGGCTCAGATCGAACCTCTGCGCGTGCTTGCTGGGGTGCTGCAGCCCGTCGGCTTCGACCAACGCTACGAGATGCAGCACACCTCGCAGCTCACGCCGATGGATCACCTCATCGACGCCGTCAGGCCCGATCCCCCATCCCGCCATGAATTGCAGGCGCTGGTGAAGAGCTATCTGGCCAGCCACGACCCGGCGGCCCGCGCGGAGCTCGTGGCGACCCTCACAAGCTGGATCGCCGCTGGACCAAAAGCCCTGGCGCTGATGACCTCGGCTCCCCTGCTCCGCGATCCTGCGCCTCGGTCACAGCAGCTCTCCGATCTAGGAACCGCAGGCCTCGAAGCGCTGATCTTTCTCGATAAGCACGAGAGGCCTCCCGCAGGATGGCCTCAGGTCAAGCAGGCAGTCATTGACGAAGCAGCGAAGCCCGCCGGCCTGGTGCGCTTCACGGTTCTCGGTCCGGTCAGCGATCTGGTGAAGGCCGCAGGCCAATAGCCGACCACCCTCCTTGATTCTGAGGATGGTCGGCGTACCAGAATTAGCAATGAAGATCAGCGGCTTGCAGAGTCGATGGCCCGCTCAACCTGCTCCGACGGGAGTGCCCTCTCGGCTTCGCTGACCGTAAGCAATGGAACGGGTGGTCGGATAATCGCGTAAATCACCGCCGCCAGCACGGCTCCTATAAATGGCGCGACAATGAACAGCCACAGTTGCTGGATCGCCCATCCACCGACGAAAAGCGCCGGACCGATGCTGCGCGCCGGGTTCACTGAAGTATTGGTAATCGGAATCCCGACCAGATGAATGAGCACCAGCACCAGTCCGATCGGAATGCCTGCGAATCCCACTGGAGCAGCCAGGTCAGTCGAGCCGAGCACGGTGATCACCAGGAACGCCGTCAGGATGACCTCGGCAAGAAAACAGGCCCCGAGCGAATATCCGCCGGGTGAGTGCATTCCATAGCCGTTGGCCCCGAAACCGGCGACGTGCGGGTCATAGCCACCAGCAGCGCCCTGCGCCACGAAGAGCAGCAGCGCCGCGGCGATAATCGCCCCTATGACCTGCGCGACCATGTAAAGGACGGCATCCTTTACACCAATCTTCCTCGCGATGAGGATACCGAGAGTGACAGCGGGGTTGATATGGCAGCCGGAAATAGGTCCAATCGCGTAAGCCATCGCCAAAAGCGATAGACCAAAGGCAAACGCCACTCCCGCGAAGCCGATGTGGCTGCCTGCCAGCACGGCACTGCCAACGCCGCCGAATACGAGGACAAACGTACCGACCAACTCTGCAGCATATTTCTTCATAAAGAATGCTCCTGCCTTTCGTGAAGCAAAGTCTTACGGCAAGGAGACTATACGCCCGCACATAGAGGCGGAACATCAAAAAAGGCGGCGAAAATGGCGTCTTCGAGGTAGCCGCACCGGTTTCAAAGTAAAGCAATAAATTGCTCTAGCGCGCAGCGACTTCAGCATATTGCCGGCGATACCACTCAACCGTCCTGCGAAGGCCTTCTTCAAAGCTGACGGCCACTCGATATCCGAAAGCCTCGCGAGCGGCACTGATATCGGCCAGTGAGTCGCGAATATCACCGATGCGCGGCGCCCCGTATATCGGCTGCTCTTTAAAATCAAGCAGTTCAGCCAGAACCTTGAAGGTTTTATTGAGGCTGTGACGCTCGCCGCAGGCCACGTTGAAAACCCGCCCCGCAACCTTCTCCGCCGGAGCATCCATCGCCAGCACATTGGCGGACACAGCATTCGCGATATAAGTGAAGTCCCGGCCCTGTTCGCCATCGCCAAAGATCGTCGGCCGGGCGCCGCGCATCATCTGCAGGGTGAATTTCGCCATCACGCCGCTATATGGCGAATCCGGCACCTGCCTCGGCCCGAAGATATTGAAGTAGCGCAGGCAGACCGTTTCGATGCCATACACCTGCCAGTAGCTCTTCATGTAGTACTCGCCGGCCAGCTTCTGCACCGGATACGGCGCGATCGGCATGGGCACCATCGTCTCCACGCGGGGAAATCCCGGCTGGTTGCCGTACGCTGACGATGAGGCCGAATAGACGATGCGCCGCACTCCCGCCGCGCGCGCCCCCTCCAGCAGATTGAACGTCCCGTCGACATTAGCCGTGTGGCTCGTCCGAGGATCCTTCACCGAACGTGGAACCGAGGGCCGTGCCGCCACATGGAAAATGAAATCAACTCCCTCGCAGGCCTTTGCCGTTGCTGCGGCATCGCGCAGGTCGCACTCGATGAACTCGATGCGGTCGCGCAAGGTCGCTAGATTTTCCCGCCTGCCGGTTTCGAAGTTGTCCAGGCCGCGGATCACGTGGCCCTGGGGGACGAGGGTTTCGACGAGATTTTCTGCGAGCGAAGATCCGATGAAGCCGGCACAGCCGGTGACTAAATAACGAGCCATTCTTGTTTTATGGTAACCCGCCGCGGCCGCCGGCATGTGCGATGAGCCTCCCTCCTGAGGCATACTGAGGGCATGAGCGAAATTTTTCCCTTCCGGCTGGCGCCGTACTTCCGCACCCGCATCTGGGGGTTTCACGACCTCGCTCCATGGTTCGATTACAAGACTGACGGCGAGCCGATCGGAGAAGTGTGGCTTACCGGCGAGATGTGCAAAGCCGCTACCGGACCCTTCGTCGGCCAGACGCTCCGTGCCATCACCGACGCTCACGGCCCCGAGCTGCTGGGCAGCGCCCTCGGCGACGGCGAATTCCCTCTACTGATCAAGATGCTCTTCCCCAAGGAGAAGCTGAGCGTCCAGGTGCACCCCGACGATGCCATGGCGCACCAATATGGCGAGCCGCGTGGCAAGACGGAGTGCTGGTACGCGCTCGACGCCGGACCCGGAGCGACCGTGGCGTTGGGAATCCGCCCCGGCGTGAACGTCGAAGACGTTCGCGCGGCAATCAAGGCTTCAACCCTCGAGAACCTATTGCAGATGGTTCCCGTCCAGAAGAACGACATGCTCTTCGTCGATGCTGGCACGGTGCACGCCATGGGTCCGGGCGTGGTGATTCTCGAAACCCAACAGACCAGCGACCTGACCTATCGCATGTACGACTACGGGCGCCCGCGCGAGTTGCATCTTGAGAAATCACTCGAAGCCATGAAGCTGAAAACCCGCGCCGGCAAGATCCCGCAGCACACCGTCAACGGTCATTCCGTTTTGATTGACGAGAAATATTTCGAGATCGAGCGTTGGCCCCTCTCCGCAGGAGATGCCCCGGCCGGCCTCTCAACCGGCACCGGCGCCGTGCAGATGCTATTCGTCGCCAGCGGCTCGGTCTGCGTATCATCCGATGCCGGCGGAGCGTTCCCCGTCGGGCGCTGCGAGCTCGCAGTCATTCCCGCGCTGGCGAGCGGCGTGCGCATCGGCGTCGAATCTCCGGCCGAGGTCATCCGCATTCTTCCCAAAGCGGTTTAGACAAATCTCTCAACCCAAGGCGAGGCCATTGAAGATCGATTTTCGCCCCATCATTCTTGCGGGAGGCAGCGGGACCCGCTTCTGGCCGCGCAGCCGTAAAGCCCGCGCCAAGCAGGTACTGGCGCTTGACGGTGAGCGCACCATGATTCAAAGCACCGTCGACCGGCTGAACTCGCTCGCGCGTGCGGAAGACTGCTGGGTCATCACGAACACCCTGCTCTCCGACACCATCTGCGGCCAGCTCGATGCTGTCCCCGAAGACCACGTCGTATGCGAGCCGGCTGCGCGCAACACCGCCCCGGCTGCGGGCCTCGCCGCCTTCCTTATCGAGCGCTCGTCGCCCGATGCCGTACTCGGAATCTTCCCCGCAGATCACGTGATCGCCAATGAGAGCGCCTTCCTCACAGTGATCCAGCGCGCAATCGAGCTGGCCGCCGCCAGCGAAAACATGGCCGTGCTGGGCATCAAGCCTACGCGTGCTGAGACCGGTTACGGCTACATCGAAACCGGTGAAGTCTTCGCCGATGGCGTCCTGCGCGTACGCCGGTTCACCGAGAAGCCTAACCGGGAGCGCGCCGAGGAGTTCGTCGCCGCCGGCAATTATCACTGGAACAGCGGCATCTTCGTCTGGAGCGCCCGCACCCTGGCGAACGCCGTGCGCGAGCACCTGCCGGAGATGGCTCCACTGCTCGAGCAGATCGCCGCGGCCTACGGCACCCCGGATTTCGACCGGGTCTTTCGCGAGATATATCCGAAGTGCGAAAACATCAGCGTGGACTACGCGATCCTCGAACCACGATCGGCGAAAGGCGAAAGTCGCTCCCATCTCTATGGCCTACCCGCCGACTTTGGCTGGAACGACCTCGGTTCGTGGGCGGCGCTCTACGAGCACCAGCTCGAGCAAAACCTGAACACCGATGCGCACGCGAATGTAGTGGAGGCCGCAGACAGCGTGGCTATCGATGCGCGTGGCAATTATGTATATAGTCCGAAGAAGTTCGTTGCGCTCGTGGGTGTCCGCGATCTCGTGGTCGTCGAAACTGACGATGCCCTTCTGATCACCCCCCGCGAGCATTCACAGGACGTGGGCAAGGTAGTCAAGGAACTGGTAGCGCGCGGTCGCAACGACCTGATCTGAAACACGGAGCAAAGATAAGAAGCATGGCAAATCGCAGCCCGGTGAAGTTTGGCACTGACGGATGGCGCGGAATCATCGCCGAAGACTTTACCTTTGAAAACGTCCGCATCGCTGCCGCTGCCATCGCCAATTACCTGTACGCAAGCGCCGATCCGAAAGAAGTTCCCGTAAAGGGCGTCTGCGTCGGCTACGACACACGCTTCGAGTCGCCGCTATTCGCGCGTGCCGTTGCTGAAGTCCTCGCAACGTCGGGCATTCCAGTGAAGCTCGCGAACAGCATCACGCCTACGCCGGCTCTCTCCTACGCCGTGCGCGAGCTGGGAGCGGCGGGCGGCGTCATGATCACGTCCAGCCACAATCCGTATCAGTGGAACGGTGTGAAATACAAAGCGTGGTACGGCGGGTCGGGCAGGCCCTCGATCATGACGGCCATCGAATCGCACCTGGAAGAGCCGCTGCCAAAGTCTGCCTCGCCGGCTCCCATCGAAGAAGTCGATTTCCTTCCCGACTATCTCAAAGCGCTGCGCAGCTTCGCCGATCTCGACCTGATCGCAAAGTCCAACTTCAAATTCGCCATCGACTGCATGTATGGAGCCGGCGCAGGCATTCTGGCCGGCATCTTCAAGAGCATTGGAGTGGATTACGTCGAGATTCGCGCCGAACACAATCCACTCTTCCCGGGCATCAATCCCGAGCCCATCGAGCCGCACGTGCGCGCTCTTCAGGACGCCGTCGTCGAATACAGATGCGACGCCGGCCTGGTCACCGACGGCGATGCCGACCGTATCGGAGCCGCTGACGAAAACGGCAACTTCGTCGATCCGCACAAGATTTTCGCCGTGCTCCTCGAGTGGCTGCTCTCGCGCAAAAAGTGGCCTGGCGACGTCACACGCGCCTTCAACACAACCTGCATGATCGACCGCATCTGCGCCCACTACAGACGCAACCTCCACGAGCACGGCATCGGTTTCAAGTTCGTCGTCGACCTTATGCTCGAAAAGGACATTTTAATCGGAGGCGAGGAATCCGGAGGCATCGGAATCCAGCGCCATCTGCCTGAGCGCGACGGCCTGTTGAACGCCCTGCTGCTCGCCAACGTCATGGCCGAAGAGGGCAAGACCCTCGGCCAGCTTGTCGCGGCGCTCCAGGAGAAATACGGTCAGCACGAATACGGCCGCATCGACCTCCACATCCCGGACGACCTCAAGAATGCGACCATCGCCCGGGCGCGAGCCGGTGTAAAGGAGTTCGCCGGAATGCCGGTCGAGCACGTCGAAACACTGGACGGCATCAAGTTCTACCTCGACAACCCCGAGGCAAAGACCAAGCCAAACGCAGCCAAGACCTGGCTCCTGCTTCGCGCCTCTGGAACCGAGCCGCTGCTGCGCATCTACTCCGAGTCGTGCTCAAAGGAATCCGTCACGAAGCTGCTCGAAGCGGCTCGCACCTTCGCCATGAGTAGTCTGGGCTAACAAACCAGCCTCGCCTGGAGCGGGCCGCCAGTCATTTACGCAAGCCTCTCGTTGCCGGAGTAACATGAAGAGCCGAACCCACTGCGAGGTTTTCCATGGCTCAGTCTGCTCCCGCCTATCCGTACGAAACGCGTCAGAACATTCTCCACCCGCCGATGGAAGTCATCGACGAAAAAGCCTTGTCCGACGCCTGCGAGTACAAATGGTTCAACCAGACACTGTGTAAAGTGAACGACTCGGTCGTGCGCGTGGGCATCATCGAGGGCGAATATCACTGGCACAAGCACGACAACGACGATGAGTTCTTCTACGTCGTCGAAGGCCAGTTACTCATCGACCTCGAGGACCGCACAGTGGAGCTTTCGCCCCGGCAAGGCTTCGTCGTCCCCAAAGGAGTCATCCATCGCACCAGGGCACTGCAGCGCACTGTCATCCTGATGGTCGAGAACGCGGGCATCATCCCGACGGGGGACTAGCAACCCTCTTTACTTCTCACTGCTCGGCGGAACCAGGCCCTTCAGCCGCATATACAACGCCAGCGTGGCGTATTGTTCGTTGTCGTGGGAGACGTTACTCCACGCAAATCCGATGCGCGTGCGCGTGATCGGCCCAATGGTGAGCATCTGTAGCAGGTTGTCGTCTGTGAGCGAGGCATAGGCCTTGTCGCATTCCGCAAACGAAGCCTGCAGCGCCGCCACAATCGCTGTCTTTTCGGCGGTCTCCGGCGGCACCTTCGGGAGCGCGTCCGGCGCGGTTCCGTTAAGCAGGCCGCAGTAGTGCAACTGTGCCTCGGTGACGTGGTTCACCACACGCGCGAATGTCCGGATATCAGGAGTGGGCCGGTAAGAGTAGCTGTCGGCCGGCATCTTATCGGCGGCCTTCAGGATATTCGCTTTCAAGCCGTTATAGCTCCGCTGCACGTCGGCGGGAGCGCTCAGTTTCACTGGTGTCGGGGGCGTGGTTGGAGCAGTGGACGGTGCCTGTGCGGCCACCAGGGCGGCACTCAAAAGGACAAGACCTGTAGCGGCTGAATATCGGAACACGGGGCGCTCCTCCGCAGAAATCGTACCAGAGCCAGAGGTCCGGGGAGATCTCCAGCCACCTCGCCGGTTTTCTGTCATCGTATTTTTGCGTGACCGAGCGGACACCGGCCGAATCCAAGGTGTATAAGGCTCAAAGAGTACATTCCGAGAGATTTGAGGCATCGATTATGAGCACTGCTACCGCCGCCCCCGCTACTCCCCTCACACAGCTCTCCGCATGGAAAGCCCTCTCTGCTCACTACGAGAAAATCCGCGGCCAGCATCTGCGCGATATCTTCAAGAGCGACCCTAACCGCGGCACGCGCCTGGTGGCCGAAGCCGAAGGAATCTACCTCGACTACTCGAAGCACCGCATCACTGACGAGACCCTGAAGCTGCTCCTGCAACTCGCCGAAGAAAGCGGCGTGAAAGCGCGCCTCGACGCCATGTTCAGCGGCGAGAAAATCAACATCACCGAAAAGCGCGCCGTCCTGCACGTTGCCCTGCGCGCGCCCAAGGGCGAAAAAATCCTCGTTGACGGCGAAGACGTCGTACCAGCCGTTCACGAAGTGCTCGACCGCATGTCCGCCTTCTCCGACCGTATCCGCAGTGGCGAGTGGAAGGGCCACACTGGCAAGCCAATCAAGAACGTCATCAACATCGGCATCGGCGGCTCTGACCTCGGCCCGGTCATGGCTTATGAGGCGCTGCGCCACTACAGCCGCCGCGATATGAACTTTCGCTTCGTCTCCAACGTCGACGGCACCGACTTCGCCGAGGCCACCCACGACCTCGACGCTGAAGAGACGCTCTTCATCATCTCCTCCAAGACCTTCACCACCCTCGAGACCATGACCAATGCACACACCGCGCGCGATTGGTCGCTCAAGAAGCTGGGGAACGAAAAGGCGGTCGCCAAGCACTTCGTCGCTGTTTCCACCAACGCCGAAGAGGTGACCAAGTTCGGCATCGATACAGCGAACATGTTCGGCTTCTGGGACTGGGTCGGCGGGCGCTACTCGATGGATTCGGCCATCGGCCTTTCAACGATGCTCGCCGTCGGCCCCGACAATTTCCGCAAGCTGCTCGCCGGCTTCCATGCCATCGACGAGCACTTCCGCACCGCACCCTTCGAGAAGAACCTGCCCGTGCTCATGGGCCTGCTCTCCGTCTGGTACAACGACTTCTTCGACGCCCAGACCGTCGCCGTGCTGCCCTACGAGCAGTACCTCAAGCGCTTCCCTGCTTACCTGCAGCAGCTCACCATGGAAAGCAATGGCAAGCACGTCACCCTCAGCGGCGACAAAGTCACCTACCAGACCGGACCCATCTTCTGGGGCGAGCCCGGAACGAACGGCCAGCACTCCTTCTACCAGCTCATTCACCAGGGCACGAAGCTCATCCCTTGCGACTTCATCGGCTTCGCGAAGACCCTCAACCCGCTCGGCGACCACCACGATCTGCTCATGGCGAATGTCTTCGCCCAGGCCGAAGCGCTCGCCTTCGGCAAGACGCCCGAAGAGGTCAAAGCCGAGGGCACGCCCGACTGGCTGGTGCCGCACCGTGTCTTCGAGGGCAACCGCCCCACAAACACAATCCTCCTCGAAGAGCTCACTCCCGAATCCCTTGGCAAGCTCGTCGCACTTTACGAACACAGCGTCTTCACCCAGGGAGCCATCTGGCAGATCGACTCCTTCGACCAGTGGGGCGTCGAACTCGGCAAAGTGCTCGCCAAGAAGATCGTCGGCGAGCTCGAAGGCAAGGATCCGGGGGGCAAGCACGACAGCTCGACCAACACCCTCATCGCCCGCTATAAGAAGCAGCGCGGCTAACGCGAATCACCAGCGCAACTTACCGGGGACGGCTCAGGGGCCGTCCCCAAAACTTTTCCCGCCCTCCCGTGTTCCAAAAGGTAACGCTTCTTTCCGTGCCTGCGTCCATCTAAACAGGTAGACGGGTCAGCCAATAGTTCACGAAGCGTCGAGGTTGCAACAACATGAGCATTCATCGGATACACCAGACGATGATTTTCCGGACAGCTTCCCTGGGATTGCTGGCCGGTTGCCTATGGTTTTCTACCGGACCTGCAGCGCTCGCTCAGGACGACTCATCCAGCTCCCAGCCGGTGGCGCAACAGAAAGCGCGCACC
>Ga0206838_10275_pt1 | contig 12252 bp, 12 predicted proteins | sample Alteio_BWOrgCont_26_FD_152879 | JGI IMG/M metagenome (GOLD analysis project Ga0206838, IMG submission 152879) | Enriched cells from forest soil in Barre Woods Harvard Forest LTER site, Petersham, Massachusetts, United States -... | ecosystem: Environmental > Terrestrial > Soil > Temperate forest >...
CCTTTTCCCGTTAAGACCGGCTTTCGCCGGCTATGTCAAAGAACAACCCGGACTCCGGGATCCGGGACCCGACATCGGCAATACCGATGTCCCCCACCATAGCCTACAAGTGTAATCTTTGTCAATATAAAAAAGAATTCTGTGTTTACTTTCCACCGGCGTCAGGTCCGCGCCATCCATCTGAAAACCAGCCTCACTAGGGGCAAAATATTTGTAGAAACCAAACCCCAAATAAATTCAAGCCCCGTCCAGGGGCGACATCTTTTTCGGCGAGGCGGGGAGCCTTGACTTTAAGCAAAGACCACGTCGGTAGTTGACCGCGAACCACGCGAAATACACGAACCAATTCCAGTAATTCCCTTTCGCATATTTGGCTGTATTTCGCGGTTAAGATCAGGATTGGGAACCAGTTTGCCTGCGGTTTTCTCCCAATTTCATATTTTACCCTGCCGCCGACCCAAATAGGTCTGGACAAAATGGAACGACAGAAATAGAGTCGAATTCATGGAAAAATTCGTGCCGCACTATGCGACATAATAATGCTGTTAGGCCACGCAGCACATGCACATTTTTACTACATATTTGTTCCTGCTAACCATTGCGTTGAGCGGTTGCGCCATTGCACCATCTCATCCTCAGGACGTTCGTGCGGCATTGTTGGATTCAGCTAAAACGAGCGAGCCAGACTTCCCGGACGGCCATGAAGTGTTGCTGACGCATTTTGCTTATATTGGCAATCTGATGACCACCCGGGGTGATATTGTTTATGTCGTTGACCAGAATGGAGTCATTGCCGATATGGAATCACCACACGGCTTGAACTACATCGTCTTTTTTGACAGGCAGTTTCGTTATCTTGGCAAGATTAGTTATGTGACTAGCTGTCCGCTCTGGTGCGATGGGAGCCGGTTATATTTGAGCGGAGACCTTGACGGTTTTGCAGAGCCACCCAGCCTGAGTACTCCTTCGAGCAGAGGCGACACTCCAGAGCCCGGCTTTGATATTCCTCCGGGCGGCAATGTCATTGATGTCGCAGGTGGATATGGGAACATTAGGTCATATCACGCCCATATTTATGGTAGTTCAGGAGGTATTGATGATTAAGTGGGCTAACCAGTCGCCGGAGCCACCCGCCGCCGTCGCTGCGGTTGCAAGCCACGCCGCGAGTCGGCGGTGCCTCTTTCGTTAGACGCCTTGCGTATGCCAAGTGAGAAGACATTCCCTTTTTCGTCAGAAGATGCTCAAATGGAGGCCGCCATTCTTGAGGCGAAGTCCAGCATCCGTCAGTTTTTTACTGCTTTCACAAAACCAACCAGTCGCCAGAAGGGCTTTCTCCTGAAGGTAGTATTTGACGAGGGTGAGCAGAGAGAGCATATCTGGGTTGCAGACTTGGGGCTTGCTGGCGATAAACTGCGAGGTGTGATCGCTAACGAGCCAAATTTGCCGAGCTTGAAGTTCATGCAGAAGATTGAGTTTGATCCACAATATATTTCTGACTGGATGTATATCGAGGACGGTTATCTTGTTGGTGGATATACTACGCGAGTCATTCGCGACCGCATGACTCCCGAAGCGAGAATCGAGCATGATGCAAGCGCACCATACAAGTTCCGATCAGCCGCCTAACCCGCGCTGGCCCCGCAGTCGCGGGGTTATTAAGGCCATCTCACACACCACGTAAATCCATGAAAACGCTAAATATGCTTATCGGATTACTAGCCTGTGGGTTGTTGGTCGGCTGTGCTCATGACCAACCGAAACCAGCCAGCAGCAGGGTCGGGCAGCCGGAAAATCCAGTTGCGGTAAGCCAGACCGCCACATTTTCCGTGGCTGCCTCCACGAATGGAACACCCCCGCTGACGTATCAGTGGTATTTTAATGGCACCCATATCAACGGCGTAACGAACAAGTGAGTTTATGCAAACCCGCGATCCAAAAGCAGTCGCGACATGCTGCCACCGCAATCCAAGACACGGACATATTGGCGACGACTCTCGAAATTTGCGAAAGCGTCATGGAGTGCGGTGGCAAGGCGGAGCCGCGACACCGCTTTCGCAAGGTTGGAGGCTTTCAAACATCAATGAATTTTCAGCGTTTCCCAAGTGGCGTACAGAGTCCCGTCAGGGGCGAAATATTTGTAGAAACCAAACCGCAAATAAATTCAAGCCCCGTCCAGGGTCGACATATAAACTTCCTGGAGCGACGAAAGGCCCGGCCCCCGCAGGACAGGCGGTGCAACGGAATTCATGCCATTCGACAAGCTGGACAAATCATATTTCAAACGCTAAACCTTTAACCGCAACCCGACCTTGGTAGGTCGCAAAAGTTCAGCACAATGCCTGTTCAGGCGACTAGCCCGGATATTTCATCAGGCACGGCGATTTGGTTGTGTACCCCGAAAGTTGGGTTACGAGCTTATTTTCGAGGTGCGGAACGGTGTTTTTGCAGCACGTGGACACACGCCCCCTTACCCCCATTATTTGTCGACGTGCCGGGGCAGCACTCCTGTAGCTCAACCGGAGTGCAGTACTTTGGTGGCCTGGCTAAATAGGGATTGGTAGGGATAACTGCTGGAGAGTAACAAGCGGATGCGGCGGCTATTGCGCAGGATCACGGCGCCAATCTTGAGCAGTTTCAAACGAATCGTGTACGCTTGCGCCCGCGCCAACTCGGTGCCGGCCAGAGCCAAGGCGCGAAGGCGTTCCAGTAACAGATAGGCAAAACTGCTAAGCAACAGCCGAAATTGATTGGCCCACCAGCTTTGGCAACTGGTGCGATCACTGAACAACCCCAGTTGCTGCTCTTTGATCCGGTTCTCCATCTCGCCACGCGCACAGTAGATTTCGTCGTAGAGTTCTTGGGCCGCTCCCTCCAAGTTGGTAACCACAAAACGGGGATTGCTCCCCTGGTCGGTGTGCTCGGCTTTGACCAGCACCCGGCGTGGCCGATCCCAGCTCCAAGCACCATACTGGATGCGGCCAAAGATCCGCTGCTTCTGGCCGGTCCGGGCAAACGCCTTGGCCGCCCGGTTGATCCAGCGCTGCGACTTGGCCAGCAAGCGGCTGTTCTTGCCAAAGCCAATGAGATAATGCACATCGTGGGCTTCACACCAGCGCAACATGCGCCAGCGCGCAAAGCCGCTGTCACCACGCACCACGATTTTGACTTTGGGCCATTGCGCCCGCAGGGCGGCCACCAGGAACTTTAATACCGCCCACGAACCCCGGGCGGGCCGACGGTTGCCCGGACGCAACGCGGCCACCAGCAGCTGTTCCCCGCAGAACACATACAGCGGCAGAAAACAATAATCCCCGTAATGCGCATGAAAGAAAGCTCCGGCTTGGGCTCCATGCACCTGATCGGCGGTCGTATCAAAATCCAAGATCAGTTCCTTCGGCGGCTGCGGTTGCGAAGCGATGAACTGCTGCAACAGAACTTCATGCATATTCCAAGCCACCTCCCGGCTGGCCCGGTTCTCCAACCGGCAGAGGGTCGGACTGGAAGCGAGCGGCTGGATTCGTTCCACCGCCGTTTGCCAGGCGACATCGTGCCGTAAGGTGTCATGATCATTCAAATCTTCATAACCGGCCGCCAGTCCATAAATCCGCTGGCGCAGCATCGCCAACAATGAATGTTCGACGCGCTGCGGAACTCGCGGATCGGGCAGGACTTGGGCCAGCGCTTTGGTCAACCCCAAGCGCCGGTCCATTTGCCGCAGCAAGGTAATGCCACCATCGCTGCTCACTTCACCTCCGGTAAAGCTGGCAGTGACAGTTCGCTTTTTTACGGCTGGATATTCAAACAGTTCCGGGGTACAAACTGTTCCCGTCGCAGCGGTGTGCTTCTCTTTCATTTCACCCCAACAGACGTTGGGCCGAGACCATCGTTGCGACTTTTTTTATGAAATTTTCGGGCTAGACCACCTATGAGCGACGATGATGTTTTCATTCAGCAGTTCGAGGGTTGCACTTTTCCGTTCGACCAGTGGCATCATCGAGCACATGTGAAGCTGGCCTATCTTTATGCGGTGCGCTTTGGTTGTGACGTTGCCGCCGAGAAGCTTCGTGCTGGCATCCGAGCATATAACGCTGCCAACAATGTTCAGGATATGCCGACCAGCGGCTACCACGAGACGATGACTATGGCTTGGCTTCACGTCATCCACGCTACCATTCAGATATATGGCCAGCGAGCGACAGCCGATGAGTTTTTTGACTTTCATCCTCAACTTGGCCAGAAGAAGATTTTACGACTGTTTTATTCACCGGAGTTATTCATGTCACCCGAAGCCAAGCGCGAGTTTGTGGTGCCAGATTTGACTCGTTTTCCAAAGCCACGAAATGCGACCGCCGCCTAACCGCCGGAGCCGGTTGGCGCTGTCAGTTCCGCTTTCGCGATTCACGCCGCGAGTCGGCGGTGGCTCTTTTTTCGTCAAGCCACATGAGCACCACGACACTCACGCTGATTCTTTTTCTGCTTTTCTTCGGGATGTTTTCGCTTGTTCTTTGGAACCCTCACGGTTTCACGCTGACGCCCTCAACAAATTCATTCTCGTTCACGTTGGTCGCCTGAAGCGCTTTGCCGTTGATGACGATGTCGCGAAAACGGACGTCGCTGATTTTGTGTCCACTGTCGAAACCAGTTAAGTCAATTCGCGGATGCGCACCGACCGCGCGGATGTTTTGAAACGTGACATTTTCCACCCGTCCGCGCTCGCTGTCCTTGCTCCAAACGGCGGTTCCCACCCACAATGAAATCAGCTTGTTCGATTCCTCGGCCCGGATGTTGTCGAAGGTGATGTCGTGGATGTCTCCGTCGTCGCAATTAAAAACCCGCAGCAGCCACTCCCGGCCTTTGTCGTGGATGATGTCGCAATCGGAAAAGCGCACGTGCTCCACGTTTTCGCGCAACTCGGCGCCGATACTCAAGGCGTGGGCCAGTTCATTCCACAAAACGCAATGGCTCACGGTGATGTCCCGCGATTCACCGCCGCCTTTGACCGGCGTCTTGACCACCACCAGGTCATCCATCGTGCGCAGAAAACAATCCGTCACGCTGACGTCGTGGCTGTTGCAGATGTCGATGCCGTCCGCATTGCCGCGATAGCCGAACAACTTGATATTTTTGATGGATACGTTCGCCGACCGTTTAACCGGCATCGTCCACGTGCTCGAATCCGTCAGCACGACGCCTTCCACCAAAATGTTCGTGCCGCAGATCGATACCAGATTTTTCGTGTGCCCCGGGCAAAGGCCGCCGTCAATCACGCCGCGCCCGCGCAAGGTGATGTTGTTGCCGTTCAAGTTAAAAACCGCGCCGCCGTTCAAGACCGAAAGTGCCGTTGCGTGATTCGTATCGCTGCCCGAGTCAGCTTCCCCGTAAACCACCGCGCCACCTGCGATGTAAACCGTCTTTCCCGAGGTGACTTCCATGCCGCTCACCTTATGGATGCCGGGGCCAAAATAAATGACATTCGGATCGTTCGGATCCGGTGCGTCCTTTTCCACCGGGTTGACGAACAACTGAAACGAATGCACCCAGTCGCCGTTCACTTCAATTTCCAATGCGCCCGGCTTTGCGACGTCAAAAGTCAGCGTGTTTCCGGCAATCACTGGAACGATACCGCGCGATGAAGGCAACACTTTTGCCGCGCGGATGGTTTCCGGACAAGTCACCGTCACCTTGGCGCTGCCGTTCAGATCGAACGTGGCAAACGACGTGGAATCGACAAACGACGCGTAATCACGCGTATTGATCCGCCGCCGCTTCACCGGATCCGCCGTCGCGACCTTGGCGACATAAACCGGCAGGTTGCTCGACCCGATGCTCGCCGTAAAATTGGTCGATAGCGGCTCGCCCGCCGGAGCGGGATAAATGCGGACGGATTCGCCGACCGCGCAGAAATGAGCAAACCCGATAACCACCGTCGTCGCGACCAAAAGTTTAATCGATTTATACATTATATTTAAACTGGGATTTTACATCTGGTTTCCGGCCTGAGACCAGCCTGAACCGTTATTCTTAATTATTTGAATCTCCGTCCGCGCCACCCATTTGCAAGGACTTTTTCCAGTTCATCGTCCCTCCCCCGGTAGCCGCGGACAACAGTCCGCACCATCAAAGAACGCCGGCGGCTCGGTCTTTCCAAAGAGTCGTCTCCCTACGATGGCCATTGCACTTCTAGGCACCGGTACACTGACGATGATACTCGAAATTTACGAAAGCGTCATGGAGTGCGCCGGCAAAGCGAAGCGACAACGGCGCTTTTGGACGGCCGGAGACATCCACACAACAATGATATTTCATGCGTGCCCCAGCGCCGTCGGCGCGAAATCTATGTAGCCGCGCCATTTGAAAACCAGCCCCGTTAGGGGCAAAATATTTGTAGCAACCAAACGCAAATAAACTCAAGCCCCGTCGAGGGGCGACATATTTTAAATCCGCCATCCTTGCAATACCTGACCACCTTCCAATTCACGGTGGACAACCCCAAATCCCCTTTGCTAGTGTCGAAGCAAGTAACGTATTAGGCGACAAAACTCACATTTGTCATGAACACACCACCGAACGAATTTGACGGAGCCCAACGCATTCTCAAAAAATATTATGGCGAATTGATCAAGCGTATGGCGAACGAGGTTATCGAACACCGCGAGGACTTTGAGTCGCCGGGGTTCGGCAGCCAGGCCGAGGAGATTATCGAAAAGTATGCGCTCCAGCTTCAACGGTTATGCCCGGTGTTCGCCAATCTGAGCCAGTTCGCTCTTCGCGAGAAACCGAAGGGCACAGAGCCGCTGGGCAAGGATGATTTCCGTTGTTTCGGCTGTGGTGCCGTGATTCGCCGCGAAGATCAGTCATGCCGCGCTTGTGGCTGGAATTGGAAATAAAAACGATGCCTGACCAATCGCCGACGCCATCTCGCTCACCACACAAATCTATGAAGACACTAAATTTACTCATCAGATTACTCGCCTCCGCGTTGTTGCTCGGTTGTGCCCATGACCAACCGAAACCAGCCGGCAGCAGTGTCGGGCAGCCGGGGACTCCAGTTGTGCTAGGCCAGACCGCCACCTTTTCCGTGACTGCTTCCACAAATGGAACACCCCCGCTGACATATCAATGGTATTTTAATGGCACCAATACCAATGGCTTAAAACTCATTAACAGTATTACCAGCGGTGTCACAAACCAGTGAAACGACTGGTTTTAAGCCAGTGTATCCGTGCCCATCCGTAGTTAAAAAACCCTTCCGCCGCCAAGTCGTTGAAGCCAAAAAAGTTTTATTCGCGGCGGATTTGAGCCTGTGTTATTTTCTGCCACAAATTGTGGCGTCTGTAACTGAGCAAAAATTTGATCGTTTCCACCTGCGCGAGCTGTTGAACAGCGGCGGAATGTCGGAAATCTGGCTGGTCGCGGACAGTCGCGGCAAGCCGTTTGCCCTGCGGATATTGAAACGCGAACTGCGCTTCAATTTCACCGCCCGCCGCCGCTTTCTCCGCGGCTGTGAAATCCTGGAACAACTCGCGGACAAGGACCACATCGTCGGCTACGTCGAACACGGCAAGGCCGAAGGCACCTGCTTTCTCCTGATGGATTACATCGAGGCGGAAAATTTGAAGGAACTTTACGCGCGACAGGACCCGGTCCTGCAGGAGAACGTGGCGCAAATCCTCATCGATTCTGCCACCGCCTTGAGCTACGTCCACGAGGCGGGCTACATGCATCTCGATTACAAGCCGGAAAACATCCTCGTCACCCGCAACGCAGCGGTGCGGCTCATTGATTTCGACATGGCCCTGCCGATTCCTGAAAAGCCGAAGAAGCTCGATAAAAATCCCGGCACCCCCGGTTACATGGCGCCGGAACAGTTGAAACGCGAACCCGTGGACGGGCGCGCGGATATTTTTGCCTTCGGCGTGATGGCGTATGAGTTGTTGACCAACCGCAAACCCTATCCCGGCGAAACGCCGGCGGAAATCCTGGCCGCCCAAATGAATCCGGCCGGCGCTGTCCCGCTTCGCGAACATAATCCCGATGCCCCTGCCAATCTCGAAAGAGTTGTGATGCGCTGCCTCGAGCGCGACCCCGACCGCCGCTACCCCTTTTGCGGCGTCATGCTGCGCGACCTGCAAAATGCGCTGTACGTTTAGAACAGAGCGCGGCTGGCCCGCAGGCGGGAGCAGCCGCAGCAATTTCTAACCTGTAACGACTCTAGGAAATCATCCTCATCCTCTGTTTTTGATTTATGAGGAAACTGAGAAGCTGAAGAGCGGCGTTTCTTCCTGAAAAAACTACGAGCGTTTCCCCCTCTCCCAGCGGGAGAGGGCCGGGGTGAGAATTCCCCGAAACATTCGCGCTTTGAACCCCTGAACCACCCGGCGCGTTCCAGTGTCGAGACGAATGAATTGATTAATGTAGCACCCGCGTCCCGCGGGTTGTTTTCGGCGTCCCGCCGAAAACGGGTTCATGGGGAGGGAGAACATAACCACAACCAACAGCCGCATCCTTGTTAAGATAGGTCCAACTGCGGGCGACGAGACAGTAAACGAATAACGAGGCAGGTCTGATGACCTGCCTCGTCTGTTTTTAAATTCGATTATTTGCCGGACTTTTTCGCGGCCCTGATCTTGGCCCAGCGGGCGCGCTGTGCGGCGGCGATGGCGGCGCGGGCGGCAGCGCTGAATTTCGGGCGCTTGCGGGCGGGCTTTTCAGCAGCCGGGGCCTTGGCGGTGGTGGTGCTGCCGAGGGCGCGATCAATCGCGGACAGGCGGCTTTCAAGTTTGGTTTTCTCCGCAAGCAATGCCGTGCGAAGCGTGACGTATTTTTTAAGTGAATCGAGTCTCATATCAAGGTCAGCTTAGCTTATAACTTGTGCTTTGAACAACAGTTATTTTTAAGGTTAGCCGGACCTAACCTTGTCAGATCGAGTAAGTGCAAAGCGCCTTCCTTATTATACCCGATCGAATGCCGCCGGATTAGTTCGCCATGGGAAACTCCTATGGTCGCTCGCCCAGAACTTGCGCAATTTCCACAGCGGAAAGCTCGCGCCACTTGCCCGCCGTCAGATCATCCAACCAAAAATTGCCGACCCTTGCCCGCAACAGGCGCAACGTCGGATGCCCGATGGCCGCCGTCATCCGGCGCACTTGCCGGTTTTTTCCCTCGACCAATTGCAAGCCGATCCAGCAATCGGGAACGGATTTGCGAAACCGGATCGGCGGCACGCGTGGCGGAATTTCCGGCTGTGGTTCCAGCAGCCACGCCTTGCACGGCAGGGTCTTCCGGCCCTGGATCAAAATTCCCTTGGACAATTTTTGCAAACTTTCCGGCAAGGGAATGTTTTCCACCTGCGCCCAATATTCCCGTTCGTGCGCATGACGCGGGTTCAAAAGCCGGTCGTTCCACTTCGCCTCGTCGCTCAGCAGCAGCAGTCCCTCGGAATCGGCGTCGAGCCGGCCGATCGCATAAACATCTTTTGGAAAACCAAACTCCGCCAGCGGACGGTTCGGCGAACCGTCGCCAGTGAATTGCGACAGCACGCCGTAAGGTTTGTTGAAGGCAATCAACACATGCAAAGTTTCAAGGTTCAGGTTTCAAGTTTCAAGTTTGCAAAATTCTTTGTCTTGGCGTCGTGGCGTCCTGACGGTTAAATTTTGGAGTGATTCGTAACATCATCTTCGACTGGTCGGGAACCCTGGTGGACGACCTGCCCGCCGTATTAAAGGCGTCCAATTTTGTTTTACACCAGGCCGGCAAGAAGCCAATGACGTTGGAAACGTTTCGCGCCGAATTCCAATTGCCGTTCACCACGTTTTACGACCGGCATACGCCGGATGTCCCGATGCCACAGCTTGAGGAATGGTTCCATGCCGAATTCCGGCGCGCCCAGACTTCCGTCGTAGAACTGCCACACGCCCGCGCGTTCCTGGAATTTTGTCGCGCGCATCAGATCCGCACGTTTCTCCTGAGCACCGTCCACGCCGACCATTTTCGCGTACAATGCCAGGGCAACCGCTTCGACCTGTTTATCGACAAGCCCTACACCGATGTCTGGGACAAACGCGAAAAGATCCACGAGATCCTCCGCGACAATAAACTTAAGCCGGGCGAAACGCTGTTCATCGGCGACATGGAACACGACATAGCCACCGCCAAGCACGGCGGCATCCATTCCTGCGCCGTGCTGACCGGTTATAACACGCTGGCCCAGTTGCGTGCCGCCAAGCCGGATTTGATTGTCGAACACCTGTCCGAACTGCGCGTAGTTCTGGAGCGTAACGGTTTTCAACTAAGGCCGTCACCGGCGAAAAAGGACAGCAATGGCGGCCATCCGCAATCCTCAACCCTCAGTCCGCAGATTCCATTGGCCACCGTCGGCGCGCTCATCTTCAATTCCAAAAATGAAGTGCTCATGGTCCGCACGCATAAGTGGTCAAATAAATGGGGCATTCCCGGCGGCAAGATCAAACTCAATGAAAAGTCAGAAGCCGCCCTGCGCCGCGAGATCAAGGAAGAGACCAATCTCAAGGTCGGTAAAATCGAATTTGTGCTGGTGCAGGACTGCATCCACTCGAAGGAGTTTTACCGCGACGCCCATTTTGTCCTGTTGAACTACACTTGCAAGGTCACCGGCAAGGCGAACGTGAAACTGAACCACGAGGCGCAGGAATTCCGCTGGCTCAAACTCGCCGACGCCAAAAAGCTCAAACTGAACAAGCCGACGAAGATCCTGATTGAGGCGGTGGAGAAAAGGCGAAAACGCAAATGAAGGCCGCAAAATTTTTGAACCGTAGAACGCCAACGGCGTTCCAGCCTTCAGCCCAGGGTTGCGAGGCACGAGCTACCCTGAGTTATCGCCCCCAAGAGATTTCAACCCCAACGGGGTTGCGGAATTTCGGCAATCTTCCACAACCCCGTTGGGGTTGGAAAAAATATTTCACCCAACAACCCAGGGTAGCCTCGCAGGCTCGGCAACCCTGGGCTGAATGCCACAATCCCTTCGGGATGGACATACCTTGACCAAATGAACCCGGGGAAAATCTCCATCGTTGACCTCGAAGTATTCTGCCGCGTGGGCGTGCCGGATGCCGAACGCGCACACCCGCAGCGGTTGCTGCTCACGATTGAATTGACCTCCGATTTTTCCGCCGCCGCCAAATCGGATTCCATCACCGATACGATTAATTACTTCGCTGTCACGCAACAACTGCTGAAATTTGGCACCGGTCGCGAATGGAAACTGATTGAAAAGCTCGCCGCCGACATCGCCGACACTCTTTTGAAGGACTTCAAACCGCAGTCCGTTTCCGTGGAGGTGAAAAAATTCATCATTCCGCAAGCCCGCTACGTCTCGGTTCAAATCAAGAAATAGATAAAAGCTCACTCCGCCGCCTTCAGCCAGTTGTCGTAGATCATCTTTAACGTCACGAGCGTTACCATTGTCAGGAAAACCGGCCGGATGTATTTAGTGCCGCGAGTGATGACCATCCGGCTTCCCACCCGGGCGCCCAATATTTGTCCGCACCCCATGAACAGGCCGGCCACCACCCAGATTTTTTGCGCGAGCGCAAAAACGATGAGCGACGCAATATTGCTCGCACAGTTCAAAGCTTTGGAGTTGGCCGTCGCTTTTGCGAGGTTGAAACCGAGGCATAACATAAAGGCCAGCGCCAGAAAAGTTCCCGTGCCCGGCCCGAGGAATCCGTCATAACAGCCGATGCCAAAGGCACAGATGAAATCAAACTTTGTCCCGGTCATGCGCGGGTGAATGTCCTGGGCTCCCAATTGCGGACGCAACCATACAAACAACACCACGGCAACAAGCAGGAACGGTAGAAATTTTTTTAGATGCTGCGAGTCAAATTGCTGCACCAGCAACGACCCGACCAGCGAGCCCAGGAACATCAGCAGACAGGCCCGCCGAATTTCTGCAAATCGGATCGCGCCCGCGTGCGCAAAATGCACCGTGGCGCTCGTAGAACCAAAAGTAGATTGCAGCTTGTTTGTACCGAGCGCGAATTTGGCATCGGGGCAGATAGTCAATAACACCGGCAACGTGAGCAGCGCCCCGCCACCGGCCAGGGTGTCTACGAAACCGGCGACCAGACCGGTCGCGAACAACAACCCGACCTGCCACCAGATGATGTGCAAAAAGTCGTTCACCCCACCTTCACCATCGCACCGCGTTTAGCCGATTCAAAGCAGGCATCCAACACCTGCTGGGTTTTCAGCGCCCACATCGGCCAGTCATCA
>Ga0206838_10276_pt1 | contig 12242 bp, 13 predicted proteins | sample Alteio_BWOrgCont_26_FD_152879 | JGI IMG/M metagenome (GOLD analysis project Ga0206838, IMG submission 152879) | Enriched cells from forest soil in Barre Woods Harvard Forest LTER site, Petersham, Massachusetts, United States -... | ecosystem: Environmental > Terrestrial > Soil > Temperate forest >...
CGCCACATCAATCCCCGTGACCTTCTCCACCCCTTCCAAGCCTGGCGTTGCATTCACTTCCATAATCAAAGGCCCACGGTTCGAACGCACAATATCCACACCAGCCACATTCAAGCCAATAATATGCGCCACACGAATCGCCATGTTCCTTTCTTCCGGCGTAATCTCAACCGGCATCGCAACACCGCCGCGGTGTAGATTGGCGCGAAACTCTTCCGACTTTGCCTGCCGCTTCATCGCCGCTACCACTTGATCACCCACGACAAAGCAGCGAATGTCCGCCCCGCCGGCTTCTTTAATATATTCCTGCACCATGATATTGACCTTGAGACCCAAAAACGCCTCAATAATACTGCGCGCTGCTTTCAAAGACTCCACCAACACCACACCAATACCCTGCGTGCCTTCCAAAAACTTCACCACCAGCGGTACGCCGCCAGCCATTTTAATCAAGTCCTGCGTCTCATCCAGCGAATGGGCAAAGCCCGTGATCGGCAAGCCAATGCCTTTCTTCGACAAGAGCTGCAAGGAACGCAGCTTGTCTCGCGCACGCGTGATGGAAACGGAATCGTTAACACAAAAGACACCCATCATTTCAAACTGCCGCACCACCGCCGCTCCATAAAATGTAACGGAAGCGCCAATCCGGGGAATCACAGCATCATAGGCATCCAGTGCCTGGCCGCCACAAAAGATCGTGGGATGGGATGTGGTAATATTCATATTACAGCGCAAGGTGTTCACCACCTCCGCCTGGTGACCGCGCTTCTCTGCGGCATCCACTAAACGTTGTGTGGAATAGATTTTTTTTCTTCTGGATAAAATAGCAATCTTCATAAATGAACCTGTTTCCTCTTTGACCTTAAGAATGAGCGCGCGGGATCAACCATAAAACGACCACGGATGGCATTGCGTGCCAGCAACATACGAAAGAGCATGGTGTCGCGCTCCGTTAATGTAATCTCGATTGACCAGAATTGTCCATCAATAGCGATCGGGGTGCGAATGACATAGCGCTCTTCGCTATGCCCGCCGGAGTCCGTCACCCAGCGAAGATCCACCACATCTGCCACGCAGCGCACCACTTTTTTGGTGTTATGCTGACGTGGATGCATATCAAAGCTGATCTTTTCTGCACCATTTTCATTAAAAGGGTTTAAAGAAAATGCATGCAATGTCGAGGTACGCGCACCGGTGTCGACTTTGGCTTTAATTCTTTCAATGCCTAAATCCGGAAGAGCAATCCACTCTCGCCAACCCAGCACCCCCAGCTCGTGATTATTTTTATCCAATAAAGTCATTTTTGTTTTCTCCTCTGGGTTACGCCTTGCTAATAGTAGAGGTAGGGTATAAGTGCATTTTAGCATATTTGCCACGGAGAGATCCCCTTCCTCCACGCTTTCGGTGGAGGAAAGGGCTAGGGATAGGAGGTATTAAGGTATTAATATAAATAATACCACCCACCCCCAACCCTGAGGAATCGCGATGCATCATGTCATCCCGACATGCTCCTAGTCGGGATCCAGCGCCTTTCTCTATCCCTGCTTTAAGGCGCTGGATCCCGACTAAAAGCATGTCGGGATGACATGATGCATCGCGATTCCTGAAGCCCTCACCCCTCATCCGCTATATTAACAAGCGATTTTTTCTTACAATCATCACTCCGCCCGCCACCAAGATCCCCAGCAAAATAGCGGGAAAACTCCATAACAGCAATGTGGCCCTCTTCAAAGGCGGTGAAAATAAAATAAATTCCCCATACCGGCTTACTAAAAAGGCTCGAATCTCTTCATCCGACTTCTTCGCCTGTATCAAGGCATAAATTTTATTCCGTAAATCATTCGCCAAAACAGCATCGGAATCTGCCAGGCTCTGATTTTGACAAACCAGACAACGTAATTCCTTGGTCAAGTTCAAAAAACGCTGATTTTCTTGTTCCGAAGAAAAAGTGTAAATATCCACGGCGCGCGCCTCGACTGCTTGCGAAAAAAAACAGCAAGCCACTAAAACCAGCCAAACCATTCTCATCTTCTCTTCATCCCATGCACAAATATTTAATTTCCAAATATTCCTCAATACCATACTTTGACCCTTCTCTCCCGATCCCCGATTCCTTGACACCCCCAAAAGGAGCGACCTCATTCGAAAAAATGCCCTCATTCACGCCAACCATCCCACACTCCAGCGCTTCCGATACCCGCCAAACGCGGTGGATGTCGCGGCTATAAAAATAGGCGCCCAAACCAAATTCAGTCTGATTGGCAAGCGCAACTCCTTCTTCCTCACTGCGAAACCGAAACAAAGGCGCCACCGGCCCAAAGGTCTCTTCCTTGGCCAACCGCATGTCCATGGTCGCCTCGGTCAACACCGTCGGCTCAAAAAAGAGCCCGCCTAAAGCATGGGGCTGCCCCCCGCAGCGCAGCTGCGCTCCTTTCGCAAGAGCATCCGCCACATGCTCCTTCACCTTCTTCAAGCCTGCCTCATTAATTAAAGGCCCTTGCTGAACGCCCGCTTCCAGGCCATTTCCCACCTGGAGCGCCTTCACCGCCACCACCAATTTTTCAGTGAAGGCGTCATAGACACTCTCTTGCACATAAATCCGGTTAGCACACACACAGCTCTGTCCCATGTTGCGAAACTTCGAGGCCATCACTCCTCGCACCGCCGCCTCCAAGTCCGCATCGTCAAAGACCAGAAAGGGCGCATTGCCACCCAATTCCAAGGACACTTTCTTGATGGTGCTGGCACATTGGCGCATCAGCTGGCGACCCACTGCCGTGGAACCGGTGAAAGAAAATTTGCGCACCAAAGGATTGCTCGTCAACTCGAGCCCCATTTCTTCTGCTGCACCAGTGACCACATTCAAGACCCCCTTGGGTAGACCCGCTTCCTCTGCCAAAGCTGCCAGCGCAAACGCCGTAAAGGGCGTCTTGTCCGCCGGCCTCACCACCACCGTGCAGCCGGCGGCCAAAGCCGGGGCACATTTGCGAGTGATCATCGCTGCTGGAAAATTCCAAGGGGTAATGGCGGCAACCACGCCGATGGGCTGCTTGATCACCAAGAGGTGCTGTTTGGCGACGACCGACGGAATAATATCCCCATAGATCCGTCGCCCTTCCTCCGCAAACCATTTGATAAAAGAATTCGCATAGTCTATTTCAGCGCGCGCCTCCGCCAAAGGCTTACCGCCCTCCAAAACAATCAACCGGGCTAGATCTTCTTTGTTTTCATCAATCAACTGCGCCCAACGCCACATCAGGGTCGCCCGTCGTTGCGCTTCCCAGCCCCGCCACAGCGGAAAAGCCGCAGCCGCCGCCTCAATGGCCCGCCGTGTCTCCAGGGCACCACAGGCCGGTATCTGGCCTAAAATCTTCCCATCTGCTGGATTAATAACAGAATTTTTCTTGCCCGCATCAGCCTCCACCCATTGGCCATCAATATAATTCTGGGTTCGAAACAAGCGTTTTTGCTTTAAGAGTTCCATAGGAAGCTTCCTTTGATTTCAGCCCGACAATATGACATCATTCCTTCTTTTCCCAATTATAAACTATCGCCTGACCCGCTCATACTGAAGGGGCTTTGGGTCCAGAGGAATAAATCATGCGCATCGAAACCGACATCAAACTTGATTTTTCGGACGTTCTTATTCGTTCCAAACGCAGCGTTCTGCAATCCCGCGTTGAAGTGTCTTTGGAACGTGAATTTCGTTTTCGCCACTCCGGCACCACGTGGTCGGGCATTCCCATTGTCGCCGCCAACATGGACCACACCGGCACCTTTGCCATGGCCCAAGCCTTGTCCGAGCACCGCCTGCTGACCGGCATGGATAAATTCATCACCCCAGACGACTGGAAAAAATTTGCTACCCAGCATCCCGGTGTCATTCCCCATTGCCTCGCTTCTCTGGGCGTGGCTGAGCACGATTTAAAAAAACTCCAAGACATTATGGCGGTGGTCGACCTTCCCTTCATTTGCCTCGATGTGGCTAACGGCTACACCGAGCGCTTTGTCGCTTGTCTAGAGCGTATTCGTGAACTCTTCCCGAAGAAAGTCATTATGGCCGGCAATGTGGTCACTGGCGAAATGGTCGAAGAACTCATTCTCTCCGGCGCTGACATTGTCAAAATCGGCATTGGCCCCGGCTCGGTGTGTACCACGCGCGAGAAAACCGGCGTCGGCTATCCCCAACTTTCTGCAATTATTGAATGCGCCGATGCGGCGCACGGCCTCGGTGGTCAGGTGTGCGCCGATGGCGGTTGTGTTACTCCCGGCGATGTCGCCAAGGCTTTTGCGGCCGGCGCTGATTTTGTCATGCTGGGCGGCATGCTGGCGGGACATGACGAAAGCAGCGGTGAAGTCATTGAAGAAAATGGCAAGAAATTGAAGCGCTTTTATGGCATGAGTTCGACGGAAGCCATGGAAAAACACCACGGTTCGGTTGCTGAATACCGTGCGAGCGAAGGACGTTCGGTTAATATTCCCTATCGCGGTCCAGTGAAAAACACCATTCTCGACATTCTGGGCGGCCTGCGTTCCACCTGTACTTATGTGGGGGCGCATCGCTTGAAAGAATTGTCTAAGCGCACCACCTTTATTCGTGTGGCGCGACAGTTGAATGAGGCTTTTGTGCCATTTACGATTGAGAGTAGTAAGTAAATAGGATTGAGGGAATTTTATGAAGGCCTCCTCTCCCAAAGAAACCACCCACTTTGGCTACCAAGAAATCCCGCTCCAAGAAAAAGCGGGCCGGGTTGCCCAAGTCTTCCATTCCGTCGCCAATCGCTATGATCTCATGAACGACCTCATGTCCGCTGGCCTGCACCGCCTCTGGAAGCGCCTCACCATCGCGCAATGCCAGGCCCGTCCTGGCCAAACCCTGCTCGATGTGGCCTCGGGCACCGGCGACCTAGCCGCAGCCTTGGCCAAAAAAATAGGAAAAACGGGCCAGGTTATTTTAACCGACATCAATGAATCCATGCTGGCTCGCGGACGCGAACGCATGCTCAATCAAGGGTTAGTCGGCAACATTTCTTACGTACTGGCCAACGCCGAAGACCTGCCTTTCCCATCGCAAACCTTCGACCGTGTCACCATCGCCTTTGGCCTGCGCAATGTCACCCAACAGGAAAAAGCCCTGGAGTCGATGCACCGCGTGCTAAAACCCGGCGGCAAATTACTGATCCTCGAATTTTCCCATCTCACCTTGCCCTGGCTGCAAAAATGGTATGACCTCTACTCATTTCACATCATCCCCAAACTCGGGGAATGGGTCACCCAGGATCGCGAGAGCTACGACTATCTGGTCGAATCCATCCGCATGCATCCCAAGCAGGAACGTTTAAAAGGGATGATGGAAGCGGTGGGCCTTGAAGATGTCACCTATCATAATTTTACAGGCGGGGTTGTGGCCTTACATCAAGGATATAAATATTAAATGTTTTCTTCTTTTTTCCTCGAACAACTAAACACAGCGCTGAACCGCTATCTTGCCCTGGATCCAGAATCCTCACAACGCCTACAAGATCTGGAAGGCAGGAGCTTTGGCTTGGCGCTGGAAGGGCTGGCACTCCAGTTGCAACTCACGATCCTACAAAACCAGGTCCACATTACAACCGACAATCGCCTTCCTCCGGAGGTCACAATTCGTGGCACACCGCTCAGCCTGTTTCATCTGGCCTTGAGTCGCGACAAAAAGAACTTCATCCGCAATGCGGCAGTCACAATTGAAGGCAACGCGGAACTCGCTCAACAACTGATGGAGCTCGTGGAGGCCCTGGAGATTGACTGGGAAGAGCAGCTCTCTCATTGGGTCGGAGATCTCCCCGCCCACTCCTTTGGTCGCCTGACGAAAAAATTCTTTGCGTGGGGCCGGGAAGCCAAAGAGAGTCTGGCTCAGAATCTGAATGACTATATTCATGAAGAAAAACCCTATTTCCCACCGACAGCTGCACTCGAGGATTTTTACAACGCCGTCGATGAACTACGCCTTGACCTCGACCGCCTGGAAGCACGCATTCACCGCTTGCAGAAGGACGATGCAACTTAAGACGGGGCTGTACAGCGGTTGAGTAAGTAAGTGAACCACCGTTGTCATCCCGACACGTTTTTAGTCGGGATCCAGCGCCTTTTCCAGCCGTGCTTTAAGGCGCTGGATCCCGACTAAAAACGTGTCGGGATGACATGACTTACGCAGAATCCTTTACCCTTAAGACACCCACCCCATCATTGCGAGCAATCCACCCCGTCATTGCGAGCGCAGCGCGGCAATCCATAACGGTAATTCACTATGCAGCTGTATGGATTGCCGCGCTGCGCTCGCAATGACGACATGGATTGCCCGCAATGACGGGGTGGGAAGCACATCCGTCCTATTTATGCTAAAATTGCGAGAATTTTAGGGGAGATGGTTGTCCGTGCTCAAATTATTTACCCGCTTTTTTCGTTTACTGCGCATTAACTTTGTCCTGGCCCGCTATAATTTGGATGAAGTCATCCTCGCCAACCACTGGTTTTATCCACTGCGTTTCCTGACTTATTTCAACCCCTGGTATTGGACCTGCGGCCGCACCATGCCCCGTGGGCTACGCATCCGTCGTGCCCTCGAAGACTTGGGCCCCATCTTTGTCAAAGCCGGACAAATTCTATCCACGCGCGTCGACTTCCTTCCCGAAGACATCGCCCTCGAGCTCGCCCAACTCCAAGACCGTGTCGCACCCTTCCCAGGCAAGCTTGCCAAAGCCCTGATTGAAGAAGCCCTCCAATGCCCTTTGCAGCAAGTTTTCTCACAGTTCGATATGCAAGCTCTGGCCTCAGCCTCCATTGCCCAGGTGCACGCCGCGACTCTCCACAATGGCAAGGCCGTCGTTGTCAAAGTCTTGCGTCCACAGATCAAAAAAGTCATCGACAGCGACCTGGACCTCTTAATGACACTCGCCACACTCGCCAGCCGCTATTGGAAGGGCGCACGTGCTTTCAAGCCCAAAGAAATGGTGGATGAGATCGCCCACACACTCTATGACGAACTGGATCTCTTGCGCGAAGGAGCCAATGCCTCGCAACTGCGACGTAATTTTTTAAACTCCTCGCGCTTACACATTCCTGAAATTTACTGGGCGCACAGCCGCGCCACCATTCTTGTCATGGAGCGCATGGACGGCATTCCCATTCACGAGGTGGAAAAATTACGGGCCGCAGGCATCAACCTCCAAAAGGTCGCAGAGCGTGGCATCGACATCTTTTTCACCCAGGTATTTCGCGATAATTTTTTCCACGCAGACCTGCACCCCGGCAATCTTTTTATTTCCACCAAAAACCCAGAGGATCCTCAGTATCAAGCGGTCGACTTCGGCATTGCCGGCTCATTGAACAGCAAAGACCAACGTTACCTCGCCGAAAATATGCTGGCCTTTCTAAAGCGCGACTATCGCCGCGTCGCCGAACTGCACCTGGCCTCGGGTTGGCTGCCACCGGAAACGCGTGCTGATCAATTTGAGGGCGCCATTCGCGCCGTTTGCGAACCCATTTTTGAGCTGCCACTGAAAGACATTTCTTTCGCGCAATTGCTCTTCCGTCTCTTCCAGACGGCACGGCGCTTTCACATCAACATTCAGCCACAGTTGATTCTCTTGCAAAAATCCTTGTTCAGCATCGAAAGCCTGAGCCGGCAATTGTGTCCGGAAATCGATCTCTGGAAAACAGCGTCGCCCTATTTGGAACGCTGGTTAAAAGAGCAGGTGGGCGTCAAAGCTTTTTTCAGACGCATTAAAGATAATCTGCCGCAGTGGTCGGAGAAGTTGCCGGAAATTCCGACATTGATCTATGAAGTCTTGAATGAAACACAGCAACGGCAAGAAAAAATCCGTTTCGCTGAAGAAAGACACGCTAGAATGATCCGCGCGGCTTCCATTCCGAAGCGGCGTTATTTCTGGACAGGTACGGGACTGACGCTGACTTTCTGCGGTGGACTGTTATTGCTTCATCCCTCACATCCGGGTCTTTATCATCTGTTTTCGTCAACCCCGGCTTGGGTTCTAAGCGGTAGTGGCTTGGTGCTTTTATTGGGAAGCTTAAGGTAATTTTGCCCCCGTCATTGCGAGCGTAGCGCGGCAATCCAGAGCAGGGCTGCGTATGAATACCGTTATGGATTGCCGCGCTACGCTCGCAATGACGGGGGCCGCTTAAGACCTTTGATACTGCGTCAACAACGTCGCAATCTTGTCTTCCAATTCTTTATAAGTCCACCCCGAGCCCGCCATCGTTCCCGTCTTGGCCCGCACCTTGCGTGCAATATTATACATGCGATGCTTGAGCGTCCCATCAATGCCAGCAATCGGCAGCGCCGAAATGAATTCATCGTTGGTGCCCACATGGTGGTAGGCAAAATCCAGCACCTGCATCATTTGCGTTGGTGCTTTTATTGGGAAGCTTAAGGTAATTTTGCCCCGTCATTGCGAGCGTAGCGCGGCAATCCAGAACAGGGCTGCGTATGAATACCGTTATGGATTGCCGCGCTACGCTCGCAATGACGGGGGCCGCTTAAGACCTTTGATACTGCGTCAACAACGTCGCAATCTTGTCTTCCAATTCTTTATAAGTCCACCCCGAGCCCCGACGCCCATTCACCATAATCACAAAAGCAATCGGCTCCTTGTTACCACCAATCGCATAACCCGCCAACGAAACCACACCCGCGCCCGCCATCGTACCCGTCTTGGCCCGCACCTTGCGTGCAATATTATACATGCGATGCTTGAGCGTCCCATCAATGCCAGCAATCGGCAACGCCGAAATGAATTCATAGTTGGTGCCCACATGGTGGTAGGCAAAATCCAGCACCTGCATCATTTGCGCTGGTGTAATCTGATTAAACCGCGACAAGCCCGAACCATCGATCAATCGCATGCCCGCGGTATTAATCCCAATTTTCTCCGAAAGAATACGCTCCACCGCCCGCCCGCCATTTTCCCAACTTCCCGGCTGACGGCTGTAAAGCTGGCCTAATTTTTTAAAAAGCGCGCCGGCAATCACATTGTCTGATTTTTTCATCATGTCGTTGACAATCATGCGCAAGGGCTGCGAACGATGGTCGCACACGGGAGACAAAGACGCTGCCGCCTTCCCCGGCGTCACCTGCCCGTGCACCTGCACGCCATAGCGCTTGAAAAGATTTTTGACCAGCGACAAATTATAATTCAAGACATTCTCAATCACATAACTCACCCCCCAGGCATAATGTCCCTTCGGCATGCACCCCTGCAAAGACAACGCGCTCTGCGAAGAACCCAGCTTCAGATAGCAGCCCCGGCTATGCCGTGGTTTGGTGATCACCGTGTTGAGCATGGCTGGATAATAATACCGCGGCGACATCATCACTTGGGCCAATTGCCCTGGCCGACTGCCGGGCAAAATCCGGAACGGCAAACAATTGTGATTAATAATGCCCGCACTGATCGGCGCGCCATAGCAAAAACGCGCATCCTTCGCGACCCACCCCGGCGCCCCATAGCTCTGATCAAAAGCCGAGTCATCGACGTAAACATTCCCAGCCACTGCTTGAATTTGCTGCGAACGCAGAGAACCCATCAGACTGATTAAGTCATAATAGGTCAGCGACGGATCCCCGCTTTGCACCAGATAGAGATTGCCCGTCAAGACCCCATTATTAATGGACTTGGCATCCGTCACCAATTGCGTGCTAAAACGGTAGTCCGGACCCAAATACAGCAAGGCGGTTTCCGCCGTAAGAATTTTTAAAATGCTGGCGGGGACATAGCTGTGATTGATATTTTGCGCATACAGGGTGTCGCCATATTTCATTGACTTCACATAAACGCCAATGTCGGCTTGTTGATACGCTTGTAAAATTCGATTGATTTCCCCGGCCAGCTGTTCACGGCCATAAATAACGACTTTTCGGGATGAGTGCTGTGCGAAGGCTTGAAGGTTCCAAAACACCAGCATTGTTAGAATTATTAGAATTCCCTTGCGCATACCTACTATTTACTCCGGCCCAAATTTCCATTCACAAAATACTCAACTTCCTGCAGCCTGTAAACGAAATGTTACAGGAATTTCCCTTTCGAGTATAATATTGTATTAGCAACCCCGAATGAGGACTCTGGAACCATGTGGCAGCTTTTAAAAAAATATTTCATGCCGATTTATATCAGCCCGCTCGACCAATTTTTACAGCACTTTGACGAAACCCACTCGCCCTCCGCAACCCAGCAACGGGAAATAGCTCGCTGTTCCCGGCTTCGTGAATTGCGTGACCAGGAAGACTCTTTAGAGCATACGCGCTAAGCTTGCACTTACAGACAAATATTTATACAATCCCTTGCCTTGCGATAACAATTGGTATAATTTTTGCCCCTCCATCTAACCCAAGGGATCGAACTTATGAAAACTTGCTTTGCTCTAATCACCCTGCTTTTCACGACCGCCGCCTGGGCCAGCAGCATTCCTCGGCAGCCAGAAACCTGCCCCTCCGTAGCAGCCATTACTCAATCCAGTTTCACCGTTGCACAAAAATCCACCGATGGCAGCTATGGCACCCTCATGCTAGACAACTTCGGCACCCAGGAAATGTGGGGCTTTGTGATCGCTGAAGTGATGGCAAACTCCCCCCAAGACGCCCTGGCCAAAGCCAAGGACTCCTTGAACAGCCTGACCTTTCTCGCCGGCCCCAGCTATTACTCCAGCAACAACCTCTGGGGTTGCTTCTACAGCGTGGATGCGGGCTATCCCGTCCTAGCCCTGACCCCGCTACCCAGCCAAGGCCGCAGTGTTGCTAACGGTCTCGGTCTAGAAATCCTGAACAAACTCTAGAGCCTCCCCTTGCCACAACCCTCATCCCGCTGCTGGTCGGCGGGATCGCGAAAGCGGCGGGGGTGGTTCATGAATGGCGCCCTAGAGAAATAGCAGGAAATGGTTTATATTTCCCGGCACTTGATGAATAGCAAGCATTGATTATGGCCTTACTTAAAATCTTGCATTACCCCGATCTGCGTTTGCGGACGCAAGCCCGCCCCGTCGAAGACTTTGGGCCAGACTTGCAAAAGATCATCGATGACATGTATGAAACGATGTATGACTCCCATGGCGCAGGGCTCGCAGCCACCCAGGTCAACATCCACTTGCGCTTGGCGGTGATGGATGTGCAAGGCAGCGGCCGCCAACAAATTTGCATGATCAATCCTGAAATCGAGGCAATGGAAGGCACACAAATTGATCAACATGGCTGCCTGTCCGTGCCAAATGTGCCCGGCGACCACTTGAAGCGTGCCGCCAAAGTGCGGCTCCGCGCCCTCGACCGCTTTGGCAAGCCCCTCGAACTGGAGGCTGAGGGAACCCTGGCCATTTGCATTCAGCATGAAGTAGACCACCTGAACGGCAAACTCTACATCGACCACCTCTCCTCTCTCAAACGCGAACGGCTCTTTAAAAAAGCTGAAAAATATACACGTCGCTCGCATGAATAAACCCGGGCCCCTGAAGCTGATTTTTGCAGGAACGCCGGAATTTGCGGCCACCGCCTTGGCGCAGTTAATTCACCACCCGCATGAAATCCTGGCGGTTTACACCCAGCCGGACCGGCCCGCCGGACGTGGCTTGCAGCTCACTGAGAGTCCCGTCAAACGTTTGGCCAAAGCGCAACAAATCCCCGTGTTTCAGCCGCCAACCTTAAAAGACGCCTGGGAGCAAGAACAACTGTTCGCTTTGCAAGCGGACCTCATGATCGTCGCCGCCTATGGTCTCTTGCTGCCACCCGCAGTGCTGGCTGCTCCCCGCCTAGGCTGTGTGAATATCCACGCTTCCCTGCTGCCACGCTGGCGAGGTGCCGCTCCCATCCAGCGCGCCATTTTAGCGGGCGACCCACAGACAGGCATTACGCTGATGCAAATGGATGTTGGCATGGATACCGGCCCCATACTGCTGCAAGCAGCCTGTCCGATTCACCCGGAAGACACCAGCGCAACCCTGCACCAGCGCCTGGCCGAATTGGGCGCTGAAACACTGCTCACCGCTCTCGAACCCTTGGCACAGGGTGAATTGCGGGCAAAACCTCAAGACCCTGCCGCTGCCACTCACGCCGCTAAAATTCACAAGGAAGAAGGTAAAATCGATTGGCAGAGCAGCGCCCAGGAAATTGACCGCAAAATACGCGCTTTCAACCCTTGGCCGATTGCCTACACCACGCATCAGGGTGAAACTCTGCGTATTTACAAGGCAACTCCTCTCTC